>Ga0272442_10000773_pt1 | contig 50019 bp, 28 predicted proteins | sample SSMForm2O_FD_200262 | JGI IMG/M metagenome (GOLD analysis project Ga0272442, IMG submission 200262) | Marine sediment archaeal communities from Little Sippewissett salt marsh, Falmouth, MA, United States - SSM-Form-2O | ecosystem: Environmental > Aquatic > Marine > Wetlands > Sediment ... | reverse complement strand
CAATGCTGAGAAGTGGTACGGTTCACACGTTAGTGCTATCCTGAATCGAAAGAAAGCAATTAGTTGAGTTTCGACCAGATCAGCCATTCTGCTCTCTGGACGTCCTGACAATCGCTACAATCGCCGAACGGATCGCAGAGGGTAGTTCGGGCCATGCTTGAACAACTTCGGCCAAGTCCGCGTCTGGCTTGTTGCTGAGCTTGTTGTTCAGCTTGTCGGAACAGGTTTCTTTGATCGTGTTGGTGCTGTCATCGGTTGGCACTTCGGCGGGCTTTTTCGAGGCTGTTAAACCGTCTGATTGATTTGACGTAACCTCTTTATTCTTGGCAGACTTAGGCCGCTCTTGGCACTCGCTGTCATCGGTAGTCTCAGCCGCCTTCTCCAACACGCCCGGCAGGACTCGAACCTGCGACCTACGGATTAGAAATCCGTTGCTCTATCCAACTGAGCTACGGGCGCAAATACATATGAAATAACAATATACTGAAATTTTGATCTCACTTCTTTTCTTCAAACTACAATTTTGGCGACAACCAAATACACTGGGTCGATGCCGATGAAATTGTCCACAATTCTGTTGTAGTTTCAGGATGCCAGTCATGGCAAAAGTCCAATCCCAAAAGAAAAACACGTTCTGACAAATTTCCGCTTACATTACACAAAGCCGGCCAATATTGCAAGAAGATCAAGGGCGAGCTTCACTATTTTGGAACTGACAAGAACGCGGCTTTGAATCGATATCTGGAGCAGGCCGCCTATTTGCATGCCGGCAAACGGCTAGGCGTGAGAACCGCCGGGAGTAACTTGTTTCGATATCACCGAGTTTGAGACGGCGGCCTTCGAGGCCTTCGAAAAGGAGTGGTTTCTCTTTAGCATAAGCCAGTTGTCCTGGACAAAGAAAAAGGGCTCAAAGTAAAGACTCACAGCGCGTGCTGGACCCGTGCTATTTTAACTGAGAGAGGAATTGAAATCGAGCAAGACATAGGGTATGATAGTGCTTGATAGAGTGCTGGCTAAATGGTAATGAACGTAAATGAAAGACCCCATATCAAGGTTATTTTGTTTCTGCATCCCACACAATTTGTCTAATCATCCAATTATTAACTGAATAGGAGTTCGCAAAATGACAAAAACCACAAGACGCACATTTCTAAAAGACTCATTCGCAGTTGGAACGGCATTGGCCGTAGGTGGCACCCAATCCCTCGCCCGGATTTCTGGCGCCAATAACCGTCTGCGCATTGCTGTGGCAGGTGTGAACGGTCGAGGCAGCAGCCATATTAAAGGCTGGCTGGAGCAGGATAATGTGGAAATCGCCTATCTTATTGATCCCGATAAGCAGGTTTTGGCCCGGAGGCTAAAAGATGTCGAAAGAATGACCGAAGGCAAGTACGCCTGTAAAGGTGTGGCAGATGTCCGGGAAGCCCTCGACGACAAGAATCTGGATGCCCTTTCCGTTGCCGCGCCGAACCACTGGCATTCGCTGATGACGATTTGGGCGGCCCAGGCCGGCAAACATGTCTATGTGGAGAAACCCATGAGCCACGACATCAAGGAAGGACGCGTAGCCGTGGAGGCTCAGAAGAAGTACGGCGTGGTCATTCAACATGGAACACAGAGCCGCAGCAGTGCGAGCAATGCCGGGCTGCACGATCTCATCCGGTCCGGTAAGTTCGGCAAGATGAAGATCTCATATGGTTACTGCTGCAAGCCACGGGGCAGCATCGGCTTCAAGAGCCCTTCGGCGCCCCCATCCAATCTGGATTGGAATCTTTGGCGCGGCCCTGCGATCATTGATAATTTCCACAGTAACTATGTCCATTACAACTGGCACTGGTTCTGGGAAACCGGCAACGGCGACATGAACAATCAGGGCACTCACCAACTCGATATGGCCTACTGGGCCCTGGACAAGGGATTAACACATCCCGTCCGCGCCATGGCGCTCGGCGGCCGCTTCCAATGGAACGATCAGGGCGAAACGCCCAATACCATGTTCGGTATTGCAGAGTACCCCAACGGGCAATTTGTTTTCTTCAACGTTCGCAACGTCAACTATGATGGATATGAACGCCAAGTCGAAAACGAGTACTATTTCGAGGATGGTGGTAAGATCATCAGAAGAAAATACTATCCCAAAGGCAGCGACACAGGAGAAAGTATCGACATTCCCCAGGGCCATGTGACGCCCGGAGGAAATTGGAGTAGTTTCATTGCTGCCTGTCGCGCCGGTGATCCAATGATGGCCAACGGCAACGTGCATGACGCCCACCGGGGATGCGTTCTGGGCCACCTGATGAACAATTCGTATCGTCTTGGCCAAAGCGTGCCGTTCAATGCCAAAGCAGGCCGTTTCGGTGACAACGCAGATGCGTACGAGCATTTCATGAAACTCCACACGATTATGAGTGAAGGCGTCGGTCTTCCTGAAGACGGAACGAACTACATTGTCGGGCCATGGCTGACGTTCGATCCTGAAACCGAACGTCACACAGGAGCATACTCCGTCGAAGCCAATGAATTGTTGAAAGACGCCAATCGCCCCGGATTCCAAGTGCCTGATCCCGATAAGGTATAAATCCATACAGCGTACCGCTTGCTGATCGTCGATTAACATTGAGGAAATTGGGGCCGCATTAACAGGTGCGGCCCTTTTTGATAGACAGTCCATAGGACACTTGTTAGAAGATCGTAAGGATTGCTTATGTTCAGACGACAATTTCTACGTATTGCCTCAGTTCTCCCTTGGGCCGGGCCGGCGGCGGCCGGCTCACAGGAAGATACTCCAACAGAGGACCCCAAAAGGATGCCAATCAGTCTTTGTCTCAATGCTTATTCGTTCAATAATTTGCTAAGGAACGGAAAGATGGGTCTGGGGCAGTTGTTCCGTTTTGCAGCAGACACGGGCTTTCAGGGCGTGGATTTGACCGCCTATTACATTCCGGGGTATCCGGATGTCCCTTGCGATGAGGTCTTGTATAAAATCAAGCGAATGGCTTTTCGCTTGGGACTGGCTCTGAGCGGGACGGGAGTCAGGAACAACTTCACCTTGGCGAGTTCGGAGCAAAGGGGACAGGAAAAGCAGTTGGTCAAGAACTGGATCGTTGCCGCTTCCAAACTGGGAATTCCACATGTAAGGATATTTGACGGAACCGCCAGGCCCGAGGGATACTCCCGGGAAGAGATTACCGCCTGGTTGATTGACGACATGAAAGAATGCGCTGTCTTTGGCGGCCGGCATGGGGTGATGATCTGCTATCAAAACCATAATGACTTCACCACCAACGCGGCTCAGGCCCTTTCGATTGTCGAACGAGTGGATTCAGAATGGTTTGGTTTGATGCTGGATATTGGAAGTCTGCCGGAGGGGGATGCCTATCAGGAGATCGAGCGATTAATTCCCTACGCCGTGACCTGGCAAGTCAAGGAATTCATCCATACGGGGGGAAAGAAGGTTAAGACGGATTTCCCGAGATTAATGCAGATCGTACAACGGTCGGGATACCGCGGTTATTTTCCGCTGGAAACCCTTGGAGAGGGGAATCCGTTTCAAAAAGTGAAGGCGCTTTACCGTGAAGTCAAAATGGCGTTGACTTGATGGATCTCTTCAGCTTCATTATATGAAGTCGACAATAGAAACAGCATATTGCTCAAAGGAAATGCAGACTCATGATCACGGATACCAAATATATAGGCCTCGGCGTCGCCTTAACAATAGCGCTATTGCATGTAGAAATCTCATCGGCAAAAGATAGAGTCGTTGCCATCGATGATGTCCGCCACGTCAAGGTGTTCCATGAGGTTGGACGTTTCGCGGGATGGCCGGCCAACAACGGCATCTGGCAATGGGGTGACGAAATCCTGGTGGGTTTCAGCCTCGGTTATCTCGCGCCGCCGGAAAAGCAAGGTTTGCATCAAATCGATCCGGAACGCCCGCGAGGTTTAATGCTAGCGCGAAGCAGGGACGGTGGTGAGACCTGGTCGGTTTCGGAAGCGGGCTATCCTGAGGGAGAACTGAGGCGATTCCCCACGGATGTTGAGTTCGATATATCAGGTTTTGCTCTAAATGCACGGGCTGATAAGGCCTTTATGTCGTTCAATCGGGGGAGAACCTGGACTGGACCGTTCCGCCTGCCTTTTGCCGATCTGCATCTGCGGGCGCGCACCGACTATCAAGTGCTCGGATCGAAAGACCTGATACTCTTTCTCACCGCACAAAAAACAAATGATCGGGAGGGCCGCCCATTTTGCGCACGCACGCGAACCGGCGGTAAATATTGGAACCAATTTGCTTGGATCGGGCCGGAACCTCTCAGCGGCTACTCGATCATGCCGTCTTCGGTACGTCTGCCGGATGGTGATTTCCTTGTGGCCCTGCGCCGCCGAGACAACCATCCCGCACAGCACAATTTCATTGAACTGTACCGCTCACGGGACCGCGGTTTAAGCTGGCAATGGCTGACCAACCCCGTTCAAGAAAATGGCCTTTACAGCGGCAATCCCCCTTCCCTGGTCCGCCTTGTCGATGGGCACTTATGTATGACGTATGCGAATCGCAACAAACCACACTCTATTCGGGCTGTATTCAGCAAAGACGACGGTGCAACATGGGGACCTGAATATGTGCTACGCCCCGGCGCGGGTGAACCGGACATAGGTTATACAAGGACGGTTCAACGACCGGATGGTAAACTTGTTACAGTCTATTACTGGCTGGACAAACCTCGCGCCGAGAGATATATTGCCGCGACGATCTGGTCAATGCCTAAGGTCGATTAATATAATAGAGAATACAGATCAGATCGTTTCGGAGGTAATACGCAGACTATACTTCGCTTGATTGGCAATGGCATGACTGATATAATAACGGCTAAATGGATTCAGCTATCCATCGACCTTTTGCGAGGAGATAGTGGATGCGTAAAGAAATAGCTTTTACGCTCATCGAGTTGTTGGTGGTCATCGCCGTTATGGCCATACTGATGGCGATCCTGTTGCCGGCGCTAAATAGGGCCAGGGAGCAGGGTAAACGGGCCGTGTGCATGAGTAACCTCAAGCAGCTTATGCTTGCCTGGGTGCTGTATGCAGATGACCACGACCAGAGGATTGTCAACTCCTGTACGGTGAGTGGAACGGGCGGGCATCCTCCGTCGGAGCCCTGCTGGCTCTACTTCTATAACGAGCCGTCAGAACAGACCCGCATCGATGGAGTCAGGAAGGGATCCCTTTATCCCTACGTCAACGATTTGAAGCTGTATAAGTGCCCCACGGGTATCCGCGGCGAAGTAAACACGTATGGCATTGTGGACGCGATGAACGGCGAGATGGCGTACCAGAGCGTGCCCAAGAGTGTGTACCTTTTCCGGAAGACCGAGATAAAGCGTCCGGGTGAGCGGTTTGTGTTCGTGGATGAGGGTCAGACCACCACCCAAAGCTGGACGGTGCCTTATGCCCAAGAGCGATGGTGGGACCCGCCCCCCGTCCGGCACGGCAACGGCAGCAATTGGGGATTTGCAGACAGCCACGTGGAATACTGGAAATGGAGGGACAGTCGAACCACGCAACTTGGCAAGCGGGAAGGCAATTGGAATAACCTGGTCACGGTCAGGGGCAATGAGGACCTTTATCGGGTGCAGAGGTCAGCGTGGGGCACGTTAGGATACGAGCCCAACCCTTCCGATCTATAACCATATTTGATTTTGCTCGGCATACTATTCTTCCATCAGAACGGTATTCTTCAGAATTCCACCCCAGTAAGCGTGGGAGAACACTACAATTGGAAACCGTAGCCATTTTCTGTCAACCGTAGTGGATTTCTCCGAAGATCGGATTAATCGCTTAAGGTTGGTAAAAGTAAACGAAGCGAGAAGAGCAGACAGGAAGCAGGCCGGCACGATCTGCCGACGGTATCCTTCGATCAGTAGATGAAGAGTGGCCATGGCAATTGAAAGGGAGGGAAGTAAGTGCATCCATCGATATCGTCTCCTGCCGGTACAAAAAGGAGAACAACGAACAGTGCCATAATACAGATCAGCCACAGTTGTCACCTGACTCGACGTTCCCTTCTTTGCAGAAAATATGTAGTCGCCTTCATAGACAATTTGCCATGGATCTACTCTAATCCACCACGCTTTTTTGGCACCGAATGTTGAGTCTGCAAGAATATAGTTGAAATTGAGATGAAATCTTTGTATTATTGAAATCATAGCAAGCAGGAGTATTTCAATGACGTGCATATGGGAAATTCCGAGTTAAGGACCAGATTCCAACCACGATTCTACTGCTGTTTAGAGGAGAAAGAAACATGTCTAAGAGACTACTATGTAGCCTGGTCATTTTTATTGTGGTCGCCACATCAAGTATCGTGGGGGCCAAGGTCTATCTATGGGAGGACTTCGAAGGTTATGCACCCGGTGAATCGCTGGATACGTCCGGTGTTTGGGTACAGCAAGGATCGGCGGCTCTGGGCGTCGCATCCGATGCGATGTCGTATCCGGCCGGCGGTATGAGCGGTTATTTCGAGGAGCAAGCCGGTATCCGGCACCTCATCAGTGAAGGTGAATTGCCCGGTGTATTTGTCATCTCCGCCTGGTATTACCACGATGCGAGCGGTCCGCCCCCTCATTACATGCTGGTCTTCAAAGGCCCGTCCGGCAGTGACTGGCTTGGCGTCGGAACGGTGGAAACGATTGAAAACTACAGTATTCGCGACAAGAAGGGAACCGGTGAAGAGACAGATACCGGCGTCCCGCGCAGAGACTGGGTCAACATTGTCTGGCAGGTCTCTCAAGACGGGACCGAGGTCTTTCTCGACGGGCAGTCCGTTTATACATCGATCATCCCGGGCGAGACCTGGCGCACTGAAGGTTCCTTTCTCTGGTTCGCGAACGTATGGGCGGATGCGGGGTATGCCTACCTCGATAGCGTCGGCATTGCGGATACCCTGCAGGAGATCGGGGAACCCAGCGTGCCGGCATCGAATCCCAAGCCTGCAGACGGGGCCTTACACGCGAATACATGGGTGAGCCTGACCTGGTCGCCCGGCGACTTTGCGGTCTCGCATGATGTGTATATGGGAGCCAATTCGGCGGATGTCACCGCCGGAGCGGCCGAGACGTTTCTCGGCCGCCAGGACGCAACGTCGCTGCTTGTCGGGTTCCCCGGCTATCCGTATCCGGAGGGTCTGGTTCCGGGCACGACGTACTACTGGCGCGTCGATGAAGTCAACGACGCCGAACCGAACAGTCCCTGGGTCGGTCCCGTTTGGAGCTTCTCGATTGCGCCCCGTACGGCGTATCATCCCGATCCGGCCGACGGCGCCGGGATTGCGGAGACCTCGGTCACGCTGAGCTGGACGGCCGGCTACGGCGCGAAGATGCACACCCTCTACTTCGGTGACGATTTCGACACGGTGGCTGACGCGACGGGTGGCGGCCCCGTGGGTAAAACGAGCTATGATCCCGGTCCGCTTGAATCGGAAAAGGTGTACTGTTGGCGGGTCGATGAATTTGACGGTCTCAACACGTACAAAGGCGCCGTCTGGACCTTTGCGACCCCGGGCGCGGTCGGGAATCCGCAGCCGGCCAATGGCGCCGCCGATGTGGCGATGGCGACGGTCCTAAGCTGGACGCCGGCAGCCAATGCCGCGTCGCACCAGATCTACCTTGGCCTGGACAAGGACGCCGTGCGCAGCGCCGATACATCCTCGCCCGAGTACAAAGGGTCCAGGACGCTGGGCGAGGAAAATATTGATTCCGGATTGCTCCAGGCCGATGCCACGTATTACTGGCGCGTGGATGCGGTGTCTAACGGCACGCCGCTCAAGGGGCCTCTCTGGAGTTTCACGGTGGGCGCTCATCTTCTAATTGATGATTTCGAGGGTTATACGGATGACGATGCCGCCGGCCAGGCCATCTGGCAGACGTGGATCGACGGTTTCGGAATGGCCGACAATGGCGCGCAGGTCGGCTATTTGATGCCTCCTTATGCTGAACAGCGGGTCGTTCATGGCGGCGCCCAGTCGATGCCGCTGTTGTACACCAACGAAGCCGGCGTAACGAACTCGGAGGCGGCACTGCCGCTCACAGCATTGCGGGATTGGACACAAGCAGGGGTCGCAGAAATGTCACTCTGGTTCAGGGGCGGTTCGGATAACTCGGCGGAACCACTCTATGTAGCGATCTCCAACAGTGCCGACTCCCCTGCGATCATGGCCAATGAGGATCCGAGTGCGTCCACGAGCCGCTCGTGGACGCAGTGGCGCATCCCTTTACAGGGTTTTGCCGATCAAGGAATCAATCTGACCAATGTGGATAAGCTTGCGATCGGCCTGGGCAGTCGATCCGGCATGGCATCGGCCGGCGGTTCGGGTACGATGTATATCGACGATATTCGTTTGTATCAGCCGTAGCCTCAACTGGAAGTATCTGACATGATTTTCAGTCAATTTAGGGTTCATTCGGGGCCTATACCGAGCTACTCGACATAGGCCCTGTTTCCTTGCACCAACCGAGGCGAAATAGAAGAGCTTCCGCTCCAAGACATGGAGGCGAACAGATGTGAAAAAATGAGTACTTCCTCGCGATCTTTACACGGCAGAATCTAATCAGATCCGGGTTTGCCCTTTCAAGAATGGGATCAGGTCATAGCCATCTACCTGGACAAGGTGGATCATGAGAGCATCAGCCTTTGGCATGACGAGAACACTGGCTGCTTGAGAGAGTTTATCAGCCCCTCACGTTCTTACACGACCACCTGTCAAGAGTTCAAAGTCAAATTCCGAAATCTCTGTTGTCACACAAGATGTACTTTGAAGCTCCCTTGTTACGACCTATTAGCCATGCTTCGTGGCTTGCCTGAATAACCCTTTGACTTCACGATGCATTTTCGTCGACATCGTGAACCTGCCTAAGTCGTAGTCGGGGACCGCTCAATCAGGTATACTAAGGGGCGAACAGTATAATAAGGTGTGGTCAGGTGTCAGGAAGAATGGGCGAAAAGGATACAACCGGTTTTGGTTTGATATGTGTAGACTCGGGAGTCTGTCATGTACGAATTGCTTATCAGGATTGAGACGGTTTGTATGGGAGCCTCGTTGCTTACGCTACTTGGCGTAGGGGGCATAGCAACCATTGTCGGCTTACTGCTTTGGCTGGCGGGAACGTATTTCAGTTCAGTCATCATTGGAATTCTCGGAGCTGCCGTCGGTTCGTTTTGTGGCTTACTGATTTCCCAATGGCTTGACGTGAGTTCTCTCTTGAGCATGGGGGTAGGGGCTACTGTTTTCTGCATTGTTGCCATCGGTTTCAGGAATATAATAATCGTAATCCTTGCCATTATTATCTTCGCCCTCGTGGGAGGAACGGTCTATTCGAGTATGATTTTGGGTAGTTCCACTCGGCAGGGGGAATCACCATCAGACCCGGCTATAGTACGTTCGTTTAGTCATATGGACTCAGGCACGCGATTATCCTATGTCGAGGATATTTCAGAGAAGCAAGACGATTTTTTTGAGAAGCTCAAAGTACTTTTAAAGGATACGTTGGCCACGATGAGTCCACACATATGGAAGCTTCTACTATTCACACTTGTTGGAGGAACTGGCGGTTTGCTTTTGGTCTGGTTTATCAAGAGATTCGTCGTTGCTTTATGTTGCAGTGTTGTCGGGGCCCTTTTGGTACTTGTGGGAGTTGAGAGTCTTTTCATGGCCATTGGTTTTCAAATGTGCAACGCATTTCAGGCACATCGATTCATACTAACAGTGACATATTTCTCGATGGTTGGTATTGGAGCCGTAGTACAGCTTATATTAACCAAGTCTCAAAAACCCCAAGAGGCTAAAATCGAGAAGAAGTCGCGTTCCTAATCGATCTGTTGGCACTTGTTTCTTTGACTCCATCCATTGAAGACTTTGGCGTACCCGGAACATCAGCATCGATAAGCATCGAAAAGAGCATCCGTATCCAAAACTCAGGGTAGAGAATATCATCAAGACTCCCCTGTTTTATTCCCGACGAAGGGATTTCACCAAACTCTTCCTCAAGACATTCTTGATTCCGGTTCATTATCAAGGGCATGGGCATCAAACGGCTTGTGATTCACGGGATTGCCTTCGCAAAACTCCAAATTTAAATGGATTCTTATCCTGCTCAAGCTTAAAATCTCAGGCGTTGAGGAATATTGGCCGTATAGGATATGAGATTGGGAAGAAAAAATGAACTTCCAGATAGAACGCCTCAAACGAGTACCCCAGCGTAAGAAAGAAACATGGCAAGGCGGTCTGACTGAATTACCTATGTGGGTCCAGCAAAGAGACCAGGATCCGTATCGCCCCTGGATAGCCGGCTGGATCAGCATCAAAACAAAACTAATACGCCATGGAATGACTTGAAAAGCAACATGATGGAGATGTCTATGAGTAAGTGCGATATGAAAAAAAATGGGATGAAGTACAAAGCATTGGTCTTGGCAGGCATGATTAGCTTCACTCTCGCAATCCACACCAAACGTGCTTGGGCGCTGGAGGGCCCAATGGCCAACGCTTCGGATGCCGCCGTTTCTTGCTATGCTACGGTTCAATCACTGAAGTCACTGTCGAATTTGCAGGAAGGTGCATTCGTGGAGACGGCGGGCTTCTATGTTCCGGGAGACGGAGGCGAAGCACTGTACCGCATCCGGAAACTCTCTGGAAGGAGCCCCCAGGACAACGAGGAATTGCGGCCCAATGGAGCCGACGTCATTACCCTGAAGAATGGATGGGTTGCCATCCTGCTGGAAAGCAACGCCGTGAACTACAAGAGATTCGGTGCGCTCGGGGATGGCAAGAGTGACGATGGCGTTCAGATTAAGCTGGCGCATGAATACGCCAACAGGCACCAAGTTCCGGTAGTCAATCTGAGTGGTGAGTTCTGGATCAAAAAGGTCAACAATATTGAAATCATGACGAACGTGCATTGGGGAACGACAACGTTTCACATCGATGAGCGGTTCAATCACAAACGATATCCTCGTTTTGTGGTTCTCAACGACGAACCGACGAAAACTCTCGAACTGGACCAGGAGACGAAAGCGATCTTACTCGATAAGATCCGGCCGGGTGTTCAGGTCATCGACGAGTTGGCCCCTTTTGCCGGCCACTTGATCACTGTCGAAGACGCCAAGGACCGTATCGGAATTCGGGCAGGCAACTACTCCAAACGCGGTTGGGCACGCGAGGAGTTATTCTACGTGGAAGAAGAGGGTCGCATCATCGGCGATATCGCCTGGAAGTTCAAAGATTTCACGTCAGTCAAGGCGACTCCCTGTAACGATACGTACCTTATTATCGAGGGAGGGGGATTCCATTTCTCAGGCGATACGCCGGCTGACGGTTCCAGGGGCTATCATCAGCACGGGATTTCCATACGGCGCAGCCGGACGATCATTCGGGAGCAATGGATGGGATTGGAGAAGGGGCGTCGAGATGTCTCTATGGAGCCCCGGAGTGGATTCTATACGCTCAGCGGCGTATATGACGTCACGCTGGAGAACATTCGGGCCATGCCCTGGGAGAAGAACCGTCGCGACCGCTCCAAAGTCGTTGCCCATGGTACGTACGGAATCGGCGGCGCTCGCATGCTGAACTGCACGTTCCGCAACCTGACGGCTGAAGGCGGCTGGGTGGCCTGGGGGGTCTTCGGCACAAATCTAAACAAAAATTTCCGCATCGAAAACTGCCGGCTCAATCGCATTGACGTTCATTTTCACTGCTGGAACCTGTATATCAGCGACTGCACTATCGGTTTTAAGGGTATCTCCGTCACAGGCGGCGGTGATCTTTTCGTAGAGAATACGACGCGCCATGGTAACAGTTTCATCAGCTTTCGTCGCGACTACGGAGCCAAGTGGGACGGCCGCATCCGGCTTGAAGGGTGTACGCTACGGCCAACCGGTAACGGTACGGTTTCGGTGCTGAACCACCATATGGCGGACTTCGACTACCAGTATCCCATCGGTTTTGCCCGCAGTGTCGCGATCAGGGAAATGCTCATTGACTATAGCGCCGCGCCTGAATCCACGGCTCCGTGCTGGCTGATGGACGTCGTCTCCTTTTCCAAAACCAAGACAGGTGCACGCTTGTTCTTTCCCAATCACATCGAATTCCATAACGTGAGAGTCACGAGACGGGATCAGGGCGTTCGCCTTCTTCGTATCCCCAATCCGCACCACTATGATCTGCGGCGGCAGGGGGGGTACGACGGGAGCGATCTGAAAGCGAATTGCGCGATGGTCGTCGACGATGTACAACTCGAAAAGATGGTCCCAAAGTCTCCTGAGGACACCGGCCGGGTGCATCTTATCATCGGTGGAGAAGATGCGGTTGATTATGCTGATCAGGCATCTCTCTTTCCGGAGGTTCGCTTCACCGATTGCGACAATGTCAGTGTTTATCTGGGAAACTGTGTCGCCCGCACGTTCTTCGATCGGTGCTCTCTCAATACCGTTGTTGCCCCGGGATTAAGAGGTGAACTGGTGTTTCGCGATTGCCGGTTCCAACCTAACGTGCAGGAAGTCAAAGGTAACCTTTACACGCTCGATAGCACATTAGGTACGCGATTCACGAACTGTACTGTCCACGCCCCCATCGTTTCCGGAAAAGCTGAGCCGGAATGGGTGAATCGCATTGGTTTCATAGAGATCAACAAATCCGTCCGACATTACCATCTCAATACGGCGTTAGGAAACCGGATATTAGATCACTGCCGGCGTCAGGGCACGGAACTCAATCCGGATTTCATCGCAATGCTCAAACTGCACCACGGGATGGAAAAGTGATCTTCTATTAGGTCTGCATGTTATTCGGGCGGCTCTGAGTGATGAGTTCACCCTTATTACTACGTGTAATGGATAAATTAAAACTCCGGCAAGATCGTTGTGAACAGCGGTCTTGCCGGAGTGATTTATCCGAAACGCTAAAAATCCAAAACGTACGAAGATTTTATATTTCGTAGTTTTCTTAGACTTTCATTTCCAATGGTCCCCAACCGTTACGAGGCTCGCGCCAAGCCAGGTCGTTGATCTTCGGATCGCTGACGATCTCTCCCGCTTCGTTGAGCTCGAGCTTCTTACCCGCGCGGGCACAGAGGTTGCCGAGCTGGATATTCGCCGTCATGGGACCGGCATAGCCAAAGTTGGACTGGCTGAATTCTCGCGGCTTCTCGCCCCGGCAGGCCATAAAGAATTCCTTGTGATGGCCGGGAGAGCGTTCCAGCAGTTTTGGGGGATCGCCAAACTCTCGGTGCCGCTCCAAGGGCAGCAGTCGCACCTGGTTCCAGTAATCCCCTTCCACCAGCATTTTGCCCTTGGTGCCGACCACCAGATTACCGGTTCGCGGCAGCTTCATGGGTCGCCCTTTGGATGCGAGTTCTTCGGGAGGCTCGGGCATGAGCGGCTTGCCGACGCCATCGTTGCCCTCGTACCAGAAGGTCTTGAAACCGGGCCGACCGTCCTTGGCGCGGTAGGTGCTCCTGACGATCATGCCGGTCGGCCACATATCCGTGACGGGTCCGGTCATGATGTACGGCTCAGCCGTCGCGGCATAGCCCGGATCCATGATCGAGTAGATGCCGTCGGTGGTGTGGCAGGCCATGTCGCCCAGGGCGCCGGACCCGAAATCGACGAAGCCGCGCCACTTGAACGAATGATAGACGTCCTTCTTATAGGGACGCATTTGGGCCGGGCCGATCCAGGCTTCCCAGTCCAGGGTCGCGGGGACCGGATCAGAACCCTTCGGACGGTCGCCGCCCTGCGGCCAGACCGGACGATTCGTCCAGGTATGAAACTCTTTAATATCGCCGACGGCTCCGGCCTTGACGTATTCGTATGCACGCCGCCATCCCTCGCCGCCATGCCCCTGGTTGCCCATCTGCGTGACGACCTTAGGGTTTTTCTTGTATGCAGCGGCCAGCAACTGGGCCTCGCGCACCGACCAGGTCAACGGCTTCTCTGTATAGCAATGGATACCCATGGAAACGGCGGTCATCGACGGGGCGAAATGGGTGTGGTCCGGCGTCGCTACGAAAACCACGTCCAGATCTTTGCCGTGCTTCTCGAAGACTTTTCGCCAATCCGTGTACCCGGCCGCCTGCTCCCAGCCTTTCTTGCCATGGACGCCGCCCCATCGGCCCTTATCCACTTCAGCGAAGGCGACGCACTGACAGCCTTCTCCGTGAGCCGCACCCGTGTGTGCCCCGGCTCGCCCGCCGGCGGCGACAAATCCTACCTGAAGTTTTTCATTGAGTCCCTGTGCCCGGATAAGGCTTGGGAAGCCAATCGTACATGCGGCCCCCAAAGCCGCACTGCGTTTGACGAACTGACGACGTGTAATGTTCGACATAATCTAAGCTCCTTAATTTTTTTAAAATGACAGAATCCTAAGGCAACACCTAACCAGTTGCCCATTCAACGGCTATCTTATCCTCTGGATGATAATCGTGCAAGCTCTATTTGCGGGATTCTCATGGGCTTATGTTCTTGACTCTATAACACATATGGAGTACTTTCTTAATTGTAAAAGCTGGTCATACCGGGAAACGAACAGGGCCAGCAGGATAAGTCTATGTGAAGTGTGATAACAATACCTCATAGGTTTTATTTATCAGGAGGTCGAATATGAGTAAAGAGAGTATTGGTTTAAACCGACGGCGTTTTCTCAAAACCGCAGTGCAGGCCGGTGTTTGCCTGAGTATGCCGCACATCATCCCAGGCACAGCCCTCGGTAAGAGTGGCCGTGTGGCCCCGAGCGAACGAATCATGTTGGGGGCCATAGGAATCGGAAATCGCGGCCGGTACGATCTGGGTTGTTTCCTGCGGGAACCGGATTTAAGGTGCATCGCCGTCTGTGACGTACGGGGCGACAATCGTCAGCGTGCCAAGGATATGGTCGATACCCAAAACGGTGACAAAGACTGCGCGACGTACATCGACATGCGCGAGTTGCTCGCCCGTAGCGATATCGACGCCGTTTTAATCGCGACGGGACCGAACTGGCACGCGACGGCCGCGACGATGGCCGCAAAAGCGGGTAAAGACGTGTACTGTGAGAAACCCTGCACGAAGAACATTGCTCAGAGCTTGCAGTTAGCGGATATCTTTCGCCGCACGGGCCGCGTGTTCCAGGCCGGCACCCAACGGCGCAGCCTGCCGAACTTCGCTTATGCCATCGAACTGGCCCGAACCGGAAAGCTCGGTCCCCTTGAAACGCTTCACGCTCATCCCGGCGGCCTCGGGACCCAAATGAGCGGCTGGCTCCCGGCCGAGCCCGAACCGCCCCGAGAGCAGGTGGACTGGGACATGTATCTCGGACCGGCCGCCTGGCGACCCTACACCCGCAAACTCATGAGCGCCTTCCACTTCGAGAAAGGCGGCGGACTCGTCGGCGGCGGGTGCCTCGAATGGGGCTCTCACTGTGTTGACCTGTGCCAGTGGGCCAACGATGCCGACGACACGGCTCCCGTGGAATACGAACCGGTCGGCAATAAGTTGCACGCCCGTTATGCCAACGGTGTCAAACTCGTATTGCGTAACGATGGCTGGCTGCCGTTAGGTTCGTGTCCGGTCCGTTTCGAGGGCAAAACCGGCTGGATTGAGACAGGTGACAATGCGGAATTCGGCGCGAGCTCCCAATCGCTGCTCTTAAGGAGAGGGACCAAGATACCGGGTTATCCCGCCGACTTCCACGTGCGTAACTTCCTCGATTGCGTCAAAACGCGGGCCTTAACCCGGGCCGATGCCGATGCGGCGTGCTGGGCGCATATCGCTTGCCATGCGGCCAACGTTGCCCTGTTTCTCAATCGCAAGGTCAGATTTGATCCGAAGAAGTGTGAGTTCATTGGGGACGAACAGGCCAACCGGTTGCGTTCCGAGGCCTTGCGTGAACCCTGGCGGATATAGCGTCCGATCTTTTGAAAAATTACCTTAGACGACGAGGACAATCATGATAATCAAGAAACAGTTTTTCGCTTTGAGTTTTATGCTCATCTTAATCATTGCGTCAGCCGGAATTCCGGCTCAGGAAAGACCGGCTCCGAAGGAAAGCGACTTGATCGCCGTGTTGGTGTCCAACGCACCCAAGGCTGAGAAAGCCATCACCTGTAAGGAACTCGCTATTTACGGCAGCGAACAAGCCGTTCCCGCTCTCGCGCCGCTATTAGCGGACAAGGAGCTATCGTCGTGGGCGCGGATCGCGCTTGAAGCGATCCCCGGTTCCGCGGCCGATGATGCTTTGTGTAATGCTTTGAGCAAATTAGAGGGCCGGCTGCTGATTGGGGCGATCAATTCGATTGCCGTGCGTCGTAACGTTCAGGCCGTCGGTCCCCTTACAAAGAAACTCGATGATCGAAATGCCGATGTCGCTTCGGCGGCTGCTGTGGCGTTGGGTCACATCGGTGGCGAGCAGGCGGCCAGGGCACTGACGTCATCCTTGGCCGATGCGCCGGTCGGTGTTCGTTCAGCCATCGCCGAGGGTTGCATTCTATGTGCGGAATGGTTCCTGGAACACGACAGGTCTGAGGATGCCGTCAAATTATACGACACGATCCGCCGAGCGGATGTCCCGAACCAGAGACATTTAGAAGCCATTCGCGGTGCTATTTTAGCGCGCCGGGCTGCCGGTGTTCCCCTGCTGGTCGAACAGTTAGAGTCGCAAGACAAAAACAGACTCGGCATCGGATTACGAACGGCCCGCGAGCTTCCTGGTCGCGACGTGACCGACGCGTTGGCGGGCGAACTGGATCGCTTAAGTCCGGCCCGGCGTCCCCTGCTGTTGCTGGCCATCGCCGACCGTCGTGACTCCGCAGTCCTTCCGACCGTGCACAAAGCAGCTCAGAGCGGTCCGAAGGATCTGCGCCTCACAGCCATCAACATCCTGATCGATCTGGGTAATGTTTCATGTGTACCGATCTTATTGGGGGCCGCGACCGGAGGCGATACCGAGTTGGAGCGAGCCGCCATGGAAACGCTGATCAGATTGCCCGGCAAGGAGGTGGATGCCGACCTATTGGCCCGGCTGCCGCAGGCGCGAGGTAAATTGAAGCAGGTTCTCATCGAATTGGCCGGCCAGAGGCAAATCAGCGAAGCTCTCGTTGCGGTTGTATCGAGCCTGACTGAGAGTAACGCCGGGATTCGCAATGCGGGCATCCAGACCGTTGGCATCATCGGCCAGGATCCGCAAGCCGCCGATCTCGTCAAACTGCTTCAAAAGACGGATAACTCCGGGGAAAGGGCGGGCATTGAGAAGGCTCTGCTTGCCATCAGCGGTCGTTGCGGCGTGAAATGTATCCCGCACCTTCGGCCCCTGACGCAAAGCCGTGACAACGATCTCCAGATGATCGGGCTGCACGCGTTGGCCATTGTCGGCGGACCTGATGCGCTGGCGATTGTGAAATCCGCCGTCGAGAGCGCTGAAACTCTCGTGCAGGACGAGGCGGTACGCATTCTCTCGACCTGGCCGAATAACTGGCCTGAGGATGATGAAGCAGGGCAAATTCTATTCACGTTGGCCACCTCGGCTAAAAAGATGTCCCATGAAGTATTGGGTTTGCGTGGCTACCTGCAGTATGTTCGCGGCAATAAAAAACTCAGCAACGAACGAAAAGTAGCAAAAGTTAAGGAAATGTGGTCCCGCATCAAGCGTTCCGAGGAGAAGCGGCAGGCCGCCGCTGTTTTGGGAGAAGCACCGTGCGCCAGTGCCCTTGAGTTATTGACGACGCTCGTTGAGGACTCGGCGGTGGTCGAGGAAGTCTATTCGGCGATGGTGCGAGTGGCCGGTCAAAATGTCCGTGGGATTTCCAGGGACCGGCGCCGGCAGGTGCTGCAAATGGTGATTGAGAAGTCAAGGAATGAAGGTACGAAGCGGACCGCGCGAAGGGCTCTCGGCAGACTTCGGTAAGCAAACGTATCGAGATTTACCTTAAGCAAGACGTAGGAGCATGGACATGACAGATAGAATACCTCTTTCGAGACGGCAGTTTTTGAAAAGTGGTTTAGTTATTGCAGGTTGTAGCCTTTGGGGACTTCACCCAAGGCGAGCCGATGCATCCGGTAAGAAGGATCGCCCCAATATTCTGTGGCTTACCAGTGAGGATAACGGCATCTTCTGGGTGAGTTGCTACGGGGGCACGAATTGCCGGACGCCCAACATCGACAAGCTCGCCGAGGAGGGATTTCGGTACCTTCATTGCTTTGACAACGCGGCGGTCTGTGCCCCCACCCGCTCGACCTGGATCACCGGGATGTATGCGATTTCCAACGGAACGCAACCCATGCGCAGCCGGAACGATATTCCACACGACGTGATTAAGTATTATCCCGACCTATTGAAAAAGGCGGGATATCACACGTCGAACTGGACCAAAACAGATTACAATATTGGCGGACGCCCGGACCGCGACTGCTGGGATCTTTTGGACAGGAAGATTCGATTCGGCTGGCGAAAACGTGAACAGGGCCAGCCCTTCTTCGCCGTCGTCAACTCGACCAGCAGTCATGAAAGCCGGGCACACGGCGATGTCGAGAACACACGAAACGATCCGGACAAGATGAAGCTCCATTCTTATCATCCCGACCTGCCTGTTATTCGGAAAAACTATGCGAAGTACGCCGATGCCGTGGAGAACATGGACAACGACATCAAGCAAACGCTGGGTGCCCTGAAGGAAGATGGCCTCTATGAGGACACGATTATTATCTATTGTTCGGACCACGGCGGTGTGATGCCTCGGAGTAAGCGGTTTTTGTATTCCAGCGGGACGCATTGCCCACTGGTTGTTCGCATTCCCGAGAAATACAAACATCTCTGGCCCGCCGAAAAACCGGGGATGACCGTTGACCGACTGGTCAGTTTCGTGGACATGCCGAAGACCTGGCTGAGCCTGGCCGGTGCGGAGATACCCGATACGTTCCAGGGCACGGTCTTCCTGGGCGAAGGCATCGAGCCGGAGCCGGAATACCACTTGAGCTTCCGCGAGCGCGCCGACGAACGCTGCGACGGCGTGCGTATGATTCGCGACAAGCGGTTTGCCTATTACAAGAACTACATGCCCTACGCCCCGGCGGGGCAGTACCTGATGTACCTGTGGAGAGCACCGGCGGCACCGGCGTGGGAAAAGTACCACAAAGAAGGCAAGACGGACGACATCACAGGACGATTCTTCAGGCCGCGCGTCTCCGAGGAATTCTACGATACCGCTAAAGACTTTGACAACGTTCACAACTTAATCGATGATCCCAAACATCAGAAGAGAATCACCCGAATGAAGCGGGCGATGCGAGAGAAGCAGCTTGAATTGTATGATTCGGGACTCCTGCCGGAATCAATGCGCGAGCAACGGGCTCGACGGCATAACGTGACGATCTATGAAATGGTCCGCGATCCCAAGCGCTATCCCTTGGCATCCTACCTGGATGCCGCCGACAGGGCTTTGGAACGCAACGCGAATAATCTGCCGACGTTTATTAAGCAAATGTCCGATTCGGACGGGGGTATTCGGTACTGGGCGGTCGTGGGGCTTCACCTGCTAAAAGACACGGCGAGCCCTTCGGTTGAAATACTCAAGAACGCTCTCCGGGATGAGTCGGACGAAATAAAGATTATGGCGGCCTGGACGCTGGTCAACCTGGGCCGAAAAGAAATTGGTTTGGAGTGCCTGCGAAATCTCTTATACAATGGAACGACCGCCGAGCGAAAGCTCCTTAATGTGCTGGACTGGATGGGCGCCGATGCCGTGCCGCTCGTTAAGGAATACCTTCAATCCAATCCGAAGAAAGCCAAGAATATCCTGGCCAAGATCGCACAGGATCACGGGATTGAAATTCCCAGGTAGATAAGAAGACCTTTCAATTTATTTATGCGTTTTATGAGAGAAAGGCTGACGTCTTTCTTAGCCTACCGGGTCTTTCCTCTTCAGTTTCGTTCGGATCAGGGGCGAGCGCTTTTTATGGTTCGTACAGGACCCATCAATCGCATGGGGCGGTGAAGCTGTCAAGGCCGTCCGCTTTGTGGTTTCCGGATTCCATCGCCAGGGCGTCTTGCCCTTGACCGCGAAAGTCGCATCGAACGCCAAAGACTTGTCCCGATTTTGATTTGAGAAAAAGAAGATGTCCCGCTTACCGGCCCGATGATGAATCTGAAAAAGCTTCTCGTCTCTTACCCCCGTCACAACCGACCGGTTGATATCAAATCGGTTTAAAAGGTCGTCTTCGGGCCCGGATAATTAAATCCGTGGAGGACGAAGTGATTGCAGCCGGTGATAAACGTCAAATCCCCTGCTTGCTTGATATACTCCAGGGTAGCCGAAAAAACACCTTTCGTATTGGTCATGGCCTCGCAGCCGATAAGGGGCTTACCCGTCAGGTGGGCGCCGGAGGAGGCATATTTGTTCCAGACCGCATACCGAATTTCATCCAGTCCCATCCAGTTATTAAATAGCCATGTATCCCCTTCCGGAATATCCGGCACCATGTAGCCATCGAGCATACCCATCAGCCAGGGGTGACCATAAGCCTGATACCGGCTTTGTGTTCCGTTGGCCTTACACCAGTTGTGAAAGGGATAAACGAAACGCTCTTGAAAAAGTTCCACCATGGTCCTGGAAAAATCGTAGCGAACTCGCCTGATTTGATCGGCAAATTCACTCTGACGTTGTGGGTTGTCTCTGTCCAAAACGAACGGTAAATAATGATCAAGAGCGTACCCTCGCCGCTGTCGAAATTCATGCGACATATCCGTCGTCCAGTTTGCTCCGCTGAGTTCAATGCTGTCACAAAAGATCGCGCGAACTCCCCGACCTAAGTGTCCTCCGAGAACCGGTGAAAGCGTTTCCGACGTGCGATGAAGGTATTTTTCAACGGCGTGCTGGTTATAATGGTCAAGCACCGGCCCGTCCGCACCGGGAGCACCATGCATCACGACTCGAAAACTTTCCTGCCGGATCCCGACATAAAGAGTGCTTGATCCTGAAGGAATGGTGAATTTGACCGAGCCGTTGGCATTGATTGTGTCCTTTAAATCGATACAATCATCAAGATGATTCACTTGGTCCGGTACGCCTTTAGAACTTCTTGCGTTTTAATGTTCCTGAAAGCATGTTAAAATGAAGATGATATTATGCTATAAATAGACATGAAATCTAAAGAAGTACTTCATGGGAAAGTAAACGGAAAATCCCGGTTGTATCCCCCTTAAATGGAAAGGCAAGTCATGATGAGGAAAACAAAAAGTATCATTGGGTCGTGGGCCGTTGCAGTAATCCTTTTGAAATTTGGGGGCGTTTCCAGTATGTTGCCGGGCGGCCGGGCCGCGCTGGCAAATCAGAAGGTTTCCGATCCACCCGTTGCGATCGCACCGATTAAAGCCCCGTTCGAGATGCCGCAGCTCAAGCGTCCTTCGTTTCCAAACCGAACGTTCGATATTCGTGATTACGGCGCCGTTCAGTGCAAGTGGGAGGATGACGAAAAGCGAAAGAGCACTGACGCCATCCGAAAAGCCATTGTCGCCTGCCATGACGCCGGCGGCGGGAAGGTGCTCGTCCCCAGGGGCGATTGGCTGACCGGCGCTATTCATTTGAAAAGCAATGTGAATTTGCATATCGCCGAAGGCGCGGTTGTCCATTTCAGTAATGATTTGGAGGATTACCTGCCCGTGGTCCATGTACGCTGCGAAGGCGTGGAGGCTTACAACTACTCTCCCCTGATCTACGCGCCCCATGTCGAAAACATCGCGATCACCGGTCGGGGCACGCTCCACGGCCACGGCCGATGGTGGTGGCGCTGGGCCAGAAACAACAATAGAGGCAATCGTATCGAAGAAACCAAAGTACCCCTAAAAGAACGCCGGTACGGCAAGGGCGGGGGCCGGGAAGGCATGCGCCCGACGTTTATCGTGCCCTGGAAGGCCAAGAACATTCTTATTGAGGGGATCATACTTGAAGAATCCCCGATGTGGAACGTTCACCCGGTGTACAGCGAGAACATCATCGTGCGTGGGATCACCGTGCATAGTCTTGAGTCGCCCAACGGCGACGGAGTTGTCCCCGATTCCTGCAAGAACGTCTTGATCGAGTATAATCATTTGGAGACCGGGGATGACGCCGTGGTCATTAAGTCCGGCCTCAACGAGGACGGGCTGGAGATTGACATTCCCAGTGAAAATATCGTAGTACGCAATTTCACGGCCCGGGACGTCCGAACCGGCAGCGGCGGGATCGTATTCGGCAGCGAGACCTCCGGCGGTATTCGCAACATTTACGTACATGACGCCTACTTCGACGGTTGCGACCGCGGCATTCGCTTCAAGACCACGCGCGGCCGGGGCAACGTCATCGAAAACATCTATATCGAGAACGTTGAGATGAAGAACATCGAATCGCAGGCTATCAACTTCAATTCGTACTACGAACGCGGGGCCATCGGGAAGTCACCTTTGTTCCGCAATGTTTTTATCAACAACGTTCGTGTTAACGGCGCTCAAACCGCCATCGAAATGATCGGTTTGCCGGAGAAGTGGCTGGAGAACATTAATATCAAAAACGCAGCGTTCGAAAACGTATCGAACGGCGCTATCGCTCATCGAGTCAAGGAGCTCACACTGGAAAATACCTCCATAACATCAAAGGGTCGTCCGATTGCACTTAACGATGTGTTTGAGGCCACGATCAAAAACGCAGAGCTTTTCGGGCAGCGTCCACCTCTCCTCGTCGATGGTTCTGAGAGCGGTGCGATTGCCATCGAAGGTCTCAATCCCGACCAGGTGGAATGCACGCAAAATGTACCGCGCAAAGCCGTCGCTGTCGGTGGGGCGAGACTGCCCTGAGAGACGGGTACTGAAGGAATATTCTCAACAGGCCGGGCCTGATGCGTATTATCGATTTTCGTTCGATATCTTCACGTCCAAAATCTTTCCGGGATCATCCACCCATTGATCTGTGCCATAATCATATGGAATCGCCACGAGTCGATCCGATGTGATTCGAATCACGGTGATTTCCGTCCAGGCCGACTTCACCGACGGCAGTTGGACGAAATTCACATCGCGATATGACCTCACGTTCGCCTTATGGTAATGCCCGCCCAGGACCATAATGACATTCGCATCCCCCAGCGCATCCACGAATGCGTCGCGATTGGTCATCGCATCGAGACATAAATGCGTTGCCACGACGATGGGGCTACCTTGAGGTGTCGTTGACCATCTTTCCGGAACGAGATCGGGGGAGTAATGACGATGCAGATTTTGACGAATGAAATCCAGCGCTTCGGCCGTTATATCCTGAGCCGGATTTCCCAGACTCTCATCATAAGCTGAAAAAGGACACACAAAGTGAACTCCACCCTGATCGAATGTATAACTCAAATCCCCATAGCGCTTTTTGAACCACTCTTTCATGATCGGCGGTGCGTCTTCTACTCCTTCCGCCCCAGCCTCGTCATGATTGCCGAGTATTTCGTAGCTGGGATAGTTCAATCGTTTCGTGATCAAATCTTCATACGTCTTTTTTGCCTGATGCGTGGGCCATTCGGTAATATCCCCGCAATTAAATACGAACGCGGGAGTCTCGACCTTATCGCCAATATTCTTCGGGTATGTCTTGCCCGGCAATTGATTCATCGCATCGATGGCCGGCCATGACTTGCTCGCATCACCATGAACGGGTATATGGTTATCCGACCAGCCGAAAAAGGTCAGTTGTGTTTTTGCAGTCAGTTTACTCTTGTTATCTTTTTCTGCGCCCATAAGCGTTTTGGGCAGCGCCGTTGCCATTGCTCCGACGCCTAACGACTTCAATATACCTCGTCGTGAAAATCCGATACTCATGGCGGTCTCCTTATACGAATATTGTCGCCTCTACGTTAAAATTCCTTTGGGGGAACGAATTTTTTTGTCCCACCAGCGCCCGGTTTTAATATCGATACGAGCGATGGTCTTGGAGGTCATTTGCCTGCCTTTGGCTTTCACCCCTTTAATCAGAACCTGTTTCGGTTTGAATTCCTGTTGGTGGATGCGCAGACCTTTGACGGGTTTATACTTGAGGTAGATCGACTCCGGCGTGCCGATTGTACAAAGTTGGAGTTGGGCGTCTTTGGGGATATAGCGATAGTCGCGGTTCATAATGGTCCCCCCGATTTCAAAACGCTTGATATACGTGACGCCCCATTCGGTATAGACCGCCGTAAAGATCAAGTCGCGTTTATAAAGACCGCACCAGATCAGGTGGTCGTCGATATAATAGGTGTCCGGCGGCGGCATCACCACAAACGTACCGTCATTTCTGACAATCAGCAGCTTGTCGAGCGACGAGCAATTTAACAGTGACTGGCCTTTGACGGAGTGACCGAGGAATCCTTTCTCGGTATCGATGTTGATGCTCAATTCGTTGGAGGTGAGCTTGCGCACGTCAAGGGCTTTGAATCGGTCGATCTTCGTTCGGCGGGGATATGTCTTTTTGTATTTCCTGATGAGTGCCTTGAGGTAGCTGATGGCATAGGACTTGAGGTTCTTGAGGTTTTTCTCCACCTCGGCCAGCTCTTTCAGAATGGCTTCAATGTCCTTGCGATTCTTTTCGATATCAAAGCGGGAGATACGTTTGATTCGCACACCTAACAGCATGTCGGCGTCGTTTCTGGTCACGTTCCGCTTGAGTCTGGGCCGGAAAGGTTCGAGGCCCTTCAGAACGGCCTTGATCACCGCTTCGTAAGTTTTGCACTCTTCTATTTTTTTATAGATTCGGTTTTCGACAAAGATCTGGATCAGGGTTTTGTTGTGAAAGTCATCGAGGAGGTTGCTCTTTCTGAGCGCCAATTCCCGGCGGAGAATATCCAGGAGTTGGCGCACATTCTCGCGGAGAACCTGTTCGGTATTCATCTCCACAGGACGCTTATTACAAATGGCCGTCATGCGGCTGGAGACGGAGACCTCGCATTTTGTGAAGGCGTAGAGGGCCTTGATCGTCTTATCCTGGTTGGCGCCTTGCGAAAGGATAATCTCAATGCCCACATGTTCCGATGTGAAGTCATTAATGGAACGAACCTGCACCTTTTTCCTTTTCACGGCCTCCTCGATGGAACCGATCACCGATTCCGTGGTCTGCATGCAGGGGAGTTCCTTGATGAGCAGTTTGTTGGAGCCTTGTTTTTCGAGAAGTGCGCGGACCTTGACTTTGCCGAGTCCGTTGTCATATTCGCTCACGTCCATAACGCCGCCGGTTTGGAAATCGGGCGTGACGTTAATCTGAGCGGGGGATCTCTTCTTTTCCTGGATAATCTGAATCTCGGCCTCCAGCAACTCGATAAAATTGTGGGGCAGAATATGCGTGGATAGGCCCACCGCAATCCCGTCGGCGCCGAGCATCAGGAGCAGCGGCAGCTTCGACGGTAGGGTCACCGGCTCTCGATTGCGTCCGTCGTAGCTGGGGATAAAATCGGTCAGGTCTTTATTGAAGAGCTCGTTGCGCGCCAGTTCGGTCAGGCGGCACTCGATATATCTGGAGGCTGCGGCGCTGTCTCCGGTAAAGATGTTGCCAAAATTGCCCTGGCCTTCAATAAGATATTGCTTGTTGGTCAATGTAACCAGGGCATCGCCGATAGAGGCGTCGCCATGTGGGTGATACTGCATGGTATGGCCCACGACGTTGGCGACTTTGATGAAGCGTCCGTCGTCCTTTTCCTTGAGAGCGTGCAGGATACGACGCTGGACGGGCTTGAGACCGTCGGCCACGTTGGGAATGGCCCGTTCGCAAATGACATAGGAAGCATATTGTAGAAAGTTGAAGTCGATCAGGTCGGTTAGCGGCCCATGCCTTTCGTGGACAGGGAGATGATCGTACGATGCCGGAGGTTCGTCGCCGTTATTGTCACCGGAGATTTCGGCCCGCGATTTCTCAGGTGTCTCTTGTCGCGGATCAAGTATGTCTTCGATGGTCGTCTGCATACCATCATCCTTTTTTTTGCTCCCGCCGCGCCGGGACCGTTTCGTTTTGCCGGATACGATTTCTTCTTTAAATAGAAATGTCTGCTTTTCCTCGCTCATACCAGTATTTCTTCGTCAATGACCAGTTTATCCATGATGTAATTGCGGCGTTCCTGTGTGTTCTTCCCCATATAAAACGCCAGTATTTCCCCAATGGAGTGCTCTCCGGACGTTGTGACCTGACTGAGTCGCATATCTTTTCCGACGAAGGCCTTGAATTCCGACGGGGATATCTCTCCGAGGCCTTTGAATCGTGTTACCTCGCCGGCGCGTCCGAGTTTTTTGACGGCCGCATCGCGCTGCTGTTCGGAATAACAATAAAGCGTCTCCTTCTTGTTGCGAACGCGAAAGAGGGGGGTTTCCAGAATTTTGAGATGGCCGCGTTCCACAAGCGACTGGAAGAAACGCAAAAAGAACGTGATCATCAGGTTGCGGATATGCAAACCGTCCACGTCCGCGTCGGTCGCCAGAATGACGTGGTTGTATCGCAGATGGTCTATGTTCTCCTCGATATCCAGGCACTTCATCAGGTTGAAAATTTCTTCGTTTTTGTAGAGTGCGTCCTTCTTGAGATCGCACACATTGAGTGGCTTGCCCTTGAGTGTATAGATAGCTTGCGTATTCACGTCGCGGCAGCTCACGAGTGAACCGGCCGCGGACTGTCCCTCCGTGATAAAGATCATCGTGTCTTTGTGTGAATTTTTCACGCGATTATAGTGTTTTTTGCAGTCACGCAACTGAGGGACGCGGATAGAGATAGCCTTGGACCGCTCGCGGGCCAGCTTTTTTACTGCGTTCAGTTCCTTGCGGAACTTCTGCGTTTCGAGGATTTTATTGATTAGTTTATCTGCTTGCGCCTTATTGCTGTGCAACAACTTCAATACGGTTTCTTGCACGCGGGCCACAATGTCTGAGCGTATTTCCGAGTTGCCCAGCTTGTTTTTGGTCTGGCTCTCGAAGATGGGGTCTTTCAAGCGGATCGAAATCGCGCCGAGCAGGCCCTCGCGGACATCATCGCCGCTGAATTTTTTCTTGGCAAAATCGTTCACACCGCGCAGGATACCTTCCCTGAATCCGCTCAGGTGCGTTCCCCCGTCGTTGGTATATTGTCCGTTCACAAACGAGTAGTAGTCCTCGTTAAAGCGGTTGGTGTGAGTGAAGGCAAATTCCAGTGTGGAGTCGCGATAGTGCAGTGGCTTATAGATTTTCTCGAAAGAAGTCTCATCCTCAATCAGGTCGAGAATGCCGCCCGTTGATAGAAACCGACGGTCATTGTAATAGAGTCGGAGTCCCGCGTTCAGATAAGAATAAAAACGAAGCCGGCGCTCGATATGCTCTGCGCAGAATGCGTAGCTCGGAAAGATAGCCGGATCCGGCACGAAGCTGACAAACGTACCGTTAGGGTGATCAGCTTTGCCTTTTTTCTGTTTGATCAGTTTGCCGAACTCGAATCGGGCTTGCGAATATTTACCGTCGCGATAGCTGCACACCTCGAAATCCGACGACAGCGCATTGACGGCTTTAGTGCCGATCCCGTTAAGACCGACGCTGAACTGGAAAACATCGTTGTTGTACTTTGCACCCGTGTTGATTTTCGAGACGCATTCGACCACCTTGCCTAACGGAATGCCCCGGCCGTAATCGCGCACGGAGACCCTGTTATCCTGGATTGTAATATCCACCTTCTGACCATGGCCCATAATAAACTCGTCGATGGCGTTATCGACGACTTCTTTGAGCAGAATATAGATTCCGTCGTCATAAATCGTTCCGCTGCCCGTTCGACCGATATACATCCCGGTGCGCAGCCGGATATGCTCCAGTGACGAGAGGGTCTTAATCTTATCATCCGTGTACTCGTGCTTCTTTTTGCCCATAAACCATTGTCCGTTGTTTGTTCGTCCTATCTTATTATCCCCCGCTCCCAATACATGGTCCTGAAGGGATTTAAGAAAGGAACACTATAGCAAAAAACTCCCATTCCTGCAAGGACGAAACGCTCAAAACGCAACGAGAGATTTCCGGTTAGACAAAAGATTTCCAAAACGCACAAGTGTTTGCGGCGGTTGTGTGAACGGAAAACTTTTCACTAACAAGCTTTCGTGCCTGTTGTCCCAACCGGATTCTAAGCTCACGATCCATTAACATCCGCCGGATTGCGGTGGTAAGTGCTTCGAGATCGTCGGGCGGCACCAATAGGGCCGAAACTTGATCTGTTAGGATTTCGGTTGTACCTCCGACGTTCGTCGCAACGATGGGGCGGCCGCAGTATGCCGCCTCAAGCAAAACACGTCCCAAAGGTTCCTGGTGGGCGGTATGAACGAGGAGATCGATTTCGTTTAATATTGTCGGAATGTCTTCGCGAAAGCCCAAACAGAACAAACGGTTTTCAATGCCGCCTTCTCGAAAAAGAAGCCGGAGCGTGTTTTCATATGCGATGCTCTCCGATTTTCGGGAGTGCCGCTGTCCGATGAACAGGTAATTCGCATCAGGAAATTCATCCGCCAGGGAAACGGCGGCCTGCGCCAATAAGGTTTGACCTTTGCGTAAACAAATTTGTCCGATGTTCGCAATTAACACCGCACTATCGCCCAGACCAAGCTCCTGCTTGAGAATCCCGGTTGCAGGGTTGGGGTGAAATCGTTCTGCGTTTACACCATTATAGATGACCTGCACTTTGTCGGATGCGACTCCCTGTGCAACATGAAACTGTTTTGTCGCGTTGGAAACGGCAATCAAGCCTGTGTTTCGATCCAAATCGGAAACGGCCGTCTTACTCAATCCGATAATGTCACGAAGATGCGATGTGCAGGGAATCGACAATTGCGAGGCAATCCGGCCTATCATGCGCCCCATCGACAGGCTGTTCGAATGGACCAAATTGGGAGAGACGCGACTGATAAGTTCAAGCAAGTGAGAATTGATTTGATCAATGGATCGTTTGTGTCCGTCTTTATCCCTTAATATCAATGGTAAAACCTGGACGCCGTATTGCTCCAACCGTCCGGTTAGCATTCCCGAAGCGGGGGCTGCAGCGACAAACTCGAACTCTGTTTGCCCCAGCGCTTCCAACATCGTCAGAAGGGAAAACTCGCCCCCGTTGAGCGTGGCATATTCGAAAAACAGTAAAACCTTTGGTCGTGTCATACCCATTGAGAACGCACTATATCATTCATGGCTTTTCCCGGTAGAGATGCCCAGTACGACGGGTGTACCATATCGATTACCGGTTTTCGGCTCGTAACGTATATCGATACTCGCAATGTCCTTTTCGGGGTGAGGATTATTCCACTGAAAGGCAAAGATCGCCGCTCCCTCCGACGCCCAAGCCAGAGAGGCGTCGCGCAATCCCTTCGGTTTCTCTTGCCGCCAATGCTCGACGCCCAGACCGTAACGAACATCTACGATTTCACGGCTGCCGTCGGCGTAGCGAATCACATACTGGAACAACACCGGCGGCTGGTCTGTTTTTCTACGGGGTTTCCATTCGCGTTTGCGTATGAAGGTATGCAAGAAGAAAACGGCATCGGCCTTTCGTTGTACGGAAATGTCGATTACTTCGCGGGGCGCCTTGATTCCGCGCATGCCTTGTAAAGTAATGGCGCTTTCGAGCGGCGACGTCTGGAAATCGCGAATTTCGTATCGCACGCCGGCAAAACGTTGTTGCCCCAGCGGTAAATGGGAAAGATCGTGTTCCTTAATCGGCCAACCCTGGGCACTGGTGAGATAAAGGTTGCATTTACCTTCCAGGGAGACCGGCTCGGTCTTCATGTTCTCGCCGGGGATCAATGATTCGCCGCCTTCAAATACGGCATTCAGATTTCTCAGCAATGTCGCTACGACGCGCTGTTTCTTCTGTCGATTGACCGGAACCCGCTCGCGTTCCGGTACGGCGATCTGGTTGAGCAGAACGCGCGCTTCGGGGTAATAAACGAGTCCTCCGTTTTGAACGATCGGTTTAACCTTTGCCGTGAAATCAGCCGGTCGTTTCACGCGCAGCCAGAGATTATCGATTCCGATGGGAGGTCGTTCGTGCTCATCCCACTTTGTGAACGCGAGGGTGAAACGCTTCACTCCCTTCAGGTCCACCTCCAGATCCTGTCGCGGATTATCACCCCGCTCATAAGGTTCGAGTGTCAATGTCACCGCCCGGGAGGGATCCCCGTTCGGCGTCAGGACAAACTCGCGCACGTGCTTATAGTGACTGTTGGGTACGATGGAAAAACCGACAAGATGCTCGGCTCTCGGCAACTCGTATTGGAGCACCGGTCCTTTATTGCTTTCGTCCACGTTAAAGTAACAGATGTACCTCCAGAACTCGGCGTCGGTGAAACCGTTAACGATACTTCCCCCGTTGTGGTCCGGCTCGATCCCCGGTCCCTGCATGAACGGCGCGATGTCATCCAGATCCACCACGTATGCAAACGTATCGTCCGCGGCCCATTCGATGGACTGATAGCGGACGATTCGCTCGCCGCTGCTGAGCGCCACGTCGCTCTGCGAGATGCCCGCGGCCAGCGATGGGCGCGGCACCGAGAGCTGGACCTTTTCTTGTCGGAATGGTCGAAGAAGATGCTCAAGGCCGACCCATTCATTAAACGTATTCAAACCGGCCGGGGTCAATCCCCATAACATCAGCGTGCCTCGACGTTTGGCGAAAGCCGGCCCCCGCGCCGCCAACACATCGAGATTGGCTGGCGTGGCGTCCACGATGACGATCCCGTCACCTTCCAGCGCCCTCTTCAGAGCCAGTCGTTCAAAGACCAGCCCGCTCTCGGACAGCATCGACAGGCGAGGATCGCCGTCCGGCAGGCAAACCGTTGTTCGATTACGGATGCGGCGGTAGTTTAGGGCGCGGTTCACCATGTTATCAAGAAGCCGCCCGGCGACGGGGCTGGATATTAGCTTCTCACCCACTGCGGCCTGACAGAGAAGCATGAGACCCTCTCCGGCCGGACATTCAGCTAGTGCACAATAAGCCAGTGAATCATCAGCATGCAATAACGAACGTGCGCCGCGGGTGGGTTTGCGGTAGATATGACGATACACGATGTGATCGTTTGGCCAGAACACAAAATCATCCGGCTTCAACCCGGAAAACACCGGGTGTTCCGGTTCCTGTATGAACGCCATACGACCATCGTAATCTGTCGGTTCAACGTCGCTTTGCACCGCCTGGTAGTGTAGCGGATGTTCTTGTTCCAGAACGACCAACCGTTTGCCTTGCCGGACCATCGTAAGCCATATCGGGTCGGTGGACTGCCGGGCCGAGAGCGCATTGCGCCCGATCACCAACACCTGGACGTCATCGGGCAAGGCCTCCGGTGAACTAATAGCTGTTACGTTAGCGCCGCATGCTTTCAGGTACGCTATGGTACTGCCAACCGGATCCCATACAGCAATCTTCCCTTTTTCCAGGGGTGCGCCGACAGCGTTCAATATGCTTAACGGTTTCGTATCGGTCCAGAGAACCTGGCCCTTTCGGCGGCATTCCAGATGCAAAGAAATATCCGTCCGGTCGGCGACGGCGGGTGTCTTTAACGGAAGGGTCACAATTTCTCCCCGGCCCGGGGGGATTCGGAGGTTCATTTCACCTCCTTGTTGACCGAAGCGCCACACAAAGGTAATCGGATCATCCAATCGTGTATCGTTGCGCACCATTACCGTACGTGTCACCGTGCTGTTGGCGGGCACGGTGCGCGTCCACTCACGAACCAGCGCACAGACCGGCTGCCACGCCTTATAATGATCCTCACCATATCCACTACACCAATAATGGAAACCTCCTAACTCTTGCCAGCGGTAGCCTTCGGAATACATGCGCAGCAGAAGCGATCCGGCCTCCTGGGTCTCGCTCCGCCCGGCGAAACATTGCTCGCCTCCGATTCCCGCGAAGGCTTCCGGTTTTCGGCCGTGCAAGAAAGCCTCTTCACTCAGAAAGATCGGTTTGTCAATCGCCATCGGCCAGGGCTGTTTGCTCGATGGGGCCGTCCAGTTGCCCAATCCGTAGGCCATGTCCGGGTAATCCCGGTCGGCCGACGCCTCGTAATGACAACCATTTATCGGGAGCCTCTGGTCCATCAGGGCGCGTCCGCCGGCCACCATCTGCCCACGCCCCTGGCGGTCCAGCGAGGCCACGAGCGCTGCGGTTCGCTTGAATTCCGGTTCGACGACGTCCAGATTGCCGAAGTTGCGGGTGTTGATATAAATAATTTCGTTATCGAGTTCCCACACGAAGACGCAGGGATGATTGCGGTCGCGCAAAACGGTGGCCCGTACCTGTTTGCGCCAATTATCGAAAAGCTCCGTACGCGGCTCCTTTTTGTTGTTCTTGCGAACAACCAATCCGTAGCTTGCCTGCTGGCCGTCAAACGTTCCCACGTTGCAGCGCACCGGCACGCCGTGTGTATCGAAGAAATCCAGAATTTCGCGTCGCGTCATGCCGGACCAGTTGCGCTGAAACCGAAGACGAAACATATTCTGGCCCGTCTGACGCCACCGAGCAAGCGTCGCTTCCGGATCGCCGCCTCCGTAACTTTCGAGGTCGGCGCGGAACTGCCACGGCACGCCGTTCAGAACAAAGCGGGTTCCTTCAATCGACCATTCGCGGAACCCGAAACGGGTTACCTTACTATCGATCACCTTGCCGTTTTGTATGAGCAACGTCTTGGCCGTATAGACGTGTGGCTGATCCGGCCACCAGAGTGTGGCATCCGGCCAGGCGGTCGTCGCGGAGGCCACACCGCGGCCCTCCGTCGCGCCGCCGGCAAGCGTTTTACCGTCCACCTGATGCTCAATCTCGAAACGGCCCTCGCCCCGTACGGTTGTCTCTACGGTGATCCGACCATTCCGGGCCGAGGGAATGAAATACACGTCTTCGATGACAGCCGGCCCGGCGGCGATTAATCGCACATGATCGAGCAGCCCGTTGTTGGGCGTGTTTCGCGTAGGATAATCCATGCGATGCGTTACGCCCTGGTTTCCTCGGAACAGATCCAGGGGAATGTTGAACCAGTGATGCAGATCGGGCTTCTCCTGGTTCGGCTGAATGGCATAATAACCGTCCTTAACTACGACGACCAATTCATTCACAGTTCCGTACTCAATGGCGTCGGTGATATCGAACGTGAATCCCGACATGACAGCGTTACTGAACCCGACCTGCTTTCCGTTGACAAAAGCCGTAATCATTAGATTGGCTTCGGCGCAATCGAAAAGCAGCCGACGACCCTTCAACGAACGCGGTACGCGAACTTTTGTGCGGAGGATGTAGCGATGACAAAATATCTGGTCGTCTCGTAACACATTACGGTCGCCGGGCACTGTCATTGAGGACCAGTGCAAAAGTGCCGGGTCGGGCAGTTCCGCCACCGGTTGCGTGCGTTTATCGCCTACTCGTCCCGGCTCATCAAAACGGGCGTACTGCCAGTTACCGTGCAATTCAACTTCCGCACGGTTTCCCAGCGTCGCTTCCGGCAGTGTGAAGACATGCCTCTCCGCCATGATGTCGCGTTCCGTGCGCCAAACCATACCCGGTTTGTGCTTGCCGTTTGGATGAAAGGCCCCTTTGCTGAGCACGAGCGCGTCGGAGGTGTATAACAATCGCTTAACCTTGCCCTCAGCGTCCTTTTCAAGCTGAAAGCGAATCTCCAGAGTATGTTTGCCTCGCGTCAATGTACTTTGCCCCATCGGTACCCATGCTACCTCGCACCACTTGGCAATTTCCATAAGATCCGTGGAGAGGTCCTTCATCGGTTCGATTCGCGACCACGAGCCGTTATCGATCCGCCATTCAAAAGGTGAGCGGACATACTCGAAACCCACGCGATTCCAAACCTCATAGGTTCCCGTTTCCGTCAGATCGAAATCATAGCGCAAGATCCTGCCCTCGGAGGGAATAGCCTTCTCCACCTCTGAAGCGCTGATATTGAAATGTAACCACTCTCCTTTCGATAGATAGGTCTGATTGCCCCAACCTCCGGTTTGGTATGGAAACGTGGCCGAGGACGGCTCCTCACCTTCGAGCCATACGAAGGTGTTTTGTCCTAAAGCACTGGATACGACCAGTAGAATCCATACCATTTTCAATCTTAACTTCATTATAATAGTCTCCTATAGCTAACAACGTATGATGCCACTTTCTAATGAGCATAGCATAGAGGCAAGCAATAACTCAATGGGAAATTATGATGACTGACTTTGCGAATTGACGTTAAATGAACGGTTTATTTGATATCCTTATAGTATTGTGCGAGACTTTTCATGAGTACGACGCCGGAAGCCATGTTCTTTTCCTTGGTGGTGATACTCCCCGCGCCTTCGCACAAGACCGTGGTAATGCCAAACTGCACGTGCGGTCCGTTATTCCAATGAGTGGTATTATCCGGCTTCTCTCGTATAGCCAGCGGTTTAACCAACCGGTCCGGATCGTTCTGCCGGATCATCTCTTTTAACCCGGTCCAGGCAGGCAATGTCGTTCCCATTTCCGGGCCGACGAGCATAATCGGCTCGACCACGCCTCCCCACGTGTGCATACTCCACAAATCGGTGACCGGGGTTTCAGAAGCCATCAGCATTTCAAGGTCTTTTTGCACGATATAGGCTTCGTGGGGTTGCTTTTGTTTATCGGCGCCGTTAACGGCATACGAACGATTGCCGTCCACTCCCTGGAGGCCGACTCGATACCATCCGTGTGAAGGGCCGTCGGGGTACATGATGAGAATGAAGTGATTAATGCTCCGGCGACGACAATCCGCCCCGGCGTCGCTGAGCAGCCATTCGATCATGCCCGCCATTCGCCACTGGGCGTTATGTTCGCCGGGATGTTGATTGCCGAAGTAGTGGACCCAACGCCGATTTTTGGGATGGGGACTTTGGGGATTGGTGATTTCGAGGCGATAGATGTTTCTACCGCCGAGCGATTGGCCCAGGACATGCACTTTCGCGTGAGGGTGTTTATCCCATTTTTTCACCATCTGCCTGACGTTCTCATAAGACATCGGCACCTGGTGGCCAAAGTAAACCGTGTCTTCCTTGAATTCGGGAAATAGGAGGGTATCGCCCTGGCTCGACTTCTTGGTTTCCTTCTGCCATTTAATCGGATGCCAGTCTATCCCGTCATAGGACCAACTGCTATGGGCGTAATGGTTGAAGCGATAGGCGTCACCGCCGTAAAAATAGACGTCCAGCCTCAGGCGATTTCCTTTGGCATTTTGCAGGATCTGAAACTGAAGCATGTTGCACCAGGTCGGGTGTTCGGGGGCGTGGCCGAGAACGACTTTGAAGTGATTGACGCCCACTCTTTGAATGGTAGCCCCCTCAGAGCCAAACGGACCATCGAACTTGAAGTCACGTGTGGAAAGCTCTCGGGCATCCACTCCCCGGGGGGATAAAAAAATGATAGAACATATCAATATCACAATGAGGTACAGTAGCTTTGTTCGTTTCATTCTTGTGTTTCTCCATATCGTTTAACTATTTGGGAGGCTCCGGAAACCTCAGGGAGCTTCGAGAAGTTCGAGTTGCACGTTATCGAGCCACAGGTCGATTTTTGTGGCTATATCGTTTGAGCCTCGTTCGAGGGCAAGATGCCCGCCGGCCGTCTCCAGGGACGTTTCGAACGTGACTTCGAGCTGTTGCCATGCTCCGGAATGGCTCATGTCGTACGAATTTGTCGGGCAATTCGTCAGCCATTTGTCTTTAGAATCGGCCAGTCCGATTTTAAGGTAGGGGGACAAACGAATTGGCTCGATTGCATTCACGTTCAACCAGCAGGTCAGACGATACTTGCTCGCCGGCAGAATCGGCGAGTCGAGCGAGTGGGACACATAGTTCCAGCCTTCCGTTTGCCGACCGGAAAGATGCAGGCTGGATTTGCCGTCGTGGAAGATAGTCGGGTCAAGTTGCGATTGAATGCCTCGGCTGCTGTTCCAATCGTGTCCCGATGACTCGAACGATTGTTGATAGATGGTTCCTGTCCGTCGTCGCGCGATGACACCGGCCAGTCGGCATAGAGCGTGCCGGTTCGCGTCATCCCGATCGGCCAGGCCTAATAAAATATTCTCCCCGGTTTTTTCAGGCAGTTGCATAGCGACTTTTAATTCATAGTCCCCCTCCGGCAGGTTGGCGGGTAATCGGATCAAAGTACGCTCGACGGTCTTTTCGTCGGGAAGCCAGAGTGTCGTTGGCCGGGCCGGGAAATGTTGCTGTGAGGCCACGACCTTACCACGACTATCGTGAAGGGTGAATTCCAAAGCATAGCTCTCATAGCAAGGTGCAACACCGATGTTCTTCCAAGTATGCTCAATCAGAAGGCGTCCGGGTATCCGATCGCTCAGATTAAGTGTGGTCGGCGCGCGCAATTGGGTGATAACAAAGCGAAAGCCGACTTTTCTCGCGGCGGTCAGAAAGAGGTCCTTGACCTGCTCGGACGCCTTTTCCCAATCCCGCGGTGAGAGGATATTCGTGTTGAGGTATGAAATCGGATCGCTTAGGCCTTGCTCCACTGTTTCGCGAAGGTCCCATCCCTTCTCCAGCATGCTGCGGTACGAGCTGTGAAACTCGTAGTTACAGATCACGCCGCGTCGTGAATAAGGATGGTAATAGACTTTGCCGACGTTGGCGCTCGGACCTCCGGGCGTCAAACCGTCCTGGCGAAAATGGCAGCCGCGCAGAGCCGCGTAGTCGTTGATCTCGGGATAGGAGCCGACGTTGAGAAAAACGCGGGAGTTGGGAAAAGCCTCCGCATGCGCATCAATCACCCGGCGATAAGCGGCAATGTATTTCTCGCGACTGAATCCGGTTTGCTCCAACTGCTTCGGTGTCCACCGTCCCTGCATGTGCAGGCCGAGATGCATCTCGCCCCATTCGCCGATGCCGCCGATATCCACATACTCCAAACCCGGTTTGTCATCGAGATAGCGGCCCAGGCGGTCAATGAACTCGCAATGGAGCTTAAGATAAAGGGGATTCCAAAAAACAGGATTTACCTGTTCCTGGCCCCGCAGACCTCGGTGCAGCACGTTCGGCACACCCTGGTCGAATACCCACTTGGGTGTTGCGTATTTCCCGCGATGGTGGGTACTTTCGGACATCACGCGAAATGCGACGCGTTTGCCTCGTTGCCGAACCCAGAAATCAAAGATGGGTTGAAAATAAGCGTCGAAACCGGTTCCCGGGCCGTCCGCTTCGAGGTCGTTCCATGTGGGACGGAAGTACACGATATCGCAGAGTGACAGCACCCATGCGTCCGGTTCGGGGGTGTAGCTCCCCAGGCCACTGCCTCCGGCCATATAGAGTCCCATGCCGGGATTGAATAGCACGGCATCGGAACGTGTGGGAGTGATGTTACGCCACTCAACGCCTGAGGGGGGGGCGGCGAGTACCCGGTTTACAAAGAGAATACCGACCAGAATGAAAAGTTTTCTACGTGTTGTGCCTTTTGGGATGAGGATTTCCTCACCAAAGGAAGCGGTGTCGTTTTCGGTTATATGGCGTGTCATGTGTTTCTCCGAAATACGCGAGCTTATTCGCGTTTGTTAAAAGGGACATTATACCAAATCGTGGTATGGGAATCTACCGTTGCTTTCTCGTGTTCCCAAGTGGAGGCGGTATGAGTAATCCCTGATGTTTCAACCAGGCCGCCACTTCCTCAACTTCCAATTGTCGGCAAGACCGCATATAGCGATATGATCAGAAAAACCATTAATGTAAATCGCATGGCTAACGCAATCCTCCTTTCTGGGTATTGCTCCATGTTTCGCCGGATAATCTTGGCTTTAAAGATTGTGGATGCTTGGTGATTAATTGTAAAGTGGAAAAAGCAAGAGAATAGATTGCTGAACCAAAGAAGCGGGGCCTATACCGATGTAAATCAATATAGGCCCCGATCAATTCTCAGGCAAAACATGCCCGAGCATATCAACTAAGTCGGAAGAAAATTACAAACCTGCGATTTCTTCCTGAGACAGCGCCCGCGTGTACATGCGGAACTCGTCCATCAGGCCCGTAAAGGGTCTCGCGTCGTCGATATTCTTACCGACGCGGGCACCCAGGCCCCAGTCTCCGGCGATATCGGCAGGCTCCGCAACGTCCATCTCCGAAACCAATTCACCATTGATACACAATGCCGCCTTGGCGGTCGCTTTGTCGTACGTCCCTGCAAAATGCAGCCACTCATCCCACGTAACCACGCCGGCGCGGATATCGAACATCGTCGTCCCGCCGTACGAGCGAAGCAGCCATCGGAACTCGCCGTTGCTGCGGGCCTCCGGGTGGACCAGCCAGGTTTGATCGGAGGCTCTGGCGTTGAAGATCGCGTGATGACTTCCGTTATTCTCGCATTTGATCCATGCGGCGAGCGTTAGGGCGGAAGTCGGAATATCTTCGAGTGAAAAATTCAGGCCGTCCAAATCGAGGTAGCCGGCGTTTGCGAATTTAGCCGCTCCGGCGAGGATGCCTTCTGCTTCTGCTGTGACCTCGCCGACGACCAGGCCGTCATGGCCTTTGCCCGATTGATCCGCGACGACATCGCTCACGTCATCGAAGGAGTAGTAGATAGACAGAGACGGATCCGGTTCTTCGGGAGCGGGAGGCGGTGCAATAACTTGGACATTATCAATCGCCCACCACCAGTCATTGCCGGCATCGAACAGGCCGAACGTCAGAACGACGGTTGCTGCGCCTTCCGGATTGCCCAGATCGACAATCACCGTCTCGTTGGTGGCGTAAGGCTTATAGTTGGGGCTCGCTTCGTCGGATTCCCACAGAAGCACCTCGGCGGGATCGCCGCCATCAAACGACGCAGTGATGCTTGCCGTCTGATGGTAGTTGGAATCGAATTCGGGTCGCCAGCTCGAATCGAATTTGAGCTGGACCGTACCGGCATCCGCACTGGAGATGTCAATCGCCGGTGTGGTGAGCCAGGTATCGTAGGGATCGTCGGCAATCGGCGTCGAAACACGGTCGGCGTCGTCCCACTCGTCCGGATCGGCGATGGCCACGATTCCACTTCCCAGCGTGAATAGAGAACGGTCCTGGTCACCGGCCGTCTCGATCCACCAGTCCTTATCCGCGAAGGCCCATCCGGCCCATTCGGTCACGCCGTCGGTCGCCGGATCGCCGATACCGGGAATTCCGCTTTCGTCAACGGCCCACCCTTCCGGCGGCGTATCCGTCCAAACGGCATCACCGGCCAGCGCCTCGTCAACGTTCGGGCCTAACGTCAAACCTTCGAAATCTTCCTCGAATAGCACGACGGGCGGAGGGCGATCACCGGCAAGGTATCGAACCTCGCCACCAGACAAATCCCGGCCATATATGTAAACCTCGTCGATCATGCCATCGAAGAACTTGGCCACGTGGCTCGGGTCACTGGCAAAGGCATCCGAGGGTTGAGAGCCGATGGCCGCGCTGACGCTCGGATCGACTGCCACGGCGGAGCCGCCTTTTTCCTGGCCGGCTACTTCTTCGCCGTCTTTGTAGATCCGCATCATCCCGCCGTCCCACGTCGCGGCCACATGCGCCCAGGTTCCGGCTTCCAGGACGGAATCGGAAATCAATGTGGCGGTTTCCTGACCGTCATCGGTTTTGAGCCGGAAACGCAGGCTCGTTTCCGAAATGGTACTCAACATCCACCAGTGATCGTTTCCACCCCATTCCTGTGCCTTCGTGATGATCCGGGCATCATTGATCTCGAAATCGTCGGCTTTAATCCATGCCGCGAGCGTGATCTGGCCGATCACATCAATCGCGCCCAATTCGACCACGTCGTCGATACCGTCGAAGTCCAGCGCCATGCCGTAGCCGGTCAGGCTTTCGACAAAGCTCGGCTCGCCGACGAGCGTTCCGTGGAGTGCATTGCCGGAGCTGTCATCCGTGTTGTTTTCCATTGCGTAATATGCAACCAGACCTTCGCCGCCGGGCATTACGGGGTCCGGCCTGAAAAACGCGTCGGAGTGTGCTGCGATTTCTTCATCCGAAAGCGCCGCGTCGTAGATCGCCACGCCATAGATAACGCCGTCGAAATCGTCGAAGACGCCGCTTCCGTCCTCACCCTGCGCGCCGTAGCCGATACCGACGAGGCCCGACAGGGGGATCGCCGCATCGACACTGGCTTGGTAAACGCCGTTGACGTACAGCGCCGTCGTTCCCGCTGTTTCGCTGGAAACAAAGACCAAATGGGTATCGACACCGGGATCGTTGGCCACACCGAAATCAAGGTCCACCACACCAAAAAGAGTGGCGCCGTAAGTTCCGGTATTGTTCCACTGCTCGTACTTCAGTCCCGCCTCCGTGTCGCCGAATTGTCTCCTGCCGATCAGTGCCATGCTGGCTTCCGTTTCATCGGGATTGCTTTTCACAACGAACTCATAGGTCTGCTCGCCGCCGTATACGCCGATGTCATAAAGCCCATCGGGGACGTTGGTGGCGAGGAATGCCGGCGAGGCCGGCGCCACGGTGTTTTCCCAATCGACGAGCATGGCGCCGACGGGGGCCGCGATAAAGAGAACGGCCGCAACAAACATTAAATCAATCAACCTCTTACACATGATAATCCTCCTTTCAAAAGGGACTAAGAAAATGTGAGATCGCTTTGGCTACACACCAAGCTCCCTGTTGTCATCGACCGACCCATTGACAGAGAACATGGTCTCAGACAACCTTGCATATACGTCATGGAAAAATCTAAAATCTCTACCTGTAAGAAAAGATGAGGAATGGCCCTATACGGCATCTCCGAACCACAGGTTACAAACACGGATTTCTCCTCCATGTCTATTTAGATTCAACCCTTTTCCTCACGTAAGGCGTATCCGGGTGCCTGCCCTAACCGGAAAGATATTTATCACATCATCAGTTGGAGACTCCTGAACACCTTTTAGCCATATCTCTTTTACCAGATTGCTAATACCTCTGTCAAGCAAAAACTCAAATCTTGCTGTTTTGAAGCAGGGGGTCGTAATCTTGCCATTTAACCTATTGCGATATATGTGCATGATTGTACAATGCTATCCTTTTGGGTGTGATCTGATGAATGAAGCCTTCTCTCAAAATGCTCGTCAGGACCGTGCCGGCGTTTGGCCCCTGTATGGAGCCGCGTTTGCCATGGCGATCAGTCTAAACGTCTTGTGGACGGCGATGCCGTTCATTATCCGCAACATCGGGGGGACCGAGGAGCACGTCGGATACGTCTGGGCGGCCAACATGCTGGGTTATCTGGTATGCTTGCTGTTTGCAGGCACGGTATTGGGCCACCTTAACGCGCGTCACGCCACGCTTACGGCGACCGCCGCCATGTTCCTGGCCACGGTCGTCATGATCGCCGTGGTGGGGTACGTTCTTGCCAATCATCAGTTCGGCAACCTTACGCTGATATGGACGATGATTGCCGCAGGTGTCCTTGCGGGTGCGGCGATGTCGCTGTTCTGGCCTTTCCTGATGTCTTGGGTGTCGGCGGATTACGAAGGGGCCGTTTTGAACCGTCGTCTCGGAACCTATAACGGGATGTGGTCGGCGACCGCCATCCTGGGCCCTTCGATAAGTGGCGTGTTGGTGGAAAACGGCACCCTTAATCCTATCGTGGCCAGCGTGGCGGGTTTGGCGATTTGTTTCATCCTGCTTTGGATTGCCCATGATGAATCGGCCGGCACGGCCGCTTCGGCCAAGCCTCTCGAACCTGCCGAAACCCATTTCGACGAGACCATGCTGCTCCGCTTCAAATGGATGGCCCGCATTGCCCTGTTCTGCTCATGGGCCTGTCTGGGGGTATCGCGTTCGCAGTTTGCGTTACTTTTTACGGGCTTGGGATTCTCCGAAACGCAGTTTGGAATTATGATTACGGTCTTCGGAATCTGCAACTTTGCCATCCTGACGGGCGCGGGACGTCTTGGCTTTTGGCATTTTAAACTCACGTACCTTCTCGGCGCCCAAGTGGCCCTCATCGTTCCTCTTGTGCTCATGATATTCGGCCGCTCGCTCTGGGGTTTCGTACCGGCCTTTGTGGTGATGGGTTTCGGTTTTGGATTTGCCTACAGCTCCCATCTCTATTACGGCGCCTGTGGGTCCCGCAAGCGCTCCGTCCGGATGGCGATACACGAAGTAACCCTCTCGCTCGGTGTTGTCGTCGGCTCAGGAGCGGGGGGGTATCTTTCCGGCAACGTCGGAAGGTACTCGCCCTATTGGTTTGCCATCGCAATTCTTGTGGCGGGTTTCGCGGCGCAGATTGTCGTGTGGATTGCCCTGACACCGAAACGACACCGGCCAAAAATGGTCATGACCTAAGAACATGGGACGTGAACAAGAAAGTAAAAAAGTCAGACGAATGAGACCCCGGTTACCCGCAAGTGATTTTCATCACAGCCAGGGCGCCTAACAGACCGAGCACCAGCAACGTCGCCCTAACGATTCTCATAAGCTGCGTTTTGGGCTTAACAAATCGCCACACAAATGCCCAGATCGTAACGATCAGGGCCAGACGTAACACAAAATATGCGATGTTTAGGAGCATATATGCATAATAACCTATTTTAACATCAAAGTCAAGCGAAAACTTCCCATATTACCCCTTTCGTTAGCTCGGAAATTGAGGACTTTTTCGTTCTGCAATGTGATAGCGAAGGTGAGGATTTGTTTTTCATTTATCTTCCAGGTCGCTTCATTAATGACATAGTCGAGAATATGGAAGTGCGTTAAAAAAACTGTCGTCATTTGTTAGAGACGGTAACGGGGTACGTAACCGTTGTGTTTGGCTGATGAATTGCGATTTCAATGTTGATACGTCCATTCCGACATGGGAATTGCATGGGCAGGGTGGATGAAGAGACTTTTTTGCTGTCCACAAAGCCCTCTAATTTGGCGACAAAGATTAAAGTAATGAAAAAAACAAGCCGAACAGAATACGTAAGCGTTTCGTGATGTCGTGTTTAGAGTCATGCTGAACTTATGGATTGATTAGGAGAGTCGAAGATGCATTATCTGGAAGAAATTAAGAAATGGCTTGGTGAAATTACGGAAATCTTTTTATTGCTGGTTGCCCTGGGCGTGGTCGTTGAAATCCTTTTCGGCGACAAAGTCAGTTTCTTCGGTGGGGTCGTAGGCAATCTCACGAGGCTGATTCAATCATTCGGTGAAAATGGCCTTGTGGGTTTGATCGCCCTGGGGATTATTCTCTACCTGTTCCAAAGACGGAGAGTCTTTGCGGGACAACAACAGCATCAGCAGTAACTCATGAGTCACTCGCGAACCCGGCGAACAGAAGAACATTTAGCCAGTCAAGGTCTCAACAATGGATGAGATGGGGGGGGGGCAGGAAGTTCTCATCCCGTGCCGTGTTCGTCGTTTGTTAGTTGGACTTCACGGAGCGTAGTTTCTGCGCTCCGTATTTTATTTTCTCATCAATTAAGTATCGGTAAGGGCGAGTCCTATGAAACGGCGTTCATTCCTTAAATTTGCTGCCGGCGCCTACTCTTCGTCGTATCTATGCAGCAATGTAGCACTGGCCGGTAATCATGGTATGAATATAGAAAATCAAAAAATGTCAATCAGCCGAGAGTTGCTTCAAAACAGAAACCAGAATCGCTCGATGGTGGTTTGTCAAAACGGAATGGTCTGTTCGAGCCAGCCTCTGGCGAGTCTGGCCGGGGTGGATATTCTCAAGGCCGGTGGGAATGCCATCGACGCGGCCATTTGCACCAATGCCATGCTCAGCCTGGTCGAGCCGATGATGTGCGGACCCGGCGGCGATCTTTTCGCTATCGTCTGGAACGAGAAGGATAAGAAGCTGCTCGGCCTCAACGCCAGCGGCCGTTCGCCTTACGATTGGAGCATCGATAAAGCACGGGCTCTGGGGCTTAAAGAAATCCCCATCTATGGACCGTTATCCTGGAGCGTCCCTGGTTGCGTCAGCGGATGGGATGCCCTTCAAAACAAGCTGGGGCGATTGAGCTTGGCAAAGATTCTGAAAGCTCCAATCGAATATGCTCGTAAAGGTTTCCCGGTTTCTCCGGTTATAGCACGATCGTGGTCCTTCAATACTACGGATGATCCAGGTTTGGCAAAGACGTTCATGCCTGATGACAAACCTGTCTGCTTGGGTGATATCTTCAGGAATGAAGGTTTAGCAGAATTTTTCGACGTCATCGCTCAAGACGGTGCGGAGGCGTTCTACCAGGGGCAGATGGCCGAAAGAATCGTTAAGTTTTCTCAAACCAACGGCGGGCGATTTTCGATGCGCGACTTTCAAAACCACACTGCGGATTGGATCGAGCCGGTCAGCACAAACTATCGCGGCTACGACGTCTGGGAGCTTCCGCCGAATGGGCAGGGCATTGCAACTCTGCAAATGTTGAATCTGTTGGAACATTTCGACATTGCCTCGATGCAACCTAATTCCGCCGAGCATTTACATCTTTTCATCGAGGCCAAGAAGCTGGCCTTTGAGGATCGGGCGGTTTACTACGCCGATATGGATTTTGCCGATGTTCCACTCAAGGAGCTTATCTCCAAAGATTACGCCAAGCGGCGTGTCAAGCTAATCGATCCCAAACGAGCCGCCGAGAATGTCCGCCCCGGCAGGCTCAAAGGTTCGTCGGACACCGTTTATTTGACAGCCGCGGACAAAGACGGAAATATGGTCTCGCTCATCCAGAGCATCTACTATCCGTGGGGTTCGGGATATGTGCCGGATGGGATGGGCTTCTGCCTACAGAATCGCGGTCAACTGTTTTCACTCGATCCGAATCACCTCAACAAACTGGAGCCTCACAAGCGGCCGTTCCATACGATTATCCCCGCATTCGTCACCAAAGAGGGCAAGCCGGTCTTTTCGTTTGGCGTTATGGGCGGGGATTTTCAGCCACAGGGGCAGGTGCAGGTGCTGATGAATATCATTGATTTCGGCATGTCGCCCCAACAGGCGGGCGAACAGCCGCGGGTCCGGCATCGTGAAAGTTCGGAACCGACGGGAACAAAAATGGCGGCCGGCGGATCAGTAATTTTCGAGCGACATATTTCAGATAACGTGAAACGAACACTTGCTTCAATGGGGCACAAGATCAGACCTGAAACAGGCGTCTTTGGAGGCTATCAGGGCATATGGAGGAAATCCAATCCGCGTCGCTATTTCGGTGGTTCCGATCCTCGAAAAGACGGCTGTGCTATCGGATATTAAGAATTGACTATTGTCTATTGATTATTGACTATTTGCTCGTTAGGATTCATTCAAACCGTGTAATCCGTTCAATTGTCAATAGTCATTTGTCATTAGTCAATCCGTATAGGCGTTTTCGTAGATAGCCACCACGTCATCCAGTGTGAGCTTAACCGGCGTGATGTCAAACAGACTGCCCATCGCATAGAAAGAATTTTCCGCAAAGGTTCTCAAATCCTCTTTTTCAATATTGAAATCAGCGAGTTTTTCTTCTTTGAGACCGATGCTTTTGATGAGCTTTTTGAGCCCGGTGATGAAGGCCATGGTCTGTTCGGTCTCGGGCAGGCCGTCCACCTCTTCGCCCATCGCCCGAGCGAGGTCCGGGAAACGCGCCGGATTCCGCTCGGCCAAATAGCTAAAATACGAAACCGAAAGCATCGTCAAACCGGAGCCGTGCGCCACTTCCGGATAATAGGCGCTGACCGCGTGCTCCATCGAATGATGCGATATGCAACAGGAGAGGGATTCGCACATTCCGGCTTCGGTGTTGGCCCAGGCCAGCTTTGTCCGGGCTTCCATGTTCGTTCCGTCTTTGACGGCGATGGGCAGGTATTTTGAGATCAGGCTGACGGCTTCCAGGGCCAGATGGTCGCTGGCCGGCTGGTTGATCGTCGCAAGGTATGTTTCAACGGAGTGAAAGAACGCGTCCATTCCCGTATAAGCGGTCGTTTTCGGAGGCACGCTCACCATCAATTCCGGATCGACGATCGACAGACGCGGGAACGTAAAATCGTTGCCCCAGCCGATTTTCTCGTTCGTCTCGCTTTTGGTAATGACCGTCCACGGATCGGCTTCAGTTCCCGTCCCGGCGGTTGTGGTGATCGCGACAATCGGCAACGCTCCGTTGGGGGGCGTCTTTCCGCCGCCGCTGCCTCGGGTGATATAGTCCCAGTATTGGCCGGGATTGACCGCCATTACAGCGATGCTCTTTGACGAGTCGAGGGTGCTTCCTCCGCCGAGACCGAGGATGAAATCGCAGCCGTTTTCTCTCGCCACCGCCGCACCTTCCTCGACGTCCTCGCAGACGGGATTCGGTTGAATTTTATCGTAAACGACCGCCTCAACTCCGTTGTCTTTGAGAAGCTTGACGACTCTGTCGAGATACCCGTGTTTTCGCATCGCACCCGACGCCCCGATCACAACCAAGGCTTTCTTGCCGGGTAGATAAGGGGTCGTTCCAAGCTCGTTCAATTTACCGCAACCGAAGAGAATCCGGGTCGGCATGAAATAGGAAAAATTGAGATTCATTTCGTACTCCTATTGAATCAATGGAGGAGGGATAGCTTGTCCGTTTTTCTGTGCTAATTGTTGTTCTTTCTCATAAGTTCCATAGAAAGGAACATTGCTGTCCAGCCAAAGGTGCAGCCGATGGAGATCCTCATCCGGCAAGTGTACGTGTTCTGCATGTAAGGCATCGGCCAGCACTCTTAATAGAGGACTCTCATCGGCACCCGAACGGCCGGGGCGGGTAACAATCGCTTCGATGGTGTTGCCTCCCCACTCATACCATCGGACATACTTCTTCAGGTTCTCGTAGGATCGGGTGAATTTGTCGGTGGGATCGCCGGTCAGTGCCAGCGAGCTTTTCAAATCTCCTGTTTGTCCATCGTGACACCTTACGCAATGGTTATCGAGTACCGGTTGCACGAGTCGAGGATAACTGAATGGCTGCGTACCGTCTGGGCCGGGCTGAATCGTTGACGGCGGGCGTTGCTGAGCCAGGATACCTTGTCGATTGGTGGGCGATGTGCGTCTGGGTTCGTGGCAGCCGAGGCAACTGCGGCGCTCCCCGGGCTGTAAGTAAGTTATGCTTCGCATGGTTTGGACCGCCCGGCCGGCTTCATCCACGGCTTGAAAATAAAGCGGCTTGCCGGCGGGGGCGCGGAAATACGCCGAGCCGTCCGACTCCACGGGAATCGTCCCAAGCATCATGCGGGCACTTTCAGCATTGGCAAAGCCGATCCTGGGCTTGTTGGCGACGTGCGTCGAGGTTTTAGGTAATACCTGGAAAATTCGCAACTGGTGGATTTTTCGGGACGCCGGCAGCGCGAACAAGCTCTGTTTCACATCAACCAGGACGAACTCGCCCTCGTCGCCGAGATCCGGGTGAAGCGTCGAGGGCGGAACGGGACGCTTCGGTCGCGGTGTCAGGGGAATCGGATACATGCTGGAAATGTCGGGATCGCAATAGAGCAATTCCATATTGCCGAAGCGGTCGAAATAATAGAGTCCCGTGGCAGTATCTTTTTTAACTTTCGGCCCCATTCCCGGAAGCGGCTCAAGGCTGAAGGAGACCAGAAAAGTGTCTTCCGAGAGCGGCCAGGGGCTATGAAAATAGCTGCTCGGCCAACCTGGGGCTTCGGGAAAACATACTTCCGGCGTCAGGGTCTCAATGGAATCGAATCGGTCCTGGCCGGTTATTGGGTCCAACTTCTCGCGTTTCGGATCGAAAACGACTAAAGAACCGCCGACGTCGGCGTGATGCGCCCCGGCGATAAAAACAATCCGATCCGAGTTCGGGATGCATTTGGGCTGGTAGCATGCATTGATGCGTTGGGTGTAGTTTCCGAAAAGGATGCTCGGATTCGTTCCGTCCGGGTTGCTGACCCAGAGTCCATGGTAGTTGGCCGCCGAGCGATCCACATAGTCCCAGCGGGCATAGACGATTCGCCCGTCGCCAAGCACGGAAGGATGCCACTCGTTGGTTTCATGGAAGGAGAGTGTGCGTAGCGAGTTGCCGGAGGCGTCCATACGATGGAGTGTATAGCTTGGTAAGGGTTCCCACGGATTATGACAGCGTCCGAAGCCGCCCCGGCGGGTGGACATAAAAGCGATGCCGCCGTCGGGCAGGGGACAGGGATCGAAATCGTCGTACGGTCCATCCGTGAGTTGTCGAAGGTTCGTCCCATCGGCGTTAATAGCATAGATATGGAAACATCGTCGCTCGGGCGAGTAGTAATCCGGTTTTTCCGGCGCTCTCTCGACAAAGGCAAAATAAATCGTCCGAGCATCATAGGACAGCGCCAGAGTCGTATAGTTACCGCGGGGGAGCCGGCCCTTGATGAGGTCTCGCACCTTCATCGACTTGCCGGGTTCTTCGAGTATATAAATGCCCCCGCCGGCGATGTCCTCGTAATCATAGTAATACCCAAGATACTCGTGGAGCATCTGGCAGATGAACCGGCGGCGTTTCATAAAGACGAGGGGTTTGGAGGCGATAAGCGGGTTTTTCAGTATTATCTTGCGCGTTGTCGCGCGGATTCGGCGATATAAGTCGAGTCGGGCCGGTTCATTTGAAGAATCCAGCGCGTTGACCTGGGAACGCAAATATTCGAGGGTGTTGGATTCCTCTGTTATATCCGGTTTTTCAGGTATGATAAGCAGGTTGATAAGGAGTTTCTCCAAGCTCAGGTACGCATCGCGAACGGCAGCCGGATCCTCGGGAGTTCTGTTTTTCCGGCGTTCCTGGGCCACCCAGTCGGCTTCTACACGTATGTCGATCGAAGGGCTGTTATCCGCTCCATCTGCAAACGCGGACGGGAGAATGCCTCCTAACAATACTAACAGGGTGAAATATTTATATCGGTTTATCATTGTCGTTAGGGCATTCCGGACTTTTTCTTTTCAATCGCGTGACGCAACATTGCTTCATAAAGCGTGAGCTGGATATCGAGTGTTTCCTTGATGCTCACGCGGCAAGCTCTTTCGCTGATAATCCCGTGAGGACATTCGAACGTGAACGGCGTTGCGCCGCTGACATGGTAGAGCGCGCTGGTCAGATTAAATGGCGCCGGATTTTTGCCGCCTTCGGAAGCGACGGAAAAAGGTCTTGCAGCGTGAGGTAGGCCGCGCTGCTCCAGAAGGGCGTAGCATCTCTCGGCGAGCGCGCGTACTTCTTCCTGGATTTCCGTCGTTACATAGGCGGGACGGAGCAGGGCCGGGTTGCTCGAATGGCTATGAAGCGAGACCGCCAGATCCGGCCCTTCTTCTTTGGCGACGTTCAGAATAGCCGGCGCCTCCGGTCCCATCGGGGCGAAGAATTCGTCGTGCATCGGATTGATGCCGTCGTCATTAAAGTAGCAACCCAGGAACCCGGTGTTGTCGCCTCTCATCGGGTGCTGTCGCTTGGATTCGGGCCAGCCGCAGAAGGTGTCGTCGTCCCAGGTGCCCTGACCCCAGAAACGCACGTCGTTAAGCTTCATCCCCTGCAACGATCGTGGAGCGAAGCGGGCGATACCGTCGGGATTACCCGCTGGGACAATTAGTAAACGGCATTTTTGTCCAAGTGCTCGTAGCTCGGATTGATCCCTTCCGGCCATGTCGCGCCCCGTCTCCATGACACGGATGAAATTGGCCAGTCCGGTTAACGCTTCAACTTCATGGCCATGCACCGGTCCCACGAAAAAGACGACCGGTTTTTGCCGGCCGACTTTGTCCATATAAGCAGAAGGCATACGCCCGCCGATGGCGGAATTGAAATTAGCTTTGTGTCGGGCCGGCTCGTACTGGCCAAAAGTGACGAGTTGTACGGGCCGGCCGCCGGGTGTGGTGGCGATGGTTTTGACCCGACCTTTTTTAGGATTCGACAGGCATTGTTTCAGACGATCCATATCACCGACCCAGAATTCGGGAAGTTGACGCTTGGGAATTCTTTGCAATGCTTGTTCGTAGGTCATGCTGTCATATATTTTAGCTTGAATCCCGATCTGACGCTGGACCGTGGTTGCCAGGGGGGCGTTGATATTTCTGGAGCCTCCAAAGCGTTTGATACGACCACCCAATCTGCCCGTTGAATTAAACGTCACTTCCCACT
>Ga0272442_10000772_pt1 | contig 50065 bp, 38 predicted proteins | sample SSMForm2O_FD_200262 | JGI IMG/M metagenome (GOLD analysis project Ga0272442, IMG submission 200262) | Marine sediment archaeal communities from Little Sippewissett salt marsh, Falmouth, MA, United States - SSM-Form-2O | ecosystem: Environmental > Aquatic > Marine > Wetlands > Sediment ... | reverse complement strand
TTACCGGTAATTTTTCCGGGAGCAGTGAATCAAGATACCTGGCAATGACAGTAATATATCTAAAAGAGTCAGAACATTTGATTGATCGATGCACTTCAAGAGTGGGGCCTATATATACATGATAAACAAATGGCAGAAATATGACGATAATAGACAATATTACATATTTATATTTCTTCATTGTTGTCTATCCAACCGTGTTTCAAGAAAATCTCTTATTGAATTCATGGACCGGATTTTCTCCTCAGGATAATGTAATGGTATCCGGATGGCGGGATCGTGGCATAAATTCTGAAAATCGGGTCATCCTTATCATTTATAATAAGGCACGGTATCCTGGAATATTGTTCAAACTTGATCCCGCCGCAAAAATCGTATTCCTCCGGAAGCTCGAAAATTCTCTTTATCTCAAGGCTGTTGAATTCCAGATCTTCTTTTCCTATTGGAATATAAATATACTTCTCTTTGATCAGCTTGAAATCATCTTTAGTCAATTCAAAATCTACAAACATGTATTGACCCTCTCCCAGACTGTACATTTGAGGGATATGATATCGGTTGATTTTAAGGGAATTCAGATTTCCCACATCCAGAAGTTTATGTATTATTTCAGATAATTCACCATTTGTAAACTTTGGATTCTTTTTACGAAACAGAAGATCGGGAAGAAAAAACTTATAGAATCCAAAAATAATTGCCAATCCCAGTATTATTATATACTTTTTTCCATATAATTTCATGATTCAATTGTATTTGCTTTAAAGTAAAGTAGCATGTTGTAAGTATTATTCCTCTTTAAATCATATGTAAATACATTCCCCCCCTGGAAATTGAAGGTCAACAGAAAACACAGCTGAGAGAATCGGCTTATCCTGTCCCTCGTATTTATGATGTCAACGATTTGCGAGTACGAGGGCGAGTGCGAGTTAAGGAGTAATCAACAGATCAGCAGGGTTGCCCGGATTCTTTATAGTTCCTTTCACCTCTCGCCTGTATTAAATCTGCGTAAATCTGTGTGAATCTGTGGATAAACAAAAAATGGTTCATCTCCCATATTGGTGCTGGAATTCGTTGATCAAACCGCAATAAAATATCGAAATAAGGGTATTTGACTTCTGTTTGAAGGAAAGGAATAAAACGTCACCCCCTTCAAGAAAATACAACCAAAATGGGAGAAGAACAAAGAGGAATCAATCAGGATTCGAGTTGATAATTTAAATTAGCAAGATAGGTGTAAGAGATCGATTTTTGTTGAATCCGGATAAACTATGAATACAATACAAAGTTGCATTATTAGGAGAACCTTCTATAAGGGGGAGAAAAATGTTTTTCATTCATTTTCCCTGCCGTTCAATGTCACGTATCCACGCCCTTTTGCCCATCTTTCTCATCTTCATGTTCGGGATGCCTTTATCGGTTGATGCGGGATGGCAGCCGGCGGGAAAGTTGTCCCTGCCGGAATATTCCTTTGTTTTCCTCGCCACGTCACCACAGGGCAATCTGCTCGTGACCACCTTTAACAACTCGGCCACGGGAAAGCCGCCTTCCGAGATACCGGCCCTGATGATCAAAAACCCCAGCTCGGGAAATCCGGAAGTAAAGGAACTGTGTAAAGTCGCCTTCAGTCCCCAAAGGGGATACAGCGGGCTGGCTTGCGATGAGGCGGGGTTCTTTTTCGTGTCGGGAGACACGGGTGAGGCCGCATCCTGCTTCCTGAGAAAATTCCGCCCGGACGGATCGCCGGACACCAGCTTCGGCGAGAAGGGCATGGTTATTCCGAACCGGAGATGCCTGGGGATCGACGTGGTTGGAAATTACCTCCTTCTGGCCGTGGATTGGGGTCAGATCCAGGTGTATAACGCCTCAACAGGTCAGCTCATAGGTTCCACCCCTGTTCCGGAGGAAACCCTGTATGTTCGGGACATCGCGGTGGATCCCACATCCATGCGGATTTTCGGGGTGGCAGCCGGGGGCGTCATCGCATGGGATGGCGGTTCCCCCTGGGAACCTTCCAAATACCGGTATAAAATCCTGACGGCATCAACTGGAGAGATTCGTGCCGGGGAGGGCATTTCGTACGATCCCATCATTCGGGCCGCGGTGGTATCGCCGGTTCCGGGAAACAAGATGTACGAAGTGGTTGAGGCTGACAAAATCATGCAGACCATAATCACATCCGCCAAACCGGATACCCACCTGGCGGATTCCGCGCTTTCCTTCGATGGCAAGATGCTCTTTATCACAGACATGATTTCGAGGGAAATCCATATCCTCAAACGGAGTTTGACGGATGACCTGATCGAGATCACTCCATCCGGGATATCCGATACGAAAAGGCAGGTTCCCAAAACCAGCACCCCGGAACCGACCCGTCCGGTATCCTCCCCGGAGTATGTTCACTGGTACAAATCATATACCCGGATCGTGGAACAGGCGCGCAGGGAAAGGAAACCCATGCTCCTTTATTTTCGCCGTGCCGGTGTGGAAAAGTGCGAGGATTTCGAAAAAAACGTGCTTCTCAAACCTTCCTTCAATTCCCTGGCCGGCTCGTACGTATGCGTGTTCGAGGACATCAGGCATCAAACCCTGATGGCCTATCGCCTGGGGGTATTCCGTGTTCCCCAGCTGACCCTCCTGGGGCCGAGTGGGAATGTGTTCGCCAGGTTTACCTACGATATCGATCAACACGAGCTTTTCAACGCCATGGAGGCATTGAAGTAACTGGAGAGCGGCTGGCGTCCTGCGGCTGGCGGGGTTGTTGGGGGTTGGGTTGTTCCAAGACATAGGTAACACTTTAGCTTCAAGACATGGGTAACACTTTTGACCTTAAATCGCACTCGCACTCGAGATCGTGGGATCGTGGGAAAAACTTGATTCCAAAAATCATGCATTTCTGGACGGCAGGGTATAAGGCGGCCTGTGTTCGGGATTTCCCCATTTTCCCCTTGAACTTTTCCCCGGTTTTCCAAGAGTAAATCCTTATTACATACCCAAAAAGGAAAGATCTTCATATGAAGATAAAGCGACTTCTGACCCTCCCTTTATTCTTCCTGGTCATTCTGACCGCAAATGCCCAGCTCCCGATCATGATGTATCACGCACACCCGAATTTCGGTTTTTCCGAGGCAAGTTTCACAAATCACATGGATCTCCTCTCCAACAACGATTATCATACCATTACCATGGACCGGTTCTACGATTGGATGGTGGACGATCATCCCCTGCCCATCCGTCCCATTGTTCTCAGCTTTGACGATAATTATATCCGGGTTTACACTATCGCCTACCCGGTGATGAAGTCCCGGGGACTAGCCGGGATCAATTTTGCACACTCGGATTACGTGGGAGTGGGCGGCACAAACGACCATTGCGACTGGGTCGAAATATGTGAAATGGAAAGCGACGGGGTCTTTCTGACCGAGTCCCATACCAAAACCCACCCCCATCTCACCTCTCTCCCCGATATACAGGCAACGGAGGAGATCGAGGGATCCAAATCGGCCATTGACTCGAATATCCCGGGTAAGATCTGCCGCCATATCGCCTATCCCTACGGGGATTACAACCCGACCATCATTTCAAAGTGTCAGAACGCGGGTTATATCACGGGTGTGACCACGATCAACGGTTTCAACTACAGGGAGAGCACTCCCCTGTTCGAGCTTCGCCGGATCGCGGTAGGAGGGGAAAGTGTGGCGACGTTTCAATCTCTTATCGGATTCAACGAGCTTCCCCCAGCTCCACCGGGAGAGGGTTGGACCATTGATAACGGGCAGGTGAATTTTACCGCCGATTCCTCCGAGTGGCCGAATTCCAACTCTATAGCTGGATATTACGGTTCCAATTACCAGTATCACCCACCCGGAGACGGCGCCAGCAAAGCGCGCTGGGCCGCCTACCTTCCGAAGGCGGGCAGATATCGCATTCATGCCCGCTGGACCGCCAATCCCAATCGGGCCATTTCGGCCCGTTATGCGGTTCACCACGACAGCGGCATCACCACCGTGACCGTGAACCAGCAGGAAAACGGCGGCCAGTGGAACCTTCTGGGTGAATTCGATTTCTCCCTGGAAAAGCCTGCCATGGTTTTTCTCCCGGACGACCCGGGTGGATACGTTATAGCGGACGGGCTCTGGTTCGAACCGTTCGAGAGCAGGGTGAACGGGTGGACCCTTTACTGAAAAAACGAGACGTTCGAATCCTGGTTGCCATCCTCCTTGCGGGATGTATCCTCCGCATCATCTTTTTCATCCAGTTTCGCAACACGCCGTTTTACGATCATCCCACCCTGGATGCCAGGTATTACGACCAGCTCGGGCAGTCTGTTGCCTCCGGTAAGCTGATCCAGGATCGCGCCTTTTTCATGGGCCCCCTTTATCCCTATACTTTAGGTTTTCAATACGCCCTTTTCGGTCATTCGAAAGTGATTCCCAGAATGATGCAGATGCTGTATGGTCTGGGGTGCTGCCTCTTTCTGTACCTGATCGGCCGGAGGCTGTTCTCTCGAAGTGTCGGACTTTTTGCCGCCTTTTTATACGCCCTTTACAAGCCATCCTTGTTTTATGAACAAACGCTCCTCTCCGAAACTCCCATGGCCCTTGTATGCCTTATCCTGGTCTTTCTCATGACGGGAAAACAGAGGAAACCGCTCTATTGGCTGGGAGTGGGAGGAGCCCTTGGAATCGCCGCGCTTTTCCGGGGAAACGTGCTTCTGTTCGCACCTGTTCTGGCGGTCTGGCTGGCTTTCTGTTCTTTCCGGGATACGGGAAAGATATTCGACAAGGCAGGCGTATTACGGGAGGTTATGCTGGTACTTGGCGTTCTGATCGGGATCGCCCCCGCCACGGTTCACAATTACCTGGCGGAGCGGGATTTTGTTCTGATCACCTCCAACGCGGGATTCAATTTCTTTATCGGGAACCAGGCAAAGGCCTCGGGCCGATTTGTGATGCCGCCGCGTGTGGACATGGATCAGGATCCGAGCGGTCGCCGGATCGCGGAGCAGGATCTGGGTCGATCGCCCCTCAAATCCTCGGAGGTTTCGAAATACTGGTCTTCCCGGGCGCGACGATTCATCCATGAGAACAGGGGGGGCTTTATCAAACTCCTGGGATTGAAATTCCGTTATTTCTGGGGTCGGACCGAGATCGCCCAGATTTACAGCATGAAAATGATCCGGTCTCTCATGCCTGTTTTAAAATGGCCTTTGAACGGATTTTTCCTGGTGGGACCTCTCGCGGTGGTCGGGATGATCCTCTGCCTTATCCGGAGGGAGCGGAATCGGATCCTGCTGGTTTTATTTGTACTGGTTTATGCTTTTTCGCTTCTTCCCTTTTTCATGACCGCCCGTTACCGGATTCCGATCATTCCCATCCTGTGTCTGTTTGCGGGCCATACTGTAATATTCCTGGTTTCGGAGATAAAAAAAAGATGTTGGAAACCACACGGAATACGTGTGGCCGGTTGCCTAATCGGAGCTGTCATTCTGTTTTTCCTGATGAGCACCGCCCATTTCATCCCCGAGGGAGCGGAGGCCTCCCAGTTTCATAACGCCCTGGGTTTGATTTATCAGAAGGATGGGAACACGGAGCAGGCCATCGAATCATATCACAAGGCCATCCTGGCCCGTCCGTCTTCGTATGCATTTGCCAACCTGGGGACCCTTTACTATGAAAAGAGGGAATACAAAGAGGCCCTTGGTTTTTATCGAAAGGCCCTTGAGATGGAACCGGACAATGCTCGAATGCATTTCAACCTGGGTCAGGCCCTTTTATCGACTCGCGATCTCGAAGGGGCGAGGGAGGCTTTTGAAAAGGCGGTATCCCTCGATCGGCGCGTTCATCCCCTGGCCCATTACAACCTCGCCGTTCTTTATGCCCGTAAGGGAGAAAGGGAAAAGGCCCTCGGATCCCTGGAAAATTACCTCTCCATGCATCCCGGGGACAGGGTGGTAAAAAAAACAATCGATCATATCCTCAGGACTTATGCAAAGTAATATCAAACCTGGCTTTCTTAACGTAAATTTTATATATATTTTGATTGACGGCAGATTTTCCGATATCTATACCTTTTCATTGTAACCTGTCATAAGACAGGTGAAATATCGAAAAAGGAGGACTGGTAAAATGAGAAAAGGTATTATGTTGGTAGGTATCCTGATGCTTGCAGGCCTTGTCTCGCTGGTGTCAGCTCAGACGCCCCTCTCCTGGACCGCCACAAGCACCCTTCCAGTGGGAACGAAAGACGGCGTGCTCCTGGAGGCGGACGGTTACATGTACCTGCTTGGTGGTAGAACGGAAACCGATCCCAACGCGAATGACGACTGCTATTACGCTCCGATCAATACTGACGGCTCCATCGGCACCTGGCAGTCCACCACCGCCTTTCCCGGTAACCGCGCCTGCCACGGCGGTCATGTTTATGACGGCTATATCTACGCTTGGGGCGGCTGGAAGGAAGACTGGCCCACCATGAACACCTGCTGGTACGCTGAAATCCAGGGGGACGGTTCCATCGGAACATGGAACGCCTCCTCGGTCACCATTCCGGATTCGGGAACCGGCGAGAGCCAGATGGACTCCTTCGGTCGCGGTACCCTCGGTCTCGGCAAGTATCTCTATATCTTCGGCGGCGAAATGAACGACGCCACAAAAAGCCGCGACTGCTACTACTCCGAAATTCAGACGAACCACGATTACGGGGCCTGGGTGGAGACAACCCAGCTTCCCGAGCCGGAAGGCGCAGATGGGTACTGGTTCCACGGAACCGCCATTTACGACGGCGAAACGAATGATTACGTTTACCAGGTTGGCGGCAACCACAGCGGCACCACGGAATCCGAAATCATCTACAACACCATCGAATCCGACGGTTCCCTGGGAGATGCCTGGACCATTTCCCCCTACGAATTGAACGTGGCGTGTTATGAGCTCGGTTGCGCCATCTTCTCCAACTACATCTTCGCGGTTGGCGGTCTTGCGGGCTCAGATCCCCTTCCCAATGTGCAGAGGATTACGATCAATCCTTTAAATGGCGCGGTGGTCGATGTATCCGACGATACAGCCCTCCCCCTGGGTGAGGGAGAAGGACGTGCCCGCACTCACGCCATCTTCTATGATGCCGGCGGCAAGCATTACATCGCAAACGTCGGAGGCGCTGTTTATGCCGGCACTCCCTATTATGACACCTGTTTCTATTCCGAATTCGTCACCCCCACCCCGACCCCGATTCCCCAGTCGGTCCGGTCGGATTGGGCGAAATACGAATAAATCATCATCCAGTTCAACACCGGGGGGAGACCTGAAAAAGGTCTCCCCCTTTTTCATTTCCCCGATTATTCCTTGCTTTACAGAGCATGCATTCCCTCTCCCTTCCCGGATTCCCTTCCCTCATTTACCTTGACGGAAATCCCAGATTTGCGTAACCAGGAAACATTAAATCGATCGGGAGTTACTGTATGTTCCGGATTATTCCCTGTTCCCTGATTCTCGCTTTGTCATTGACTTTACAAAGTGCCGGCAATGAACCCATGGAGGGGTGGATCTCCGACCAGTGGGGGGAGTACATTATCGTTCCCATGCAAAACGCGCCCTTCCCCCACCCGAGCCGGGAACACGGTCACACTTACAAGGAAAAACACTATCCTGCCGAAAAACACTACCAGGACACCAGTGTCGCCCTCCTCATCCCGAAGGGATACGAAAAGAGGGATACAGTGGACCTGGTATTTGTCTTTCATGGATGGGGCAATAATGTGACTCTCGCCATGAAAAAATACGAACTCAGGGAGCAGCTTTTCTACTGCCGGAAAAACGTGATCATGATTCTTCCCCAGGGGCCAAAGGACGCCCCGGATTCCACTATCGGAAAGCTGGAAGATCAGGATGGCTTGAAACGCCTGGTTCGGGAGATCCTCGATTTCCTGTATCGCCAGGGGAAAACCAAAACCCATACCCTGGGAAAGGTTGTTATTGCCGGCCACAGCGGCGGCTATCGCCCCGTGGCGTTCTGTATTGAAAAGGGAGGGCTGGAAAAGAACATCAAAGAAGTATATCTCATGGATGCCGCCTATTCCTTCGAGGATGTCTATGCCTCCTGGGCGGCCCGCACCCGGGGACGGCTGATCAGTATCTGTACCAATCACCTCCTGGATGAAAATTACGCCATCATGAGGGATCTCCAGCAAAAAGGGGAAAGCCGTTTCTCCCTGTTTCTGGACGACGATGCCACCACCGGAAACATGAACCAAAGCCACGTCACCTTTATTTACACGAAGCTCAGCCACCTGGGATTGATGCATAAAACGCGGTACATCGCCCGCTTTCTCTCCACGGGCGACTTAGACGATATAAAATGAAACCTCCTTTCATACAGACATTATTCCTCGTTTCACTGGGAATTCTTTTTTTTACATCGCCCTGCCCCGCCGGGGATGACATCATCAGGATCAAGCCGTCGGAGATCTTCGAAGGATTGCCCCCGACAATCCCGACCGCAACACTTGTTCCACCAAAGTCGCCGGTCCCCACTCCAACTCCTGCACCATCGCCGAGTCCTTCGCCCCCTCCCGTGGATACAGGGACTAGTCAAAGCCTTTCTCTCCCCCCAGAACTGTTGCAGGAACCAGCTCCCAGCTCAACAACCCTGGCGATCCATACAACTCCCGTTCCGGTCTCTCCCACTCCCACCTTTGTTCAGGAAAAACCGGAAAAGGTCATTGTATTCGATAACAAGCTTTTGAAGGAGTTCGTTAAAGCCCATCCGAGCCCGGAGGAGCCATTGCCGGTTTCCGATACTCCCACACCTTTGCCCGATATCGGGGAGCTGCGGGCGCGAATGCTTGCCTCCCCCACTCCCTTTCCCCGGGGCGATGTATTCGTTTATCAGCTCTCCATAAAGGAGCACCGTTCTGCTTCGTTCAACAGGGTCAGCCCTCCCGAGGCAGTGATCGATTATCAAATGCGGACTTTTTACGGCAGGATTGTTTTAGAATCGCGGGAGCTCGGGGAAACGTACCGGTTCCTGAAAAACGCTCCCTCCCGAGAGACCATTTCCGTACTCCCGGGAACTTATCGAATCGCCGGGGAATTCTGGCGATTCATGCGTCCGGAAGAACGAATCAAAACCTCCCTGGGGGATGTCCCTTTCAAAGACAACATGACATATGTCATTTCCCTGGATCGAAACCTGGAGCAGGCCCTGCTTTACGAACTGGAGCTCAGGAACCTGGAGAAAAAGAAAAAAGAGGCGGGGAAAAGGAGAGGATTTTCCGAATGACGCGCGTTCTTGTCCTGACAACGGAACCGCTTCCCTACAGGGGGCTTTCAACCACCGGGGCCGGATTGCGGGCCTGGGGTCTTTACCGGGGTCTGGCCGCATCCGGACTCGATGTCATCCCTGCCATGCCCACTGACGCGATTGCGGGAAAAACCATCGAGGATCCTTCTTTCTCCTCCTCTCGTAACCTTTTCAGCCGGAATCATCTCACGGATTTCGTAAACGAGATCGAGCCGGATGTGATTGTGTTCCAGCACTGGGGACTCATAAGGCATCTGCAAATCGCACCCTGTCCCATTGCCCTGGATCTGGCCGGCCCTCATCTTCTGGAGCGATATTACTGGAGAGGGGGGGACGATTCCCATAATAAGCCTCACAAAACCTTCGATCTCAGATCGGAGGAGGATCTCGCGGAAAAACTCCAGGCCATTCGCCGAGTCGATTTTGTCACTTGTTCCGGGAATTTCCAGAGGCTTTACTTTCTCCCTTACATGACCATGGCCGGGTATTCCATTTCCAACGAAACCCTTCCCGTGATTCCCTTTTCCATCGATCCCTCCCCCCCGGAAGGGGTGGATCAGGAACGGGTTTCCCACCGTTTCGTATACGGGGGCATGTTCCTCCCCTGGCAGAACGCGGAAAAGCCCCTTCGCCTTCTTCTGGAAATCCTGGACGAAACCGGAAAGGGGGAACTCTGCTTTTACGGTGGTATGCATCCCTCCCTGGACGTTTCCGGCGGGCGATACGAGGGGATCGTGAAACTCCTCTCCACTCATCCCCGGGTGACCATGAGAGGGATCCTTCCCTTTGAGGAATTATGCCGGGAGTATTGCAAGGCCGACGTGGCCCTGGATCTCTTTCTCCGCAATCCCGAGCGGGAAATCGCCTTCACCACCCGAACCGTGGTTTACATGTGGTGCGGTCTGCCCGTGATTTACAACAATTACTCCGAGCTGTCCGGTTATATCAAGGATCGAGATGCGGGTTGGACCCTGGATCCGGATGATGAAAAAGCATTCCGGAGGACCCTGCAGGATATTCTGGAAGGTCGGGAGGATCTGGAAAAACGGAGGGAGGCGGCCGGGAAGCTGGTTCTCTCGGAATTCGACTGGACGAAAACCGTCTTACCCCTGGCAAAATTCTGCCACAATCCCCGTTACCGGGAAGGGAAAACGGGAAAACTCCTGGCGTTCGAGAACAGGGCTCTCCGGATCCGGCAGCTAGAAAAGGAACTCGAGGAGACCAGGGGGGAACTCATGACCCTGAAAGGCAAACTCTGGTTCCGTATGTACGAAAAGCTTCATCTGCTGCGCCCCCTGGCTGCCCCTATTGTATTCCTGTCCACGGTTCTTGTGAGCCTTTTTGCCATGGGTCTTTTCATGATCGCCGACTTTATCCCGGGAAAAAGAAAGAAATCTTTTTCCCCGGGAGTTTCAAAACGGAGAAGGGGCAGGAGAAGTGAGAACGAGATATGGTTTGGGGAATGAGACCTTGACATCCCCTCCTGAAATCGGGAAAGTTTCTTTTCAATAAAACAAAGGGAGTTTTCGGGAACAATGAAAAGCCTGTTTTGGAACCGGGATCTGGAAACCATGCCCCAGGAAAAGTTAAGAGAACTTCAACTGGAGCGGCTGAAAAAAACGGTCAGCTGGAGCTACGAGAGGAATCCGGTTTTTCGCGGGAAAATGGATCGCGCATCTGTGAAGCCGGAGGATATCGAGTCCCTGGAAGACCTTACATATCTCCCCTTCACGACCAAGGAGGATTTTCGCTCCTCCTATCCCCTGGAAATGCTCTGCGTGGAAAAACAACAACTCCGCGAAATGCACATGAGTTCCGGCTCCACCGGGTCTCCCGTAGTCATGGCATACACCACGGAAGACATCGACCAATGGGGGGAATGCATGGCCCGCTGTTACCGCATGGCCGGCATCGAGGCGGGAGAAACCATTCAAATCACCCCCTCGTTCGGTCTTTTCAACGGCGGGTTCGGATTCTATCACGGGGCGCGCAAGGCCGGCCAGTTCGTGATCCCCACAGGCGCCGGCAACACCCCCCGACAGATCAAACTGATGAGGGATTTCAAGGTCAAGGCCCTCATGGGGGTTGTCTCCTACGGGATTCGAATCATGGAGGTTCTGGAGGAAAAGAAAAGCGATCTCCCCGATCTTAAAATCGGGATATTCGGAGCTGAAACTTTTTCCAATTCCATGTGCGAAAAAATCCAGAACGGCCTTGGCATCGAGGCATTCGACATTTACGGAATGACAGAAACCGGAGGAGTGGGAACCACGGGCATGGATTGTCCCATGCATTCGGGCATTCACGTTTGGGAAGATCATTACATCGCGGAGATTATCGATCCGGACACGGGCAAACCCGCGGCAAACGGCGAACTCGGGGAGGTGGTCTTCACTTCCCTGGCGAGACGGGCCATTCCCGTCATCCGGTTCCGAACCGGGGATATTTCGAAGATTCTCTCCCGCGACAGGTGCGATTGCGGACGCACACACCTCAGGATCGACCGGATTACCGGCCGCAGGGACGATATGCTCATCATAAAGGGCGTGAACTTCTTTCCCCGCCAGGTGGAACAGGCCCTCATGGAAATTCCGGGAATCAAGAACAACTACCAGATCATCATCGAGGAAGTCGACGGGATCAAGGACCTCCGTGTGAATGTGGAGGTGGAGGAGGGTGTCACGGGCTTTGTCGTCGAGAAGCACCTGAAGGAGGCCCTCGGGTTCAGCCCGAAGGGAGACGTTTTCAAGCCCGGAGAACTCCCCCGCCAGGAGGGGAAGGCCCAGCGCGTTTTCAAGGTTAACAAAAACGGAAAAAAAGAATAACAGGCATCGGAAACACAGTTCATAAAAACCCTGCAGGCCCGCCCGTGGGAATAACTCTTACAAAAATCGCCCTTACAAAAGTTTCGCCCGAACGCGAGACCTTTCGGATATCGTACGGCCCCCCTCCGGATGCCCTGGTCCACTCCATCCAGAACGTGGGAATTCTCAATCCTCCCTGGCTCCGCCCCCTGGAGGATGAGGCATCGGATTACGAAACCGTGCTGGGTTATTCCCGGATCAGGGTTGCCCGGCTCCTTGGAACAGAGTCCCTCCTCTGCCGGATTGTCGGGGAAGGGGTTTCCGATAAGGAACTCCTTTTTCAAAATATCCATGACAACGCATCACACCGGGAATTGAATCCTGTCGAGCAAAGCCTTGCCTTGAAGAAAAGCCTCCGGTATTTCGAAAGGGACAAGGTGATAACTCAGATCATGCCGGTTCTGGGGCTCGGTTCCTCCAGGCAGGTTTTCGAACGGTATATCGGGTTTTCGGATCTCCCCTCTCCCCTTCTGGAATCCCTTGCCTCGGGTCGTATTCCTCCCATGAACGCAATTTCGCTCCTTCGACTGGAAACCGGTGAGCAGCTGTCCCTTCACGCCCTTTTCGAGACGTTGAAGATCGGAGTGAACCTTCAAAAAGAGTTCATCGAGAACCTGTACGAGTGTTCCCGTCGAGACGATCTATCCATTGTCGAGATTTTAAAGAGTCCGCCCTTACCCGAAATCATAAACGATCGGCAGAAAACCGAGGGGGAGCGGGCCGGGCTTTTCCGTCACGAACTCCGGCGCCTTCGATACCCGGCGCTTTCCTCCATGGAGATCTCGTTCCGGGATTTTTTAAAAAGATTGTCCCTTCCCCCGGAGGTGAACATCCTGTCGCCGCGATTTTTCGAAAGCGAGATCTATCGCCTGAATATCCGGTTCAAAAACTCGAAAGAGCTCCTTTCTCACATGAAAAAACTCGAAGAGAGCCTCTCTTCTCAGGATGCACCGGACTGGTTCGAGGAGAATGGGAGCAAAGACCGCAAATGAATACGAATCAATTCAAGGAGGCAACGATCGGAAACCAAAGGGAGCAAAATGTCCTGGAAAGATACCTGCCGCTCTTCCTCGGGGGATTCGTTTTTGCCGTGTACATCCGTACCATGGCGCCCGGCATATACTGGGGCGACGGCATCGAGCTGGCCACGGTTTGCGCAACCGGTGGAATCGCCCATCCGACGGGTTACCCCCTGTTCACGATCGCGGGATGGATCTTCAGTCATCTTTTCGGTGGAAATCCCGCATTGGGGACGAACCTTATGTGCGCTTTTTTCGGGGCGGCCGGAGCGGCTTTTTTTTACCTCGCCCTGAAATCCGCGCTCCGGATCCTCCCTGGAGAATATTTCCTCCGTTCAGGATACAGAACCATACTTGCGGCATCCGTCGCCCTTTTCTTCTCTTTTTCCCGCACCATGTGGTTTCACAGCACCATCACCGAGGTGTATTCCCTTCACATCCTTTTCACGTGTGTTCTTTTCTACTTTTTTTTCCAATACATGCTTAAATCGGGAAAGGGATATTTCCCCGGCTTTTTCCTGATCTGGGGACTTTCTTTCTCGAATCACATGTTGAGTTTGATTCTTTTTCCCCTGGCCGCTTCAATGATCGTTACGAGACTGAAAAAAGGAGGCGGTATAAAATCCATAGTTCCAGCTGTATTGCTCTTTTTTGCGGGACTCCTTCCATATCTTTATCTCCCCCTCAGGGCCGCATCCCGGCCGGAACTCAACTGGGGAGATCCATCCAATCTGGAAAATTTCATCTGGGTGATTTCAGGGGGGGAGTTCAAAAAACACCAGTTCCTCATGGAACGCCCGGGCGTTCCATTTACCCTCTCGACATTCTCCTTCCACGCTTTTAACCGGTTCCGGGAATTTGCCCTGTGGATTGCGGGAGAGGGGAGTTTCCTCTCCCCTTATGCAACCGGTATGAAAAAGCTCCTTTTTTCCCTTTTCGCACTTTCCGGCGCCTTTGGGGCGGGGATTTTACTGAACAAGAAAAAACCGCTCGCAATTGCCATCATCTCCATGCTCTTCCTCGGATTCTGCATGATTTTTCTCTACAATATCCCCGATATCGAGGCGTATTTCCTTTCCCTGTACCCTGCCCTTCTGATCCTGATCCTGATCGGGGCTATTCATATCCTTCACCTTCTCGAGAAGGCCCTTTTTTCACGTAAGATCAATTACCTGCATCTTCTCATTCTCTTCCTTCCCATCCTGGCCGTGAAAGGCAACTATTCACCCCAGGATAAATCCGGCAATACCGATGCCATGACATACGGACTCCGCATCCTCCGGCATTGTCCGGAAAACGCCATGATCATCACCTTCGGGGATAATGATATTTACACGTTGTGGTATCTTCAAAAGGCTCTTCAGCTTCGACCGGATCTAACCATCGTGGGATCGAACTTCATCCACAACGGGTGGTACTCCCGGTACTTCGAGGACAAGCTTCCAGGCAAACCGGAAATCACGATAAGGGGCACGGAAACGCCTCCCTCCAGGGGCGATTTCTTCCTGGACCTCATGCTGTGGGTGATCGAGCCGAATATCGACCGGTTTCCTGTTTTACTCACCTCGATGGATCCGCTTTTGATTGAGATGTACGATGTCAAATCCCTGGGGAACACCCTGGACCGTTCCATGTACGAAAGGGCGCCCTGGAGTTATCTCCCCGATCCGGGATTGTTCCGTATCTACAGGAGGGAATCCAAAAAGGAACCGAAGGAATAAACGTGAAGAAAACCAGTAAAATCGCAAGGGAGTGGCTGGATAAGAAGGCGGAGCACTTTCTACAGGATCTTGGCCTCGGAAAGGGTCAGAAAGTACTGGATTTCGGATGCGGCGAGGGGAGATACACCATCCCGGCGGCATACGTTGTGGGAGACCGGGGAACGATATTCGCCATGGATCGCGAGGGGGATTACGTAACAAAGACCATCTGGAAGGCGCGTCGCCTCAGCCTCGAGAACATTGTCGGGATTATTCCCTCCGGAGAGAGAACCGTTCCCCTTTCTTCAAACAACGTGAATGCCGTTATCCTGTTCGACACCTTCCACGGCGGGTATTTCCCGGAGAGGAAGGATCGCGAGCTTATTTTAAAAAACCTTTTCCGCGTCCTGAGAAAAAAGGGGATGTTACACGTTTATCCGACCCACTTGAAAAGCCATGGCATGACCTTCCGGGGTCTGGTGGGGGAAATCGAGCAAAACGGTTTTCATCTTGTCAAAGAAAGGAGCAGGAAGCTCCTTCACGGGGATACCCTGGTTCGGGGCCGCATCTTCACATTCCGAAAAAGTCTTACTGGTAATGGGTCCTTATCCTGATCAGCTTCACCATTCAAGTTCCCGTTCGCATTTTTCAACAGGCATTTTCAAAACCTTGTCACTGTAATGTATAGCATTCAGAAGAAGCTCAAGAATTATGTTGCATGGTTTCGAGTCTCGAATTAAAAACATACTCGACTTCACACGCAAAACTTCCCGAAAGGATTTTATCGTGGAAAAGAGGATTTATATCACAACCCCGATCTATTACATCAATGCCAAACCTCATATCGGCCATGCCTATACCACCATATTGTGCGATGTGGCCCGGCGATATTATAAAATGCTCGGATACGACACCTGGTTCCTCACGGGCACGGACGAGCACGGGGACAAGATCATGAGGGCGGCAAAGGCAAACGGAAAGGAACCCGTAAAATACGCCGATGAAATCAGCGCCCTGTTCCAGAACCTCTGGCCACGTCTCCACATCCAATCGGACGATTTTGTCCGCACCACGCAAAAACGGCACCAGGACGTGGTATCGAAAATCCTCCAGATCATTTACGATAAAGGGGACATCTATCATGCCCGGTACGGCGGTTTTTACTGCACCGGGTGCGAGCGGTTCTATACGGAAAAGGAACTGGTGGACGGCAAATGCCCGGATCACCAGGTAAAGCCGGAATGGATCGAGGAGGAGAATTACTTCTTCAAGATGAGCGCCTACCAGGATTGGCTCATCGATTACATAAACAAGAATCCGGACTTTATCCGTCCCGAACGCTATAAAAACGAGATCCTGTCATTTCTCAGGGATCCCCTGAAGGACCTCTGCATCAGCCGCCCCAAATCCAGGCTCTCCTGGGGCATCCCCCTTCCCTTTGACGAAAATTACGTCACGTACGTCTGGTTCGACGCACTTGTGAACTACGTGAGCGTGATCGGTTTTCCGGATGGGGATCTTTATCAGAAATTCTGGCCCGTTGTGAATCACTTCATCGCCAAGGACATCCTCAAACCTCACGCCATATACTGGCCCTGCATGCTCAAGGCCGCAGGCATCGAACCCTTCCGCCACCTGAACGTTCATGGCTGGTGGAGCATCGATAAACAGAAAATGTCCAAGTCCCTCGGAAACGTGGTGGCGCCCCTCGATCTCGTGGATAAATACGGGGTGGACGCATTCCGCTACTTCCTGCTCAAGGATATGAGCTTCGGGCTGGATGCCGATTTCAGCGAGGAGAACCTGGTTCATCGATTCAACAGCGACCTGGCCAACGACTTCGGAAATCTCGCGAGCCGCGTTACAACCATGATCAGCAAATACTGCGATTGCGTGATTCCAGAGGCGGGCGATCTCACGGAAACCGACCGGGCCCTGTTCGATTCCCTGAAAAAGGTCACGGACAGTATGGAAGGCTTGCTGGATTCCCTCAAGTTCAACGATCTCCTGGAACAGATCATGGCAGTGGCCCGGGCCACGAACAAGTACGTGAACGACCAGGCCCCCTGGGAACTGGCAAAGAAAAAAGAAACCCAGAGGCTCGGTACGGTGTTAAACACCGCCTCCCGGGTGACCGTGGAATGTGCTAAACTCCTCTTCCCCGTGATGCCGGAAAAATGCACCGAGGTGTTTCGTTCCTTCGGCATCTCCGGGGAAAAGGACAACACCCTGGAAACCGCGTTCTCCCCGGGAGCGAAAATCACGATCTGCAAAAACCTGTTCCCCCGGGTGACGGCCCCGGTGAAACAAGAGGAGAAACCGGAACCGAAGCCTGAGGCGGAAACCGGTATCATCGAATACGACGATTTTGCCAAAGTCAAGCTGCACGCGGCAAAAATCCTTTCCGCTGAACGGGTTCCCAAAACCGATAAACTGATGAAAATCGAGATCGACGTGGGTTTCGAAAAGAGGCAGATCGTGGCGGGAATCGCGAAAGCTTACACCCCGGAGGAGCTGGTGGGAAAGACCATCCTCGTGGTGGCGAACCTGAAACCCAGGAAACTTCGGGGCCTCGAGTCCAAGGGCATGCTCCTGGCCGCTCATGGAAAAGAGGGCCTTTCCCTTATCACCGTGGATCGCCCCGTGGAACCGGGAAGCCCGGTATCGTAAAAAGAGGCTGCTTCGAACAACCGCGCCTTTTCGCTCGCCGCTCGCCTCTCACCGCTTACCGCTCATTGTCGCAAGCCGCCAGCCGCCAGCCGCTTTATGATTTTCAGTTTACAATTTCCAGCTGGAGTCCCGGCGATGGTTTCGGAAAAAGTAATTGTGTGGCCCCCGCCTCCTTCAGTGAGGTGAGAACCGGCTCGGGATCAGTTGCCAGTGCGATGATGGTGCCGCCCTGGCCGGCGCCTGCCAGTTTTGCCCCCAGGGCCCCGGCCTTCCTGGCCGCCCCGATCATGAGCTCGTTCACCTCTCCCGATCCACCCAGTCCCTTTTGAATCTCGTGGTTCTCATTCATCAGATTCCCCAGGGTTTTCCAGTCGCGGTTAATAAGGGCCTTCTTGCCCTGGCGGGCCAGGTAAGAGATCCTGGTATACCCCTCGATCACATCGCGATCCCCGGCCATCCACCTTTCCCGGATGGGACGATGAACGTTCCCTGAATTATGCTCGATTCCGGTATGAGCCAGGATAAAGGGAAGCTCCGGGACAAAGGAAGCAAGGGGTTCCATTGAGGCGAACACCCCTGTTTCATAGGGTTCGCAATCCTCCTTTCCCCGGAAGTCCATGCATTGCAACCCACCGAACACGGCCATGTAATGATCCTGGAACCCGCACTGAACCTTGAGGATGGTTTGCTCGATGCGATGGATTTTTTCAGCCGCCATATAGGGAGAATCCTCGATTCCCCTCCATGCTGCCAGGGCGCCGTAAATCGCGGCCAGGGTTGCGGATGAACCCGCCAGACCCGCACAAAAGGGGATATCGCTCGAAGAGCGGATCTCGAGGCCCTCCCCCGTCATTTCCATAAACTGCAGGATGGCTTTGGGGATATCGAAGTGATCCTTTTTCAGTTCGAAATCCTCCGTGGAGGAGAGTTCGATCTCGGATTCGGACACGATGATGCGGAGGGAATCAGAGGGTTTCACTTCCACCCGGGCCCTGAGTTCCAGACTGCACGATATCACGGTGCCGCCGTAACCGTCCGTGGGGTTTCCGATGATGCCGCATCTCCCGGGCGCGCTGGCGCGGATCAGTTTCACGATTGCGAGCCCCCCTCCAATTCCTTTTCTGCAAAGTGGGAAAACACCCTGAAATATCCGGCAAAATGCCCGATATCGTGACGTTTGCCCTGTCCAATCTTTACCGCAAAGACCTTCTTTCCCGCATTCAGGAGTTGTATCATGGCATCGGTTATCTGCCATTCCCGCTTGGGATCTTCCGGTCGAACCTGTTCGAGGGCGAAGAAAATTTCCGGGGTAAAGGCATACCTGGACGCGATGGCCAGATTGCTCGGGGCCGCCTCGGGACCGGGTTTTTCAACCAATCCTCCAAGGGCCAATACGTCCCCCTTTTCGCCCTCCAGAGGACTGACAATGCCGTACTTGGAGAGTCCCGCTTCATCCACTTCCTGAACCGCGACAACCGCCGCCGCGTTTCGATTTTTTCTTACATCGATCAAGCCTTTCACCAGGGAATCGCCCGAAGGCATCTCGATAATGGAATCGCCCAATGCCACGATAAAGGGCTCCTCCCCCAGCTGATCCCGAGCCAGAAGAATCGCATGTCCCAGACCATGGGGCTCATTCTGCCGGACAAAGGAAAACGAAGCGCCCGAATGCAGATATCTCAGGTTTTCCAGGAGCTCCGTTTCTCCCTTTTGTTCGAGGCGTTTTTCCAGCACGGGATCGATCCGGAAATGATTCCGAATAATGGCCTCATCCTTTCCCACCACGAACACGATCTCCCTGATCCCGGCCGCTGCGAGTTCCTCGACCACGTGTTGCAAAACGGGTTTCGAGCCCACGGGAAACATCACCTTGGGCACGGACATGGTAAGCGGTAAAAGGCGGGTGCCAAGTCCCGCAACAGGAACGACGGCTTTTGTTATATTCATGAATGATCTTTCTATGGAAACGAAATGTAGAATTCCTTCACCCGGTTCTTTTCCCCGGCGGCATCATCCGGGCGATCCAGCAGTTCCAGAACCCGGGCCCTGTGTTCGTGGCATTTCCGTGCCACAGGGGAATCCGGAAACGAGCGGGCCGAACGATCCAGATGGAACAGGGCCTTTTCCAGGGAGGCCCGGTCGCCCTCCTTCATCAGGTGTTCACCTTTTTCGAAATCCTCCCTCCACAACTTCGCCTCCGGCTTTTTCCGGTCCGCCTCCTGGAACACAGGGAAGGGCGGGACTTTTACGAGGGAGAATTTTTCCCCGATCGGAGGCGTTGGTTCGGAAAAGAAATCCTCGAGGGCCTTTACATACGCTTTTGCCTCGAAGCGATTGTATTGATCGTTTTTCAGCCTTTGTTCCTCTTCGGGACATGTAAAAAAGGAGGCCTCGCCGATGGCTCCCGGAATGCCGTAAGAATGACGAAGAACCGCGGTTCCGCCCCCGGGAAAGATGGTATAATCGGACACGATGCTCACAGGGCCTTCGCCATTGAAAAGGGCCTCCCTGATCCTCTTCCCCACGCACTTTGCAAGGGCCACACTAGCCTGGTTTTCGGAGGCGTTTCCATGAAAGTAAATGATCGGGAAATTTACCCCGGGATCCGCGGTTGCGTTGTGATGCAGGGAAAGAAATGCGTCGGCCTTCCCGTCAACGGCCAAAAGGGCCCGCTCCTTCAATCCGACGGGAACGTCCTCCGTTCGGGTCATGATCACACGAGCGCCTCTTTCCTCGAGCATTTCCTTGAGATGAAGTCCCACCTGGAGGTTGATCCATTCCTCGCGTTCGCCCGTGGGACCCACTCGAAAGTGATCCGTTTTCGCGGTACCGCCATGGCCGGGATCCAGGCAGATCACCCGTCCCTCGAGCGGCCCGGGAACGTGCGAGCGGGGTGCGGAAGCGCATGAGGCCATGCAAAGGAGGCCCAGCATGAATAATCCCCTGTAAAGTATCGGAAAATCTGAGAAATCCATCATGTATGGTTCCGTTCGGAAAATACAGTCGCATACGATTCCCCATGATCGGAAAGCCGTCAAGATAAAATATGATCAACAGAAAATAGCGTAATGGAAAATATCGTCTTGCCCACCGCCCCCTCTCTGCCTCCGTCCAAAGTCCAACTTGTACCCTTCGGTTGAAACATGTATGTGTTTTGCGATAATAACAAAAATACGCGAAGAGACTCAAGAGACACAAGCGACGAAATTGTCATAGAGAAGGAAGGGATTGGATTAGAATATACCCCTGCTTCTGATTATTTCCCCCCGAAAGCCGCAAGCCGCTCTTCCTCTTACCGCTTCCCGCTGATTGCCGCAAGCCGCCAGCCGCCAGCCGCTCTTCCGCTCACTGCTTCCCGCTTTGGTTCCCCCCCCCGGCCCCCTTATATTCTTTTCACAAACTCTTTCCCGATCTTGACAATCCCGAAATAACCCTTCATTCTCTCCGGTTATAGTTATCTTTCATTCTGTCAAATTTCAGGAGATCGCGTCTCCTTTTCCAGCGGATAATAACAGGGAGGATGGATTGTGAATAACGCACTCGCATTCGACGTGCAAAAATACCTGCACGAACAGACGGAGGAAATCCTGAAGCGCGTTCAGCGGTTCAATAACAAGCTCTACCTCGAGTTCGGGGGAAAACTGATCTTCGACTACCACGCCGCACGGGTCCTCCCAGGGTTCGATCCCAATATCAAGATCAAACTCCTCCAGCAACTCAAAGACAAAACCGACATCATCCTTTGCATCTATGCCGGGGATATCGAGAGGAGAAAGATCCGGGCCGATTTCGGCATCACTTACGACGTGGACGCCCTGAAACTCATCGACGACCTCAGGTGCGACTGGGGGCTCGAAATCTCCGCAGTTGTGATCACGCGGTTCGAGGACCAGACCTCCGTGAAGATGTTCAAAAACAAGCTCGAACGCAGAAACATCAAGGTGTATACCCACCGATACACAAGGGGGTATCCCACGGATGTGGATCTCATCGTGAGCGATCAGGGGTATGGGGCGAATACCTACATCGAGACGAATCATCCCCTGGTGGTGGTCACGGGCCCCGGCCCCGGAAGCGGGAAGCTGGCCACATGCCTCTCCCAGCTCTATCACGAAAACATGCACGGCATTTCCGCCGGATACGCCAAGTTCGAGACCTTCCCCATCTGGAACCTGCCCCTCAAGCATCCGGTGAACGTGGCATACGAGGCAGCCACCGCGGATCTCAGGGACGTGAACATCATCGATCCCTTTCACCTGGAGGCTTACGAAGAAACCGCGGTGAATTACAACCGCGACGTGGACGCCTTTCCCCTTCTGAGGAGGATCCTGGAAAAGATCACGGGAGAGCAATCGCCTTACCATTCCCCAACGGACATGGGGGTGAACCGGGCCGGGTACTGCATCACGGACGATGCCGCGGCCAGGGAGGCGGCGTGCCAGGAAACCATCCGCCGCTCCCTACGTTATTCGTGCGAATACATGATGGGGCTGGTGGGAAAGGAAACGGTTCAGAGGGCGGAGCTGATCATGGAGGAGCTGGATCTCCGGATCGAGGATCGTGCCGTGGTTTTGCCGGCACGGGATGCGGCGGAACAGGCCCGGGAGAAGAACAAGGGCAACGAGGGAGTGTTTTGCGGGGCCGCAATCGAGCTCGGGGACGGCACCATCGTGACTGGTACGAATTCACCCCTTATGCATTCTGCCGCTGCAGCGATACTGAACGCCATCAAGCGCCTCGCCGGTATTTCGAATGACGTTCACCTGATTTCACCGGAGATCCTCGAGTCGGTTTCCGCGATGAAGCGTTACATGAGGTCGGGGAAGAACGTGAGCCTGGACGTGGAGGAGGCGTTAACCGCGGTTGCCGCCTCGAGCGCGGGCAAGAACCTGTCGCATTCGGCGGTGGAGCAGCTTGAGAAGCTTCGCGGATGCGAGATGCACATGTCGCACATCCCCACCCCCGGCGACGAGGCCGGCCTCCGTTCCTTAGGGGTCAATCTAACCAGCGATCCCCGTTTTTCCAGCCGGAGCCTGTTTGTGAAGTAACAGATTCTGGGAACGTTTGGAAATACCAACATTTCATTTCACATGCCATCATTTCTGCAGGGGGAAGGAAAACCAGTCCTTTCGTATAATGTATAATAAACCTATATGAATTATACATTCTCGAAAAAATAAAAATTTTGCAATTTTTTTCTTGCAATAACCGCCAGGACCCCTTTGTATTAGGACTCTTAACGCAGCCATTTCCATCTGGACAACACTTTACTCGATTCGAAGCGATGATGGGATCGCTTCGTGAATGCGAATGGGGATATGGGAGAAGAGAAACCCGACTTTAATAAACTCTGGCGAAATGCTGTAAGAGAATTCCCTCCCGACCCGGCCGGGGCCGTGGGCAAGCTGGTTAATGCATGGGCGAAGCTCCTCGGTTCGGAAGTGGTCCGTTACGACAAAGAGGAAAATGCCGCCATTTTTCTTATGGATCTCAGCCAGCTCATGCTCCGGGGCCTGGATACCAATATCCTCATGGTGGTTCATCCCACGGAAGATCCTGTCAAGAAAAAGCGGATCTACGAGCTTGTGGAGTATTCAGCGGAAAAGGCCACCGCTGCACACTGCCTCTGTTTTGTCCTGTTCCTCCAGGAACATGCATTGATTTCCAAAGACCTCCACCCGGAACTCATCGATATTGTAATTCTCGATGGCGAATCCGTGAAAAGACAGTTCACCCTGGGTATGCCGGATACCATCCTGTTCAACTCCATAACACGCCAGGTAAGGATATCGCGCCTGTGCCCCTTTGACACGACCCGGCCTGCCAGGGGTGATATGTTTACGGGAAGGCGGGAAGAGATACGTTCCCTGGTTCAAAGCCTTGATACCAATTATCTGGTTACCGGTTCCCGCAGGGTGGGGAAATCCTCCCTTTTATGCAAGGCAGCCGATATCCTGAAGAAACGGGAGGCGATGAAAGACAGGGTTCATCTCTTTTACTGCGAAACCTGGAGTGGATTCAGCAGCGGTGCGAAACACATCGCCAATATTCTCGATCCCCGGGAGGAGGAACGCATTGCCAAGGCCCCCTTCAATCTGATTAAACTCCTGCGAGTACAGAGCAATCATGGAAATAAAAAACTGATCCTCTTTTTCGATGAATTCGACGGCGTTGTGGATCATGAATCGAGCGGGGGGTGGACCTTGACGAGTTGTCTTCAGACCGCAGTGGAAAAGGGATATATCCGCGTTACATTTGCCGGTTATCGAAGCGTGTTGAAGCTGCAGGAAACCGCGGATTCCCCTTTTCACCAGAAACTGCTGATGCTGCGGCTCCCTCCCCTGGATGAGACGGATGCCTTTTCCCTGTTTATCTTACCTTTTCAACGCCTTGGAATTTCGGTAAGGGATCCTGATTTGCTTTCAAAGAAGATTCTGGATCTGTCCGGAGGTTATCCCTTTGTGATCCAGTTTTATGGGGAACGGCTCTTTCAGAAAATCATCCGGAAAGAAGACCAGGAACTGACCATCGACGATATCCGTATCTTCGAGGAGAGCTTCGAGTTCGACGAATATATCATTGGTCATTTTCTCGAGAATACTGAGGGTGTTGAAAGACTTCTCGCACTATACTTCACTTATCACAGCAATAATGAACTCTGGAGCGAGGAGGATTTTCGAAAAAGACTGTTTGATGATGGATTGAGAATGAATATTGAAGCAATTCACCACGCAACTCGTAATCTGGTTCTCGCCAATATCTTCAAATACGATAACGGCAGATATTCCTTTATCTTCCCAGCTTTTGGGGAACAACTCAAGAGACACTGGACAGATCTGGACATCATAGATCTCTATAATACCGGAGGATTGTAACAAGTGATCGAGAAAAGACCCCCGAACAGCCGCCTCATCGGCCAGGCCCTTGTGGATGATATCGCCAAAGGCCTTCTGGAGAACAATCATTATTCCCTGATCGGACCACCCTTCATTGGAAAGAGCCTGATCATCGATGAAGTAAAGAAGAAACTGAAACCCAAAATTGAGAAGGGTTTCGTTCTTCCAATAGAAATGGACGTTCAAAAGGAAACCTATCTCACCACACAGAATTTTGTCGATCGAATCGCTTCTCATCTCAATGTGACATCCACATCAGAAATCCCGGAAGACAGGAAATTGTCCGACATTCTTTTAGATCTGATTACAAAAAGATGCAATGCACAGGGAGGTAGAATTGTATTCTTTTTCAAAGACCTCCTTGGTTTGACGGTTCAGATGGCAAGGGAGGTTTTATCCGTATTAAGTGTTTGTCACCTGGACGATTCCCTGAAAAACCGCGTGACATCTGTTATCAGCGGCGGTCCGGATCTCATACCTCTGGTCCAGGGACAGTATTCCCCCTTTCGTTTTTCCATCCAATACTCGATCGAGGGACTTGATCTAGACTTTACCCTGAAATTCTTGAAAACAAGACTGAATTATCTGGATCTTACGGTAGATGCCCTTGAATACCTGTATAATGAAACCAACGGAAATACCTACTTATTAAACGAAATCGCCCTCTCCTATATCGGGCAGGATTTCGGAAACATCATAAAGGAGGAATGTATCGATCGATGGGATCTACAAAAGACCAAGAAGGTAATTGAGAGATTCGAGGCAAAATTCCTCGACGATATCCTTGCCATTCGCACCATGATGAGGGAGATCGAGAGAAAGCCTGATCAATTCAACAAGCTCCTTGAGATCAAGAATGAAGGTGACGGGAAATTAACTCTTAAAGCCGATGTTCCTGAGGACATGTTCCTGAGGCCGGGAATGAAAGGAGGAGAAAAAACACCTCCTGTTGATCCTGTTCCCTTTCTGGTGGCCTGCGGGGCCGCTATTCGCGATGAAAACCGGAAGGCCCATATCAGCAGCCCAATCCTCAGGCGGTTTTTCAAGAAGAAATATACACCAAGAAGAATTGCGGATATCTTTTGCAACCAGTATCAATGGGATAACGCCTGGAAAATATATAAAAAGCTGTACACCGACCAGAAGCATCGGTCTGTTTCCGGGGAGGATCGATTCCGCCTGTTTGAGATCCTCAAGGACTGGGAAAACAGCATGCATCAAAAGGCCATGGATGGAATTGAGCCCCTTCTGGAACACTTTTACCAGGGGGCAAGACATCTCCTGGTCTTCGACCAGGGGGTTGTCTGGGATCTGTCCAATGAAGAACCCAGGCCACTGAGAAAGAACAAAGGCGAGTTTGGAGATATATTGTATGAATCGGATATCAAGAAGAGATATACACAATACCTTGAAGGAATACCGGAAACACAGAAAGAGTCCATTGTATTAAGCGATAATGCCCTTTCCATCTACATCGCCATAAGGGAGCAACCGCCCGAAATTCCTCCCATTTACATTCATATTAAACGAAGACATGTGGATCGTGGAATCGATCCCATGTGTTTCAATCGCCTCCAGAAACACCTGAAAGGATTTGTTAATTCGCTTTGCAGTGCTGTTAAAATCGAATACCAGAAAAGCATCGGTGAAACCAGGGAAAAACACATTAATGTCATACGTTATATCAACTATCTCATGATAAAAGATCCCTTTGACATGGGAAGGATCGTTCAGGGGACGGCAGATGCCCTTGTCAAAATCGCGGGATATTACAGGATCATGATCTGCCTGGTGGATGCAAAGAGGGAGCGGATCGAGGCGGTGGCCGGGAAGTGCAGAGATCCTGAAATGGACTTTAATTATGATACCAATTATTCCCTTCTCAAGGAGGATCTCCCTGAAAAAGAGGAGGATTGGGACGTCCAGCCATGGGTGATCAAAAAGAACAATATAGCCGTCATTCCGAATGCATCTTCTGAAAAGCAGAAGAATCCATCTACCCAATCCAAGTATGTAAAAAACATCGGGATGAAGGCCATAACCGTGGTTCCAATTAGAATAAAGGATCAGAAAGCCATAGGGACGATCCATTTCGAAAAGTCAAACAAGGGGGTTCCCAACAGTGACGAAATCGAGCTCTTTACAATCTTTGCCGGAGAGGTGGCTATCATATTCAGGCATGCGGAGCGGTTGACCCTACTTCAAACCGCACTGGATGCCTTGGATGACGAGGTTCGAATTGTCAATCCAAGGGCGGGCGTTCTCTTTAAAAACAAGGCTGCCTGTGAGAATGATGAAAAGAGCGGGTGGACCAGCAATCCTGAAGAATGTAAATGTAAAGAAGTATGCAGATTCAAAAAAGATGAACCCGATTATTGCTGCCTGATCGAAGAAGTAATAAAAAACAACGAACCTGCGCTTCGTTATGAAACACCCGAATCGGAAGATGACGAGCAATTTGCACGTGACTGGTTGATGGGGCCCATTGACGATTTTCGGAAATATTTAAAAGATCCTTATAAATCCGAATCAAAGGGGAGAATCGGGTATGTTGAACGCGTTCACGATATCTACGATCTATATATCATTCTTACCTCACTTCAAAAATGGTTGAAAGTGAAAGGTGTCCAGAACACTGCTCAAGCCATCATCAAATCCTTTAAAAATAGAGGTTATAAATGGTGTAGAATCTACCTGATCAAAAACGGCGATATGGGAGAATTCCTCGAGAGTTTTGAACAGGGAGGAATGGAAAATGAAGAAAATATTGCCAGATTCCAACGTGGAGAAATCAGGTACGATAAAACTGAAAATATCCAGCCCTGGCATGCAATTTTGACAGCAAATAAACCAACTATCTATGAATACCGGGAAGATATTGAAGAGGATATGAAGGAAGCGGAGCCTTTTCATGGATTTCCAAGATATTGGACAAAGCAACTTTTGGATATGGAATTGTTGGGCAAGGAAGATAAACAATGGGTCGAGGCGCCCCTATACATTGGTGTTAAGGCCATTGGCCTATTCTCCTTATCCATGCCCCCGGAAAGAACGCCCAGGAGATGGGAGATCATGCGTTGTGCAATCCAGGGAGCAGCTGTTGCCTTAGATGATGCAATTCGGGCTGAGAGTGAATCAATTATGAGGGAAAATATCTGGAAGACAGCTTCATGGACAGCAGTTCATCAATTAGGAAATAAATTAATACCCATAGAAAGTAATGTTGTTTATGCTTCAAATATAATTGCGAAAAAGAAACTTAAAAAGGCAACTGAATATTGTAAGGATGCTGAAGAAGGTCTGATAGAACTTAGAAAATTACTCGATGATTTTGAAAGATATGCATCCGATAAACCATTCGAAGATTGCGCATACTTTTTATTATCAGAACTACTTAAAGATATTCATAATATATTGAATAATAAGTATAATACAATTGGTTCTATAAATCTTGTAAAACCAATCCCTAAATTAAATGTATTTGTAAGTAACAAAGAATTAACAGACATATTTGAGATTCTCCTTATAAATACAAGAATTCATGGGGGTTTAGAAGATGAGAAAGTTAATATTGAAATATGTGCATCAATATCTCAGAAAAAATTGCAGGAATCTTTAAAATTAAATTATCTAAGAATATTATTCAAAAATAATGGGAATCCTATTCCTCAAGAGGAAAGGCATATTATATTTAATCCATTTGTATCTACCGATCAAAAAGGCGATGGTTTAGGATTGGCAATTGCTAAAAGACATTTACAAAGAATGGGAGGTGATATCTTCGAAGAAGGTAAAGCGAATGAAAATGGCGCCTTTTTTGCCATTTATTTACCCTTTTATGAAAGGTAGAATAAAAAATGAAAGAACAAATATCAATATTAATTGTTGAAGATGACAAAAAAGTAGCAAACGTTTTGAAGGAAGGTCTTGTAAATTCAGAAAAATATACATTCAAACCTGAAATTGTATTAATTCAAGGAAACCTCACGCCATTAATAAAGTATTCAAAAAAGAGCTTTGACTTTTACATCATCGATCTTAAATTTGAAAAAGGAGGAACAGGACTTGGATCTCCATCTGGTTTCGATGTAATAAGGTCTATGAATCCTTTTCTAATTCAGAAAGGATTCGATTTAATGGGAACTATCATCATATATACCGTACACCCTTCTTTTGAAAATGCCGTTAAAGCAATGCAACTTGGAGTACATCATTTTATTAGTAAATTAAAATGCCCACCCCATCTATTGGTTAAGAAGCTCGAGTATATGCTGGATGAGGAAAAGAAGAAAATCGAACGTTCCAGGAAACTCGATGAAATGGCTGAAAAGCATCATGAAGAGTGGCAGAAAGAATACGGTGGGAAGATCATAGCCATTGTGGGTGACGACATCGTGGCCTCTGGAGAAACCCATCTCGAAACCATGATCGAATATAACAAACTACTGGCTGATCACGAGGATTGGCCGGAAATACCCGATTTGATCGAAATCAGCAGGGAGGTGGGATAAGATGCTTAAAGCGAATCCAACCGGAGGTGTGGAACAAGGATGTTCCAAATCAGAAACCTATGGCGTTTTCACACGGGATGAGGCATCCGGAAAACGCGGCCTTCGTCTTGACCTGTATCTTATTGGTTTGACTCCTGCTCGAATAACTCCAGGCAACTTGAGGGATTTTCAGCATTTACGGGTTCCTTCCCTGAGATTTGAAGTCAGGCCCGACCTTCGCTATTCCCTGATCGGTTCGAATATATGGAACCGTTGGAAACTTGATATTCCTGACTATACAAGTACCTGGGAAAAGATAACTACACCTAATGATATATTTTTCATAAGATATCGTATTGCTGGTTTGAGAGCAGCTCTCTGGAGTCCCTGTTTTGCCTGGAAAAGAAAGGTCCCTCAAATCTTCATCGGGTTAAACGACCGCATGAATCCCGATATCTGCTGCCTTGGTAGAGACTTCCTCAAGATGGGTATTTTGTGTTGGAGAGGAAACCAGTCATTTTTCTTTCCCATGTATCAAACACCAGAGATTTGGAGAAACAGTACTTTCGATAATTTTAGTTTGCCTGAGGTTTCAGATATATAATAAAACTACACAAGAACACTAATACATCTTTTATTTCCTACATCCTTTATCCTATACTTAACGGAGGCTGCTTTCTTATTGAGATCATATTTGTACTTTACTAAACATTACGGAGAGATTATATAGGAACAAAATCCTGGCAATAAAAGGAAATACTCTCATGTCCATGGCTCTTATGATTATCGGGTATGTGATCCTGGTGCTGGGATCGATTCTGTTTCTCATTGCGGCGTTTTCGGAAAGTATCCTGTGGGGGCTGGCGTGTATTTTTTTCAGCCCCGCCGGATTTATATTCCTTCTCACACATTGGGAAGAGGCGAAAAATCCGTTCTTTATCCAGCTCGTTGGAGTGGGATTCATCGCGGCGGGGATGTTCGTTGCCTGAGTCGGCTGGCGGCTGGCGGCTGGCGGCTGGCGGGGGGAAATAATCAAAAGCAGGGGGATATTTTTCTGACTTCCAAATTTGAACTTCCCACTAATATTCCCCCCTGTGAAAACTGTATTCTTTTCAAACACTGCTTGTGTAATGAATCAGGATTTGCCCGAACGGTACCTGGACAGGATCAGCTGGATGATGTCCTTTGTGGCGTTTTCCTTGGGGGCGCCGGCGATCAGGGTATCGATCCCCAGCTCAACCGCGGTCTCCCTCTCGGGCACGGTTTCCCTCGTGTAATCGGTCCCCTTGGCATGAACATCGGGCCGGAGCTCCCGCAAAAGACCGTCCACGGTCCGGTCGTCGAACACAAGGAGATAATCCACGTACTGAATGGCTGAAAGTATGGCAAGGCGCTCCTCCTGGGGAAAAACAGGTCGATTCTCCCCTTTCAGCTCCTTCATGGATTTATCGGAATTCACGGCCACCACCAGAACGTCACCAGCGGCTTTTGCGGACTCCAGGTAGGAAACGTGACCTCCATGAAGGAGATCGAAACACCCGTTGGCCATTACCACGCGCCTTCCCTCCCCCTTCAATCCCCTGATAATCTCCACGAGCTCCTGTCGTGATTTCACCTTGCCCATTGATCGCTTTCCTTTCACTGAAAAAATGATCTTAATACATCACATTCCCCATCCCAAAATGCCTGTCTCCCGCTCACCGCATGCCGCCCTTGTCACGGCGTAGTTCCGAAGCTTGCGAGGAACGAAGACGGAAGCCGCCCTCCCGCTCACCGCTTCCCGCAAGCCGCAAGCCGCCAGCCGCCAGCCGCCTATCCCAGTATCCTCCTGTAAACCGCGGCGGTTCCCTCCACCATTTTATCCGTGGTGAAATGCTCCATTACCCGATTGTATGCGTTTTCCACGAAACGGGACCTTGCCTCCCGATCCTCGAGGAGGCGGATGATGCAATCGGCAAGCTGCTCGGGATTTCTCGGTTCCGCGAGATATCCGTTAGTTCCATCCTTTACAACGTCCGGCACCCCGCCGGTTCTCGTGGCCACTACGGGAACCCGCATGATCATGGCATCGAGGAGAGAGGTGCAGAGTCCCTCGAGGTGGGAGGAGAGCACAAACAGATCCATGGCTGCCAGGGCGTCCCCGACGTCCCTCAGAAAACCGGTGAGGATCATTTTTCCCCCGAGCCCGAGTCTGTCGATCCGTTCCTGCAGCATGGGGCGGAGTTCACCCTCCCCCACGATAAAGAACCGGGCGTTCGGGAAACGCTCGATCACACGGGGTGCTGCATCCACCAGGTAAACCTGCCCCTTGTGATCGGTGAGCGCGGCAATGTTGCCGATCACGATCTCGCCCTGTTTCACGCCGTATTTCCTCTTGAAAGCGGATCCGTCTCCCGCATCGATGAATCTCGCCGGATCGATCCCGCTGAACACGATTTCCACACGCTCCCCGGTTACCCCGCCTTTTAAAAGCACGTCCTTCACTCCCCCGGAGATGGCGATGAACTGGATCCGGGGGCTCCTGTATTTCATTGCGGAAAAAAGGTTCCCCCCCACTGGAAAATCCACCCTCCTGGTTACCACGACTGGTATCGAGGGGCGTCTCATGGTGGCGAGCCAGGAAATGGCGTGGGCATGGGCGTCGTGGGCATGAATCAAATCGATGGATCGTTCCCTTGCGATGCGGGAAAGGCGGAACGCGGCTCGAAGATCGAATTCGCCCCGGAGCGGCATTTCGAAGGTTTCGATCCCGATCTCGCGAAGCCGGCTAGAGAGGGGGGCGCCAGGATTGGCAACTGCAAACTGGCGAATATTTTTCCCGGCAAGGCCCCTGCACAGGGAAAAGACCTGGGCCTCTCCCCCGCGCCAGCTGCGCTCCGTATCAATATGAAGGATATGAAAGGTTTCCCTCATGAATCCTCAGGCGTTTTTATCGTTCCTTTTTTCCCGGTACCACGCGATCGTGCGTTCGAGCCCCTCGTGAAACATGATCGAGGGTCTGTATCCGAGGATTTCTCCGGCCTTCCGGATATCGGCCAGGGAATGCTTCACGTCGCCGGGCCGGGGAGGCCCGAACACCGGTTTGATATCTTTACCCAATACCTCGTTGATGATACGGATGAGTTCCAGGAGATCGGTGCTGTCCCCGCACGCCACGTTCATCATCTCCCCGGGCGCCTTCGGTGCGGTGCAGGCAAGGAGGTTTGCCATGACGTTGTTATCCACGTAAGTGAAATCGCGCGACTGGGTTCCGTCGCCGTTTACGGGAGGGGGCTCGTTATCGAGAATACACGTGATGAATTTCGGAATCACGGCGCTGTACTGTGACGCGGGATCCTGGTTGGGGCCAAACACGTTGAAATACCGGAGGGCAACGGTTTCCAGTCCGTAGCATTCATAAAAGGCGCGGCAGTAATACTCCCCTGCAAGCTTGGAAACCGCATAGGGGGAACGGGGCCGGGGAGTGAGGGTTTCCACCTTGGGAGAGACATCCACGTTCCCGTAAGCTGACGAGGATGCCGCATAAACGAGGCGTTTCACCTTTTTTTCCTTGCACGCGGTGAGGAGGTTCACCGTTCCCGTGACATTGGCCTCGTTGGAGCGGATGGGGTCATCCACGGATCGCGGAACCGAGGGAATGGCGGCCTGGTGAAGCACGAAATCCATATCGCACGCCGCCTCGAGGCATACCTCGTAATCCGTGAGGGATTTTTCGATGAACTGGATCTTATCCAGGTAAGGGGCGATATTTTCGCGCTTCCCAGTGGAAAAATCGTCGATCGCACGAACGCTCTCCCCCTTTTCCACAAGGACCCTGACAATATTGGACCCGATGAACCCGGCTCCACCTGTTACGAGATAGCTGGCCATATTCCTCCCCTCGAGACTGGATTGGGATATATTAGTTTTTTCCGAATTACAGTCATCATGTATATTCGCACCCGTAATCGTACTCGCAATCGCACTCGCACTCGCACTCGTACTCGCACTCGATCATTTTTTTGAGAAATTTTACATCCTGCAGGATTCATATTCCTTTCAATCTTCAGCTCCGGAATTTGCCTGGTTCAGCTGGAGATCCGCGAATCGGGCCTCCCCGAGATGCATCACCTGGATCTGGACGGTATTTTTTTCCTGTTTTCGTGCTTCCTCTATGGCCTTTTCGAACTCGTCCACGCTCTTCAGTGGTTGTCCATCCAGCTGCACGATGATTTCGTATTGTTCGAGCCGTGCCAGGGCGCCGGGGCTTCCCTCCTCGACATTCGCGATTACCACTCCCGGATCGTCCGGTTTCATGTCAAGGGCCGTTCTGACCTCGTAGGTGATATCCTTGACCGTGAGTCCGATTTCCTTATCCTTATACCTTGGCGCGCTGTCGTAATCCACGGGTGCGCGTTCGATCTCGAAGGAAATGAACTTTTCCTCTTTGCCCGAGATATAGGTTAGGGTGACCCTGCCCCCCTCCCCTATGGTTTCCAGGATCTTGTTCAGGTAATTGCCGCGGCTTCTCCAGGGCGGTTTGACCGGCATCTTGAACCCGAGGGCCTTGAACTGGGGAGGAACGTCCCCCTCGTCAAAATCGAAATTGAATTCCTCGCGGGAGAGTTTCAGATCCAGGCTCTCGATCCCCTTTTCAGGTTTCAACCGAATCAGGATATCTCCCGGTTTGATGCCCAACCGGGCGGCCGGGGAATCCTCGTAAACACCCGAAACCAGGAGCCCGATGGATCCGTCCAGGGTGGGTTTTTCGACCTCGAGGGATTTGGCGAGATCCTTTGTCAGGCCGTCGAACTCCACCCCGAGCCAGCACCTTCTCCTCTCCTCCTTTTTAGTCCGGGGCTGTATCGTGGGGTCGAAGTGATCCCCGGGAGAGGAAAAGATCTCTTCCAGGCCGGCGGCGCTGAAAAAGATATTATTCCCTCCGGAGCGTCTCCAGTCCATATCGGAATACTCCCGCCCCCAGAAGCTGTAGGATTGCGCCGATGCGGCCCTGCGGATCTCTTCCCCTTCCTTCCTGATCCCGAGCCAGATCCCGGCCAGGCGCCCCCGGGAATCCAGGATGAAATCGCCCTCCTGGATGGGATGAAGAGGCGACCAGTAATACTCGTTCTTATACCCCCGATCCTTTTCGAGCCATCGGTTGAACTGGATCTGCATGTGTTTCCCGCCGAATTTCTCGCGGGCTCGAAGGACGTAAAAGGTTTTCACGCGTTCGATGTGATCGGCCTGATCCAGGTCCGCGGAACGGGGAAATTCGCCTTCCTCGAGCTCCACGAGGAATCCCTTGAAATCCTTGAACGCCCCCACGAACTTTGCCTTTCGATCCTGTCCGTCCACAATGACCGTGATCTCATCGATCAACTTTGCCCGCGGCTGGGAAATCGATTGGGGGACAAAGAGGAGTTTCTCCCCCACTGCGGGGCCATAGGCCTTCATTTCCTTGAGCGAATCGTCCGCGTCATCCTCGGCGGCACTCAACAGTCGACCGAAAAAACCTCCGGAACTCGAATCACCCCTCGATTTCTTACGGAACTCGACCTTTACCTCGTGGATCACACCATTGTAGGCATTTGCCCAATCCTTCCGGAACTTTTTATATTCATCGTAAGGGATGATTTCCGCATTGATGAAGGACTCTCCCTTCCAGAGCCCGGTATCTTCCCCCGGCTCGAACGCGGACGTGATGTCCAGTCCCACGGGGTTGCCCCTGGAATCAAAAACCAGCCTGATGTTTTCCCTGGTCGTGGGATAGGCATAGGGGGAATACTGAAAAACCGAAGCGTCCGGATTCTCGTAAAGAGCGGACTGGGCCGTCCAGATCGAGGATTGCAGCTCCCACCTGGGTTTCGCGTAATAAAGCGCCACAACGCGCATCATTTCCTTTTCCGGAGAGGGGGGGGGAACAAAGGAAGGGGCGGCCACATTTTTCAGGCCCCCTCCCTCGAGTTCGAGGAGCATGGCCGGGGAATGAATAAGAATGGCCCTGATACGTGCCCTTTTCCGCTCTCCATCCCAGGCGATCACCTCGATGCGATCCAGCAGGTTTTCATCGAGCCTGACCTCCGGAATGATGACTTCGCTTCTGTTTCTCAGAACCACGCCCGTGAGATTCATGGACTTTTTTTCCTCGATGAATCTCATAACGCCCCGTGCATCGAAGCGATCCCCCTCGAGCTCGACCTCCTCGGGACGTTCGGCCTTTTTGAAGTATATCTCCACCCGAACCAAAGCCTTCCTGGCGATCTGGAACGTTTTCGGGGGAAGCATTTCCGTGGCGGGAATCAAAGAAGTTGGGAGGAGCAATACAAAAGCACTCACCAGTGAAAAAACAATCGTCCTTTTCATGTCAATCCTCCTCGTTGTAATCGAACCGGTAATCCAGCACGAAGAGGCGGGGATAGTTGTTCCGGAGCACCTTGATGACGACCTTTTTCTCCCTTTCCTCATCGCCTGTCACCTTTTCGTAAACGTCCTTCACTTCCCCGAGTGTTCGAATCGGTTCATGATCTATTGTAAGAATGATGTCGTTTCTCTGAAGACCCGCGCTCCGTGCATTTCCCGGATACCTGACCCCCTGGATGTACACGCCTTTTCGACGATGAAAATAGAGCTTCGGGGTGGCATACTTGCTGATTTCCTTGACCGTGAAGTTCCAGCGGCGGCAGTCGAAATCCTCGCCCTCGAATTTCCCCTTGAGAGCGGGCAGGATGGTGAATGATCTCTCCCCCCCGTTTCTGAGAACCCGGATTTCCACCGGATCGTCAATCGCAAGATCCGCAAGCTGCCACCTGATCGAGGGAAGCTCCTCGACGTACGTTCCTCCCCTTAAGTCATGGCCCGCCAGGGCGATCATGATGTCCCCGGGCCGGATGCCGGACCTCTCCGAGGGGGAGGCGCTCTCCACGTTCTGAACCAGGACGCCTCTTTTCGCCGGGGTAAAGGTGTTGGAGTGAAAATCCTTCAAAGCCTGGAGGTGAAGGCCGGTCCAGGCGCGAATGACGCGGCCGTCTTTTTTCAACCTCTCCACCACCTTCACCACCACGTTCGATGGGATGGAAAATGCCATGCCCTCCCCGATTCCGGAAAGCCCCAGGGTGTTGATGCCGATGATTTCGCCATCCGTGTTCACAAGGGGACCGCCGGAGTTTCCGGGATTGATGGCCGCATCGGTTTGAATCCAGGTGTTGTATTTGTACCGCGTCTGGAATCCGATGTAGCGGTGTACGTTGGAGATGATGCCGAGGGAGATGGACCGGGTGAACCCGAAGGGGCTCCCCAGTGCCATGACGAACTGGCCCTCGGTTAAGGATTCGGAATTTCCGAACGAGGCGGCGGGAAAAATCGTGGCAGGGGGCGTGGTGGGGGCATCTGAGGAGGCCTCGAGGGAACGCTCGTCCGGATAGGGCGCCAGCTTCAAAAGGGCCAGGTCGGTTTCCGGATCCAGCCCCACGATCGTTGCGGGATACTGCTCCTTGTCGAACAGGACGCAGTATATCTGGATGGCGTTTTCCACCACGTGATTGTTCGTGACAACATAACCGTCCGGGGATATGATCACCCCGCTCCCGAAGACTTCCTGCTGGGTTTTTTCTCCGGTCGAGTATTCCTCGCGGATCGGCTTCACAAAAACCAGGGAGGGAAACACCTTGCTTTTGGCGTTCTGGATAATGGCTTCAAAGTCGAGTTTGCCCCTGGATCGGGCGGTACCTTTTCCCTGGAACATCGCACACGAGGTGCACAGCACCAGGAGACCCAATGCCGATAATAATCTTCTCATATAAAAAAACGCTCGATTGATAAGGATATGAAAAAACGCCTCGTCATCGTTTCCGACGAGTGGTTCGCTTCTTTAATAAGGCAGATTTCAGAACTTCGTCAAGGTTATTGACCAGAATAAACTCGAGCTCCTTCCGGACCGCGGTGGGCAGTTCCTCGAGCTCATCCTTGTTTTCACAGGGAATGATGATCTTTTTGATTTTCGCCCGATGGGCCGCGAGGACCTTTTCCTTCAGACCCCCGATCTTGAGAACCTTCCCACGAAGGGTGATCTCTCCGGTCATGGCGATATCCTGCCTCACCGGGCGGCCCGCCAGGGCGGACAGCATGGAGGTTGCAAGAGTGACCCCGGCCGACGGCCCGTCCTTGGGAATCGCCCCCTCCGGGATATGAATATGAATGTCCACACTGTTATAAAAATTGGACCGGATCTTGTACCTCTGGCAGCAGGAGCGGATATAGGTCAGGGCCGCCTTGGCGGATTCCTGCATGACGTCCCCCAGCTGGCCGGTCAGGATCAAAGTCCCCTTGCCCTTCACAATGCTGGTTTCCGTGGGAAGGAGTTCACCCCCCATTTCCGTCCATGCCAGCCCCGTGGCCACTCCGATCTCCCCCGCCTTATGGGGAATGAGGTCAAGATAGTGGGGTGGACCGAGGAGCTTTCGCAATTTTGCATCCGTCAGTTTCTCGAGCCACTTTTTCTTCTTCCTGACCATTTCCTTGGCCACCTTCCGGCAGATCTTGGCGATCTCCCGCTCGAGGTTCCGAACCCCGGCCTCCCGGGTGTAATCCCCGATGATCCGGGCGATGATCTCGCTGGAAAAAACAATGTTCCGCCGGGTCAATCCATGTTCTTTGATCTGACGGGGAATCAGGAAGAGACGGGCGATCTCGATTTTCTCCTCCCTGGTATAACCGGGCAGGCGGATGATTTCCATGCGATCCAGGAGGGTGTGGGGGATCTCTTCGGCCACGTTGGCGGTCGTGATAAACATCACCTTGGAAAGATCGAAATCCACCTCGAGGTAATGATCATTGAACGCGCAGTTCTGTTCGGGATCGAGCACCTCGAGCAGGGCCGCACTGGGATCCCCGCGAAAATCATAACTCATCTTGTCGATTTCATCCATCAGAAAGACGGGATTCATCGAGCCCGCCTTTTTAATGTACTGTATGATCTTGCCGGGAAGGGCGCCGATATAGGTGCGGCGGTGTCCCCGGATCTCAGCCTCGTCACGAACTCCTCCCAGGGAAACACGGACGAACTTCCGACCCAGGGTCTTTGCGATGGATCGGGCCAGGGATGTCTTTCCAACCCCCGGGGGACCCACAAAACACAGGATCGGCCCCTTCGGGTTTTTCACCAGCTGGTGAACGGCCAGGTATTCGAGGATCCTCTCCTTGACCTTCTTCAGGGCATAATGTCCCTCGTCCAGGATCTTCTGGGCTCGATCCAGATCCAGCTTATCTTTGGTTTTTTTCTTCCATGGCAAACTGATGAGCCACTCGATGTAGGTTCTGGAGACCGTTGCCTCGGGAGAAATGGGGTTCATCCTGAACAGGCGGTTCAGTTCGGTTTCCGCCTTATCCCTCACCGACTTCGGCATCCCGGCCTTGCCGATTTTTTCCTGGAGGATGGCGATCTCCGAATCCTCCTCCGTGTTCAACCCCAGCTCCTTTTCAATCACCTTCAATTGTTCGTTGAGGTAGAATTCCTTCTGGTTTTTCCCGATGCGGGTTTTCACCTGGGAAAGGATCTTGTTCTCGAGATTCAGGAGCTCGTTTTCCGTGTTGAGGAGCCGGATCACCTGTTTGTATTTCTTTTTCAGATCCGTTTCCTCGAGGATCAGCTGTTTATCCTTTACATCAAGGTCGGTGTAATTGGCTATGGTTTCGATCGTGATCAGGGGATCGTCGAGGGACTTGATGGAAAAGAGGAGATCCTCCGGAATGCGATCGGAAAGATTGACATAGTTCTCGAAAAGCCGGAGTGCGCTTCTCCGGAGGGCCTCGAGCTCCTTCGAAGCCCTGCATTTGATCTTGAGGGGCAGGACAACGGCCTGAACCAGGGAGCCGGTCCGGACATACTCGATCACACGAACGCTGAAAAGGCCCTCGACCAGGATCTTGGCTTTGCCCTCCGAGGTGCGAAGAATCTGGAGGATTTCCGCCACGGTTCCCACGGAATAGAGATCCGCCGGTTCCGGATTATCGTCGCTCATCTGTTGCTGGGTTAAAAGAAGAACCCTCTTATCCGATGCAAGGGCCTGATCCAGTGCCGAAATGGACTGGACGCGGCTGATAAAGAGCGGGGTAACGCTCCTGGGGAAGGAAACAACATCACGCAGGGGTAAAACAGGTATGAAAACCCTTTTTGTATCTTTCATTTTTCACCTTCGAACGTTCAACATAGATTGCCTTTTCAAGCCAGAAAAGGTTGGATTGATCGGATCATGCGAGGGCGGACTTCTCCGCCGGGATGTAATCCGGCTTTTTCCCACCCAGGATTACATCCTTGGTGATGCGGACCTCGGACAGCTCGGAAGCCCGGGATGGGAGATCAAAGGTAATATCGAGCATTACCTTTTCCAGGATGGAACGGAGCCCTCTGGCTCCGGTTTTCATCTTGATGGAACGGCGGGCGATGGCATTCAGGGCCTCCGTGGTAAAGGTCAAAGCCACTCCCTCCATCTCGAAAAATTTCTTGTATTGCTTCACAATGGAATTACGGGGTTCCACCAGGATCTTTTTCAGCTCCTTCTCCCTCAATTCATCCAAAGCCGCCACAACGGGCAGGCGACCGATAAACTCCGGGATAAAACCGTACTTCAGGAGATCCTGGTACGTCACCAGATCGAGGGTTTCACCCAGAGACTTTTCTTTCCTCTTTTTGATCTCCGCGCCAAAACCCATCACGCGGTTTTGCACCCTTTTCTGGATGATCCCCTCGAGGTCGCTGAAGGCGCCTCCACAGATGAAGAGGATATTGGCGGTATTGATCCGGATGTATTCCTGGTGCGGGTGTTTTCTCCCACCCGTGGGAGGCACATTGGCGATCGTTCCCTCGAGGATCTTCAGAAGGGCCTGCTGAACTCCCTCCCCGGAAACATCCCTGGTGATCGACACATTCTGGGTTGTCCGGGCGATCTTGTCCAGCTCGTCGATATACACGATCCCCTGCTGGGCCCGCTCCACATCCCCGTTGGCATTGAGCAAAAGCGAAAGAAGAATATTCTCCACGTCCTCCCCCACGTAACCCGCCTGGGTCAGGGTGGTGGCATCCGCAATGGAAAAGGGAACGTCGAGGATTTTCGCCAGGGTTTGCGCCAGGAGCGTTTTCCCGGAACCGGTGGGCCCGATCAGAAGGATATTCGCCTTTTCCAACTCCACATCAGTGCTGTTGATATTGAACATCACCCGTTTATAATGGTTGTAAACCGCAACAGAGAGGATCTTTTTGGCCTTTTCCTGGGATATGACGTATTGATCCAGGATCCGCTTGATCTCATGCGGGGAGGGAAGGCGTTTCGGAACGGCATGGGAGGTGTCGGATGCGGGTTGAACCTCATCGAACTTCAACCGCTCGTAGCACTGCTCCACGCACTCGTCGCAAATGTATACACTGGATCCGGCCCCCTTCTGGGAATATCCCTTGAAAAGGGTACGGACAGCATGCTGGTCTTTACCGCAAAAGGAACAGAATAATCGCATGATCAGGCCTTTCGTGCATGGGATAAAAAACGAAAACAAGCGTTTTTCCACCCCGACACACTAACTTTCCATAAAAATCCCATTTCCCTCATTTTAGATGCAAGTGAAAAAACGGTAAACTCGATCACCGGCATTTATATTGCCTTTTCCAAAAAAACAATCGCCCTACTGATTTGATATGCTTTTCCCTGTGTTTTGTCACATTTTCCTGTTTTTCACGGGGGGATTTCATTCGAGGATATCCGCTCCATACCACGGACGGAGAACCTCCGGTATCTCTACCGTGCCGTCCGGCCTCTGACAGGTTTCCAGAATGGCGATCAGGGTGCGGGGAAGGGCCAGTCCCGAACCGTTCAATGTGTGGACCAGCTCGGCTTTGGATCCACTCTCCCTCCGGAACCGGATCCCCATCCTCCGGGCCTGGAAATCCTCGAAATTACTGCACGAGGAAACCTCCAGGTACCTCTGCATCCCCGGAGCCCATACCTCCAGATCGTAACATTTGGCAGCGGCAAAGGAAAGATCCCCGGTACACAACTCCAGAACCCTGTAATGGAGTCCCAGTTTCCTCAGGATCTCCTCGGCATTGGACCGGAGCTTCTCCAGCTCTTCATACGAGGTTTCAGGGATCACCAGCTTCACCAGCTCCACCTTGTTGAACTGGTGTACCCGGGTCAGACCCCGGGTTTCCTTGCCATAAGATCCCGCCTCCCTTCGGAAACAGGGGGTTTGAGCTACGAAAAAAAGCGGCAGCTGAACCGCGTTCAGGATCTCGCCGGAATGGAGGTTGGTGACCGGAACTTCTGCCGTGGGAATAAGGAAGAGATCGTCCACCTGGCAAAGGTACATATCCTCTTCCATCTTGGGAAGCTGTCCGGTTCCGGTCATGGTATTGCGATTCACCAGATAGGGAGGTGCGATTTCCAGGTAACCGTTCTCCCTGGTATGGAAATCGATCATCCAACTGATAAGGGAGCGTTCCAGCCTGGCCAGAGATCCCTTTAAAAGGGGAAAATTGGCGCCGGATATCTTGGTGGCCCGGGGAAAATCGAGCAACCCGAGTTCCTCACCGATCTCCCAGTGAGGACGGGGCTCGAAATCGAACGAGGGCTTCTCTCCCCATTGTTCCACAATCACGTTATCCTGCTCGCCCCCTCCCACCGGAACGCTTTCATGCGGGATATTCGGGGTGGCGAGAAGAAGCTCCTGCTGGCTGGTCTCCAGCGTTTTCAGCTCCAGATCGACCGATTTGATCTCCTCGGAGAGGCGACGCATCTCTTCCTTTAACCCCACGGCATCGCCGCCCGCCTTGATGATCTCTCCAATGTTCCGGGAACGCTCGTTGCGCTCCTTCTTCATCTGGTCGCTTCTGGACTGGAGATCCCTGCGGCGGCGATCCAGATCGAGGAGTTCCTCCACCGGATCCCCGGTTACTCCTTTGGACTCGAGTCCCTGCCTGATTTTCTCCGGTTCGGCTCTCACAGTGTGTATATCGAGCATACAGGCGCCCCCTGTAATAATATTCCTGTTATTGGATGAGGGAAGAGATGTGTTCCCGAACAGCATCCAGGGTTGGTTCGATCTGGATCGGTGCATTGGCAAAGTTGGAAACGATGTCACGATCCGTCAGATTGGATTTATGATAATTCACCGTTGCATCGGGATCTTTCAAAAGGTGCCCGGTGAGGATTCCGACGACTTTTTCCCCGGGATCCATCACGCCAGCCTCCACCAGCTTCTTCGCCCCGGCCACGGTGGCGCAGGAAGCCGGTTCCGCACCGATCCCCGCCCCGTCGACCCACGCCTTGGCATCCATGATCTCCTGGTCCGTGACCTGTTCCACGTACCCCCCGGACCATGAAATGCCACGCATGGATTTCTCCCAGGAGACCGGATTTCCGATCTTGATGGCCGTGGCAATCGTCTCGGCGTTCCTGACCCGCTCGTAAGGGGCCTTGTTCTTCCACATTTTATAGAGAGGATTGGCGCCGGAGGCCTGGATCACGGCGATCCGAGGGATCTTATCGATGATCCCGAGCTCCAGAAGCTCCATCAGACCCTTGGAAAGCGCCGTGTTGTTCCCGAGATTCCCACCAGGAAGGATAAACCAGTCCGGCACCTCCCAGTCGAGCTGCTGGAGGATCTCGAATACAATGGCCTTCTGTCCCTCGATCCGGAACGGATTGATCGAGTTCAAGAGATAGATGTTGAGCGTATTGCAAACCTCCTGCACCAGGTCCATGGCGTCATCGAAATCGCCGTTTATCTGGAGGGTTTTACCGCCATAGGCAAGGGCCTGGGTGAGTTTTCCAAACGCGATCTTGCCCTCCGGGATGAATATCACCCCCACCATCCCGGCACTGGCCGCATAAGCCGCCATGGAGGCCGATGTATTGCCCGTGGAGGCACAGGCAACCAGTTTGGCCCCCATCTTCCGGGCCGCGGTGATCCCGCAGGTCATTCCCCGATCCTTGAAGGAACAGGTGGGATTCTCCCCCTCGTGCTTCAGAAGGAAATGCTCGAGTCCGGCATACCGGCCCGCCCTGCCCGCATCGTACAGGTTGGTATTGCCCTCGGGTTTGGATACGATATATTCGTTTTCCACTGGAAAGATCAGTTCCTTGTACCGCCAGACCCCGGAATCGTAGGGTTTTTCCCTGGTTCCCCATCTTTCATCGAACACCTTTTTCAGGTTCAGTTTCCTCAAAGCCTCGATGTCATGGATTACATCCAGGGTTCCGTCACATTCGCATTTATAGCGAATCTTAAAGGCATCGTACTCTTTACCGCAACTCACGCACTTTAATTTTATATTCATCGTTGTCGCCTCAAGCTAAGGAAATTGAGGATAATTTTGGACAGGGAGGACGGCAAATCAAGGGAAAAAGTAGGATTATTCTTTATTCTTCACTGAAAATGGGCTCGGTAATTCGAACCAGGTTCGAGCCCTCCTCGACGGCAACCTTGTAATCGAAGGAGTTCCCCATGGAAAGCCACTTCATCTCCACTCCCTCGATCGAGGCCTCTTTCACCGTTTCCCGAAGATCTCTCAGACGGCGATAATAAACCCTGGATTCCTCAGGATCTTCGAAAGGGGGGATTTCCGTCATCAGACCACGGATGTGAACCTTGCTGAATTTCACCAGCTCCCGGATAAGGGTAATCGCCTCCGATGGGATCACACCGAACTGGGCCTCCACATCCATGGTATTCACCTGGATCAGGATATTCGCCTCGCGATCGAGTTTTTCACACGCACTCTGAAGATCGTAACCGATCCTCAAACTATCCACCGTGTGAATCAGTTTGAAGGACTTGATCGAGGCCTTGGCCTTGACCGACTGGAGGTGGCCGATGAGATGCCACTCGATCTCCGGTTCAAAAAAGGAGATCTTCTGAATGGCCTCCTGAACACGGTTCTCCCCGAATACACGGCATCCGGCATCGATGACATCGCGGATTTCAGGAACACGGCGGTTTCTGGTGACAACGATAACCCGGACCTCGTCGGGATCCCGACCCGCCTTTTTGCAGCTCTTCCCGATATTCTTCCTGATCTTTCTTAAATGCTTCCTGATCTCTGCAACTTCCATTGCCCTTTTCCTCTTAACCCTGTTTCAATCCGACTGATTATTCGATCGAGCGTTTCGGAAGGGAAATCCTTTCCCGGTCGATTTATTTTTCTCCCTCACTCCAATGAAACGGTACAAATTCCCGGAATTGCGTTATATGGATAATCCCCTCCCTTCCAATAGGTCAAGGATTATTCTCTTTTGCCTCACGATACATTTCATCCAGTTTTTGCGTATCCAGGGGGACGATGAATTCCGCCTCGGTTTTTTCGTGGAAATAGAGGAACAGATTCAACCTTTCGATAAACGCCACCTTCATATCCCGTGGGATATGCCCCCTCTCGATCCTTGTCTTGTAAGCGGTTGCGAGTTTTTCCTCGACGCATTCCCCGAGTTCCGGCAGCATCTCCTCAATGGCCGCGTTATCCCTGATATCCTTCTCCGTCACATCCCTGGAAGTGGTGTAAATAACGTAAAAACGATATTTCCGCTCCCCTGCGGAAAGGGTATCCGTGGAAGAAGAATCTCTCGGAGCCGTCTCCTTTTTTTCTCCGGCCTCCTTCTCAGCTTCCCCCTTTTCCTTATCCGGGGGCAACATCACAAGACGAAGATCCGACAGATCGAAGCCCTCCAGGGAAAATCGGGCCTTCATCTCCCGGTAAAGATTCACGGAATACTTCCACTGCTCGCTCCTGGACTGTTGATATCCGTTCCAGAGCTGAATGCTGAAAATCAGGATAAAGGCGATGCCGGCCGTTTGAAGGGCCGTGGCAGGGGTTCGCACCTTCCTGCCAAGGAGCCTGCCCGAACGCGCCGCCTCGATCTGTTCGAACGAAACAGGCCCTCCACCCCGGGCAACAACCGTCCCGGCCAGGATATCGTGATACCCCCGCTTCAAAGGATGCAGGGCCACAAGGAGGGCGTTACTCACCAGGAAAGAGAGGGTAAAACTCAAAAATCCACCGAAAAGCAAAGGATGATGAATCTGGGGATCCGTTGTGAAAGGCTGGATCACAAGGGGAAGAAAAAACGGATTGACCGCCTGGATCACCGTGCGTTTGAAGGAAACCAGAAGACTGGGAGGTCGTCCCTCGAGATCCTGAACCCTCAGATTGAACAAAACCTTGCCGAATGTCCTCCCCTTTCCCACGGGACCGTTTCCCAGCCAGAAATAGAGGAAGGTAATCCCCCCTCCAACATACTCCGTAAAAGGAGAAATGCGAAAAAGATGCTCCCGGAGGAGAAAGGTCAGGAGGTAAAAGAATAATAGGATCGCGTGATAATCCAGGATCATACACAGAAGCCTGATCCAGAAACCGCTGAAAAGGCTCTTTTTCCGGGGTGCGGAAGCTTCGGGAGATAGTGTCTCGGGTTGTTCCATTCTTGTCCTGCTTCAAATAAAAAGATCGTCGCACACTTGTACAAAGTTGATAAATCCCGATTTACTTACCCCCCTCCGGATGGAATTGCAATAGCAATCCCGGGGATCATCGAGATTTTACCTGATTAAAAAAACCCTCTTATCCTCCGATCTCACCGTTTCAAGGGGGACGGCCGACACTACCAGTACACCATCGAAGTCTCCGTGGATGGCCGGAACTGGATGCCCGTGGTTGACATGAGCGACAACATAGTAAGCTCCTCCATCCGGGGTCATTTACACGAATACAATGCCGGGGATCCGTTCCGATACGCCCGATTGAACATGCTCCGAAACAGCGCCAATCCCAGCGTTCACGTATTTACTCACCCGGGGATCTCGAACGCCTCACGGCGGAATAGAAGTCCGCTTTGACGCCATCCTGCAAGTGATCCAGTGATTCTCTCTCTTTTTTGACAAGGATGGACAGGATTTTTATCCTGAACATCCTGAATATCCTTGTTAAATATATTCCTTCATTTGCTCCAGAGGGAAAGCATGGTTACCAGGTCGGCGATGTCGGGGTGGGGCGGGGTCAGGGGTGGGGCGGGGTCAGCCTCTCTACTTTTGTATGTTTTTCTTCAAGGGATAGTTTTAATACAAGTATACAAATGTGCCCCCTTTTCTCCCATTCCACTGGAAGAGATTCCTATAAAAAAAAGCCGTGGCGTATTCGGTAAATCTGAAAAGAAATCGTTTTGCCATCCCGAAAATTGATTCACCTCCTTTTTATTTATCCACAGATTAGGCTCCGATTTATACCGGTATTTAATCTGCTTCATCTGTGTAATCTGTGGATAAAAAGGTCCCGGTTTCATTTGCTCCAGAGGGACAGCATGGTCACCAGGTCGGCGGAGTCGATTTTGGCGTCTTTGTTGAGGTCGGGCATTTTGTCGGGGAGGCGGGATCGCCAGGAAATTCATTAAGAATCTTTTTTGACAAGGATGAACAGGATGCACAGGATTTGAGGAAAGCGGTCAGCGATCAACTTTTCCTTCTTTTTTGTGAGTTTTGCGCATTTTTGCGGCTGATATCTTTTCGAATCTATTCCATTAAACTGGACCATTGAATAAGTTGAAATTTACCCAGGTTGGAAAACCAGGTCACCACCCCTGATATTTATTGAGTTATGATTTGATCTTTAATCAGCTGCCGTCAACGGGAAAATTTAAAAAATAATTATCAGATGTGATGTCCCCTGGATGATGTATTGGCGTTTTGCCTTGACGGAGCGGGGAGGGGGTATGCCAATTTCCATAATCACTGAAATCCGGTTGGGTTGGAGCAATGAAGGATTACAAAGAAGCCGTCAAGTATCTCGACGGATTCATCAATTACGAAAAACGCCTGGAGCGCGTGATTTATAACCAGCGCACCTTTGACCTGGAATCGTTTCATACATTTCTGAAAACGCTCGGGAATCCACAAGACCAGTTTCCCTGCCTCCACATCGCCGGAACCAAGGGAAAAGGGTCCGTTGCAGCCATGCTCGAGGGCGCCCTTCTCGAGGCGAACCTTCGGATCGGACTTTACACATCCCCCCATATCGAGAGCTACCTGGAACGGATTCGCACGAATGGAACCGAGATCACGGAAGAACGATTCACCCGTTACCTGGATTTTCTCCGGAAACGGATCGAGGAGAAACAGCCGGAACCGCCCCGGCGGTATCGCACGGTGTTCGAACTCCTCACGGCAATGGCCTTCCTTTTTTTCAGGGATGAAAACCTGGATCTGGCCATCCTGGAAACGGGTCTCGGAGGAAGGCTGGATGCCACGAACGTGGTCAAACCCGTGCTTTGCATCATCACAACCCTGGGGCTGGAACACACCAACCTCCTGGGAGACACCCTTTCCGGGATCGCCCGGGAAAAGGGAGGGATCGTAAAGGAGGGCGTTCCAGTGGTTCTCTCGAAACAGGAATCTCCCGGTGATCGCGAGATCCTGCCTGTGATTGAATCCATTTGCCGGGAGAAAAAGGCACCCCTTGTTTTTGCGGAAGAGCGGGTCAAGATCCTCCGGAGGGACATTCTTCAAGCTGGTGGAACAAATCCGCACCAGATCTCCCAACGCATTTTATTTGGGTTCAAAGACGGTTCGGAGCGGGAAGTGGATCTCCCCCTGGCTGGAAAGCACCAGCTGGAAAACTGTCGAACTGTTCTTACGGCCCTGGAAATTCTTTGCAAAACAGGCATGGTGCCGGATATGGAAAGGGCGATCCGGGGTATCGGGAAGACGAAATGGCCGGGACGCTTCGAGATCCTCAAGGGAGAACCGACCGCAATCCTGGATGGGGCCCACTGTCCCCTTTCCGCAAGGGCCCTTTCCCGAACGCTCGAGGAGTATTTTCCGGAAAGACGCCGGATCCTGGCGATCGGTGTGATGAAGGGGAAAAACGCCAGTGAAATCGCCCGTGAACTGGGGAAAGATCCTCTTCTCTCTGAGGTTATCGCGTTTCCGCCCCCCTCACCCCGTGGACTGGCGGGAGAGGAGCTTGCCGCCCATTTCAGGGAGGTCTTCCCCGGGGTCAAGGCGGCCTCTTCCCTGGAATCAGCCCTGGAAACGGCTGTAGAAGGGGTGAAACCCGGCGATGTCCTTGTTGTGGCGGGGTCGATTTACAACATTGCCCCTGCGAGGCAAGTCCTGACCCGTGGGTTGTGAATAAGATTTGACAGCCCCTTGGCCATCATAATATAAGTATAAATATAGAATGCGATTTTTCCCACAATCCGTGGGTTTTAACTGGTTTAAGAATATGTGTGCTTATCAGAGCGCAAAAAAGAGTTTCACGCGGGATGAGATCATAGAGATCCTGAAAAAGAACGTGGATCTCTATAAAAACGAAGCCGGGTTCCCATCGTACATTGTGGATCTGGCCCTTTACCTGGTGGAATACGGTTATAAGCGTGAGGATGATCCTCAACCGGCGCTCTCGGATAAAAGCATGGGATTCCTTTCCTCTTCGAGTTCTCAGAAGGTTTACAAGGTTTTTCGCGCCCCTTCCTCGGGCGATACCTCCAAATTCTGTCCCTTCTGCGGCGCCCCCCTGACCGGCGATGAAGGAAAATGCATCCAGTGCGGGAATATCGTGTAAAGCGGTTAGCGGGGAGCGGCTGGCGGCTGGCGTCCTGCGGCTTGCGGGGAGCGGGGTGCGGCTGGCGGCTGGCGGCTTGCGTCCTGCGGATAAGTACCATTGGAAGGTTCTACGGTCGATCGGAATCCGTTGTCAGTACTTGAAAGCGATCGATCCCGAAATATTCAGCAACCTCATCTACCAGGTGGGATCTGACAACCAGGATCAACTTTTCCGGGGGAAGTGAGATGGCGGTTCGAAGGGAATCTGACCATCCCCCTCCCGCAAGTTCGAGGGGGCCGACCTCGTCCACCACTCCCAGCTTCGTCTTTTCGTCGAGTTTTGAGATCGCTTGTCTCCCCAGCTGCAATCCCCTTTCGAAAAACCGGAACCTGCCGAAACGCTCCCCTTTTTCGAGGGCCTCCTCCGATGCCAGGGGGAGGCGGGCATCAGATCCCAGATCCCATACATCGTACGAGATCTTTTTCCCTCCCCTGAAGATCGCGGGTGAAAGGATGCCCCGGGGTTGGATCCCCTCACTCCGGTATTCCGTGATCCATCTATCGAGTGTGGTTGTCTTCCCGGAATTGACCGTCCCTGTGAGGATAAAGATCATGTGAGTTTCCGTTTCTAAAGGAATTATTCCCGTCCCATGAAACGAATGGCGAAATTCACCGGAGCTCCCCCCGCACGGTAGAGATTCCCGATGGAAATCGTGCCGTTGGTGGGATCGTAACAGGTATCGAGGAAGGGACCGGGGAAATCGCCGGATTCGAAAAATCTCTTCCGAATGTCGTATTCCACGTTCGAGGGTTTGAAACCGAACACCCTGTCCGGCCCGCGGCTGGCGAGCCACCAGGCGACCCCCTTTGGACTGTCTCCCCCGGGGGCGGCCGGATCCACGGAATAAGGGCCGCCTCCCGACTCGATGAGCTTCCCCAGGGGATTCACCAGCTCATAGGTCAGGAATCTCTTGTTCATGGAGATACCGGGTTCCTTGAAGGGATCGACGACGTCGGAGCTGGTGAGGAATCTCAAGGGAGTGGTGAGTGCGGGAAGCCCGTACACCGGAGCGGTTTTATATCCGGGCGGGTAGGAGTTATGAGCCACATGATAGGATTCGATGGCCGCGGCAATGCTTCTCATATCGGCACGGGTGCGGGAGGCCTTGGCCCGGGTTTGGGCCTCGAGGAAATTGGGAACGGCAATGGCGGCCAGGATTGCAATGATGGCCACCACGATCAAAAGCTCGATCAGGGTAAATCCAAAGCGATGATTCATCTGGGTTATATCTCCTTCAGAAAAGGGGACTTCCCAAATGGAAGCCAGTATTGTCAAGGGGGAAAGAGGGGATGGAACGTTACTGTTTCACCCGGAAAACGTCGCCATCGCTGATCGTGCCGTTTGAGGGATCGTACGACTTCACAAGGAGGCGGTGCGAGGGTTGGGGGATGCCGCTTTTGTAGTCATGCTTCGGATCGATATCGTAATCCAGGTCCGGGCCGGGGCTGACCAGGATCCATCCGTTGTCGTCCCTGTAATAGACAAAGGGATTTTCCGGTATTCCGAGGCTTTTT
>Ga0272442_10000771_pt1 | contig 50069 bp, 32 predicted proteins | sample SSMForm2O_FD_200262 | JGI IMG/M metagenome (GOLD analysis project Ga0272442, IMG submission 200262) | Marine sediment archaeal communities from Little Sippewissett salt marsh, Falmouth, MA, United States - SSM-Form-2O | ecosystem: Environmental > Aquatic > Marine > Wetlands > Sediment ... | reverse complement strand
CGCCCCCGTCCAGCGCCAACTGGTAGCCGGTTTTCGCTGATATATTTCACAGTTGAACACCGGCTGAACCTTCAATCGGCGAAAGACAGGTGGCTGGCGATCCATCCCAGCCGATTCGCCAATCGCCGTAGAAACCAGAGCAGGCAGGCTCAATCCCGCCGTCGAGGCGATCCCGGTGGCGGCGATGAATTCCCGCCGGCTGAGTCCTTTTGCATGGCTGTCACTCTTTGAATAGGACTGGTCTTTTGATTCGTGTATCGGACTGCACATAATTCACCTCCAGAGGATGACTCAGACAATTCCCTCAAGAAGGAATTGGCCATTTTCCATAATGATTTCGCCATCGACATAGATGGTTGGATTCTTGATGAGGCCGTCGATGTGGGATTTGCTGTCCCACGTCGCTCTGGTTCTGGCCGGGCGGGGGCTGCCGAACGCGATATGCACACTGGGGTGCTTCTCATCCTGAAGCATATTGCAAATCAGCTCGGTCAGGCCGGTATTCGTCCCGATGGCAAATTCACCCACCCGGTTGCTGTTCTGGTCGATTTCAAAAAGGTACTCGATGTATTCTTTCAAGAGTTCCTCATTATCGCACCGGATGCTTTCTTTTATAGCTCGCCCGTCTGCGATCTCGACGATCACGGGAGTGTTCTCAAGAGGACCGTATCGCTCGGCAAAGGAATCCCCGAGGCAGCCGTCGAAAACGACGGTGCCGTTAACACTCAGCGGGCACGTACTTACCTCCCCATCGGGCAGGTTCTTCCAATGGCCGGGCTTGATGTCGCCGTCGCTAATGTTCCATTTGAGTTTCGGACTGAATTCCGCAGTGAAATCGCATCCCTTGCCCGTCACGACGCGAATCTCCTTTGCGTCTTTAACCTTCTCATAGACGAGTCGGCTGATCCGCTGAATTTCATTATAATCGCTGCACATGCCCTGTTCCATGATTTGCGGTGTAATGCCGGTCATATGGGCGTGCCGGAGCTTGCTGTTAGCTTCGACGGCATTGAGCATATGCATGCGGAAGGTTTGCCCCTCGCCTTTTGCTCCCTGGGCGGCGTACACGCTGACATCCGCGGCCCGGATCGCCTCATCGATGGCCGGCGGATAATCAATCGGTCTTTTACCGAAATCCTCCATGACGAAGAATTGCACCTCGCCGGTGATCTTCTCAATGGCGGCTTTCAGCGCGGATCCAATTTCGAAGGTCTCTTGATCCGTAATGACAACCGCCTTTTCACCGGCCTTTACTCTCAGACAGTTTTCAACGGCTTGCTTGACGCCTTGTTCAATCGTTCCCATGAGTTCGCTCGCAAATCAAATTATGTTAGACAGCAAAGATGACTCAAACAAACTCTTCAAGGCGGAATGTGCCTTTGTCCATAATGATTTCGCCATCGACATGGATGGTGGGATTCTTGATGACGCCGTCCACGTGGGCCTTGCTGTTCCAATCGGCGCCGGTCTTGCCCGGCAGGGGGCTGCCGAAGGCGACGTGAATGCCGGGAAATTTCTCGTCCTGGAGCAGGTTGTAGATCAGCTCGGTCAGGCCGGTATTCGTGCCGATGGCGAATTCGCCCAGCCGGTTGCTGTTTGGGTCGGTCTCAAAAAGATACTCGGAGAACTCTTTTAGCAATGCCTCATTGTTGCATTGCATGCTCTCTCTTATGGCCCGGCCGTCTGCGACCTCGATGATAACCGGTTGATTCTCCAGAGAACCGTATCGCTCGGCGAAGAAATCACCGAGGCAGCCGTCGAAAACGACCGTGCCGTTCACATCGATGGGAGAGGTAAAAACTTCTCCATCGGGTAAGTTCTTCCAATGGCCGGGAGTGATGTTGCCGTCGCTAATGATCCATTTGAGTTCGGGGCTGAATACCGCGGTGAAATCGCCTCCCTTGCCCGTCACGACGCGGATCTCTTTGGCGTTCTTAACCTTCTCATAGACGAGCCCGCTGATCCGCTGAATCTCGGCATAGTCGCTGCACATCCCCTGTTCCATGATCTGCGGCGTAATGCCGATCATATGGGCGTGCCGGAGCGTGCCGTTGGCTTCGACGGCATTGAGCAACTGCATGCGGAAGGTTTGCAGCTCGCCTTTGGCGCCCTGGGCGGCGTACACGCTGACATCCGCGGTTCGGATCGCCTCGTCGATAGCCGGAGGGTAATCGATCGGTCTTTTGCCGAAATCCTCCATCACGAAGAATTGCACCTGGCCGGTGATTTTCTCTATGGCGGCCTTCAAAGCCGAGCCAATGGTGAGGGTCTCTGTATCCGTAATGACAACCGCCTTCTCGCCGGCCTTCACCCTCAGACAGTTTTCAATGGCTTGCCTGACGCCTTGTTCAATCGTTCCCATGAGTTTGCTCCCTAATCAGGATAGGTCAAATCTTACAAAGTATATGGAATAGACGTAGTCGAATCAAGCACGGCATGGATTTCAGCAGATTGAGATGGTAGTATGAAATCAGATGGATTGGGAACGAAGAAGTTTGAAAGGACGATATATGAAAAGTGTGGTATCTATCATGGTCATCGTTTGCTCGACTCTACCGCTTGGGGGTGCAGAGATGATCAGAAACGGCAGCTTCGAGGAGGATACGGATGGCAACGGAATGGCGGATCACTGGCAATTCGCCGGGGATAAAGACGTCGTTGTAACATGGGGACGCGACACAGGATACAAGGAACAGTTCAGCCAGCGTCTGACATGCACCTCATTTACGAGCCGCAATCCGGCGAGCCATGCAATGCTCTGTCAGGTTGGTGCGTTGAACCTGAAGAAAGGTCAATGGTACAAGATTACTTTTGCCGCCAAGCAGAAAGGCATTCTGGGCCGAGCAGTTCAGGTGGCCATCTCGAATACAAAATCCTGGACCAACTGCGGACTACAAGAGTCATTCAGAGCTTCATCCGAATGGAAGTCATTCGAGTTTGTCTTCAGGGCTACGCAAACCATCTCGGAAAGCATCCGGCTGCAATTCTGGTTTACCTCCACCGGAACTCTCTGGCTCGATGAGGTTCAACTCCAACCGTCTGAGCCGGTGCGGAAGAAGGTTCTGGAAGTAGTCGAACCGGTCGGTTCTGTAAATCTTCTACCGAACAGCAGTTTCGAGTGCGGATTGAGCGGCTGGGGAAGTATTGCAAATCTCCCGGGTTGGGGAGGAAATGTGAATCTGCCGGTCGGCAATGTGGACGAAACCGGCGGGAAGTTCCATTCATCGAGTTTTAAGATCACGCTCACGCCGGAAACGATCCCCGTGTACTCCTTCGATTATTTCCCCCTCTATCGCGTGCCCGTAAAGGCCCCGTTACTGGCCAACCGCGGCTGGATTCCAGTGGAGAAAGGCAAATCTTATACCCTGTCTGCATACATAAAGGCTGGCTCGGAAGGCTTAACGGGAGTGCTCTCTATAAACCAGGCGTTCCAGCGAAGTATCCGACACCAGATTCAGCTTAGTCCGAATTGGGATCGCTACACCTTGACGTTCGAGCCTGAGTCCGATCAGCTCTTCGTCGCTTTGGGCCTGGATTTGGAGGCTTCCAAACGCGATGCGGGAACGGTATGGATTGACGCAATACAATTGGAAAAAGGCCCCAAGGCAACGACGTACTGTCCTCGGACGGCCGTTGAGATCGGGCTTGAGACCGGCCGTATAGGGAATCTTTTCCACTCTGGCGAAGAGCCGCAAATAACAGCCACGATCTTTAATGCTGAGCCATCTCAGCATGATCTTGTATTGGAGGTGCTAGTCACGGATTTTGACGATGAGGTTGTACACAAGGCTATTATTCCAGTCGAGATTACCCCAGTGCGGAAGATAACAATACCCATTCGCTCGGGCGTGCATAAAAAGGGCTTTTACCGGCTGCGACTGCAATGCGATGAAGCCGGAGTGGCAATGACTCGACCGATGCGCTTTGCCATCATCACCCCTTATTCGAAGCGGGATAGTCTTTTCGGCATGAATCATGCCTATCCCTGGCCCCATTTGTTGGATCTAAGCAAGCACATCGGCATCTGCTGGTTCCGCGACTGGTCGCTGAAGTGGCACGACGTGGAGCCGGAAAAGGGGCGGTTTACATTTACCGAATGTGATCGCCAGATCGACCGCGTCCTGGACCGTGGGCTCAATGTGCTTGGATTGCTGCCGTTTCCTTCCAGCAACTTTTCATCCAGCGCCGTGGGGGAAATACCGCTAACTACGCACTACCCTGAAAACAGAGATCGAGTCGCGTATATGCCGAGGGACTTGAATGATTTTGGTGCCTATGTCCACAAAACCGTTCAGCATTACCAGGGCCGGATCAGGGCCTGGGAGATCCTCAATGAACCCATCTATACTTCCTATGCGCACCCCCGCAGAAAAGGCTACCAAGTGAAAGATTATGTCCGGCTGCTTGAAGCCGGGTATCGCGCCATTAAGGCGATTGATGCTCAGGCGTTCGTCATCGGAGGCATTGCCGGCGGCCCGACGACTTATACGACGGAATTTATCGAAGCCGGCGGATTGTCTTGGATCGATGCCCTGAACCTGCACGCCTATCCGGGCCTGACCTCGCCCGAGGCGTTTGAGGAGCCGCTCAGCCGGTTGCGCGAAAAAATGCGGTCGGCCGGGATGGATAAGCCCATCTGGTTCACGGAAGGCGCCTACTACGCCGACGATGATATGCCGTATGAGCCTTTCGACAGCACGTGGCTGACGCCGGTCGATTCCGAAGCCGAAGCGGCCCAATGGCAGATCAAGTTCAACACGCTTTTGCTGGCGTATGGAGCGGAGAAAATCGTATACCATTCCGGCACTCCCGGCGCCCTCAATAATGAGAGTCTGTCGGGCATCTTCTTCGAATGGGCCGGTGCGCCGCGAAAAATGCTTGTGACTCAGGCCGCGATGGCAAATCTGCTTTCGCCTCCGTTGCGAACCCTTGGCCCCATGAAAAGCTCCGAAACAACAAAAGCCTACGGTTTTGAAAGCAACGGGCGGACGGTCATTGTGGCCTGGCAAAAGGAAGGCACAACAGAGCAAATATCCCTATCTTCGAAAGCATCCCGCGCGGTGGACCTGCTGGGCAATAAGATAAACGCCGATTCTGTAACTCTGACGGAACGGCCGATATATTTTGTGACGGAAGGTACGAATAGGACACAACTGCCTTGGTAGGTCATCAGAATTGCCCCTTGCATTATGAAGGATTTGTGCGATAATCCACCCTAACGATGAGCAAGCAGAGAACGATACATGACGAGCTAATGAAGCGGGTTAAAAAGCATTTGGATAAGAGATCGCTCGAGCAGCTTGTCAGCGACTATACCCCGCCGGCATCGGCGATGGCCCGTCAGATGCTGGGCGATCCGACCTTGGCCGAAGACGCCGTCCAGGAAGCCTTCGTTCGCGTGATCCGCAAGCGTCGCCAGTACGTCTCATCCCGCCCGTTTTCGCATTGGTTCTATGCGATCCTGCGCAATATCTGCATCGACACATTGCGAAGGCAAAAACGCGAAAAAGCCGCCGTTCAGCATCTGAAGACAGAAAACAGAAGACGGAAGGCAGAACACAGATATCTGACTTCTGATTTCCGGTCTCTGACCTCTGACTTCTGTCCTCTGTCCTCTGTAATCGGCACCCTTGGGCGCCACGAGCGTGCCGTGCTCGAACTTCGCGTTGTCCATTCGATGACCTTCGAGGACATCGCGATGGTTCTGGACATATCTGTCGAAGCCGCCAAGAAACGCGCCCAGAGAGGTCTTCGCAAATTACGCAAGCAGATCGAACAGAGCGAGCGCCGTCGCCGGCAAGCTGTTTAAGTATCAACCGTATTCAAGCGAGCCGGGATTTGTATCTCTCCGTGCGAAAATAGGGAACATTGGATGTGTCGTGCCAAGGTCAACTTTAAACAAGGTTTTTTTATTCTTGGATCGATCGTTCTCCCACTCACATCAGCTTGCCGAATCAATGGCGGCAAACTCCCAGATGATGCGTTACAGACCTTGCTGGATTCCACGGATGTTGAGCTTATTCAAGAAATTCCTTTGCGATTCGATACATATCACGTGCAGGGCCTTGAATTGACGGAGCGGTTCTATTTCGTGACCTCCGTCGATACTAAGCAAAAACGCGCCTGGTTGTTCAAGATTGACAAACAGAACGGTCACTTACATTCAAAAAAGGATTTGACGGAAGGCCGGCTGATTCATCCTGGAGGTCTCCAGTTCGACGGCCAGGTCCTCTGGGTTCCGAACGCCGAGTACTCAAGAGAAAGCCGGACGATGATCTACGGCATCGATCCGAACAACCTTAACATACGCAAATCGTTTAAAGTCGATGACCATATCGGCGCGATTGCCTCCGATGGGAAGAATATTCTCTATGGGGCCAATTGGGATGCGGTTTATTTCTACACATGGGATTTTGGCGGACATCAGCTCAAAAAAGTTGCGTCTCCAACTTCCGTGGCGTATCAGGACATAAAATATTACGCCGGCAAACTCCTTTGCAGCGGCCATGAGGACGGTCAAACCATTCTCGACATCATCGATCCGGAGACCTGGAGCCTGGTTAAGCGTATCGACCTGCCGCAAGACTGCTGGAAGACCAACCTAAGTCGGGAAGGCATGGCCTTCGATGGAAATCTGTACTTTCTTCCCGACGACGGCCCGGATTCTTACATCTTGATCTTTGCTCTGCGTTGAAGATTCCATCGTGGAATTGATCCGATCTTCTTGATATACTTGTCGTCGAAAAAAATTTTTAAAATCGGGAGGCTTCGGCCGTGCATGCGCTTCGATTAAGTCAATTCGTTCTGATGATTCTTCTATGGATCACGCCGACCGCCGTAGCGAAACCGAATCCCAAAGTGGGCGCATCCTCGGTCGTTATTACGGAGGCGGTGCGGCTCGGCCAGCCGGAACGCGCCGATTGGGAGGTCGTTGACGACCTTCGTGTGACGGCCCTCTACGTGGAATTCCAGGGAACATCTGTCTGTCTTCTTTCTTATGACTTGTGTGAGATCACACGGGATGAGGTCCATCTTCTCAAGGATACCATAGCCCGGGAGTTGAAGATCGAACGGGATGGCATTCACATATTCTGTACCCACAACCATAGCAGCAGTGGTGTGGGCGGACACGACATGGATTTTCTCAAGGCCAAATCGAGGCAAGTCGCCGTAATGGCCCGTGAGTCGGCGGTTGAGACGCCGGAGATCGACTTTCTTCGAGTGGATACGGGCCGTGAGTATAACATCAACAGGCGCACGCGACATGGAATGCTGGGGACATGGTGCCTGATGCAATCGCGCGGTTGTAAGGACGACGGCAATCGCGTGGAGGGAACCGAGTGGATTCTTCAGAAAATGATGGATTACGGAGCCACATCCGAGGAAGTCGCCACAATTACAGGGCCGTTTGTGGCCGACCGAAAAAATGACCCGTTCCTTGATCTCGTGCTGTTTCGCAAAACCGACAGCGGCTATGCCGGCGGCCTGGTTCGATTCACCGCCCACCCGGTCATCTGCAGCGCCGGCTACTGGCGCCGCAATATAGGGCGGGATTATCCCGGCGTGCTCTGCGACCATCTCAGCCGACAATTCGATTGTCCGATTCTTTTTCTTCAAGGTCCGTGCGGCGACCACCGATCCCGGCACCGCAAAGTGGGGTTGGAAGAAAGGGATCGAATCGCCAAAGGATTAGCAAATGCCCTGATAGCACCATTCGGCTCAGCGGGAAAATTCCGGTTCGACAGCGTGAAAAATACCGTCATGCATGTTTCATGCGCCTTGCGTGCGGATTTCCCATCCTCCATCCAGGACGCTCAAATCCAAATCGCTCACCTCAGACAACGCCTCGCTTCGCTGAAACAGGGGCAAGATTCTCTGAAAGAACGCAAGGACCTGGCCGAGAGAATCGCATTCTACAGGAATGCGATCGACGTTCTCGAGGGTTTGCCGTATGTGCTGCCGGGTGAAGTGGCTAAAAAATCGGCCGATTTTGATATTTCACACATCGAATTTGGGGATATTCATTTGTTGAATTTTCCGGGAGAGCTTTTCTCGACGGTCTGTTCGGGACTTCAAACCGCCGCTCGGGGTCCCGTTGTCGTAACTTCATTTGCCGATGGAGTTAGTGGATATCTGTTGCCTATCGAAGATTTCAAACAAGGCGGATACGAGTGGACCTGGGCACTGTTCAGGCCGGAATCAATGGTGACGATGCGTCGTGCGGCCCTAAGAATCCTTAATAAGAATGGGAAAAAAGACCACATAAGTGTACCATAATGTAATCCCAGGCGAAAGAAAGTTAAAAGAATTCCTCAGATATCTGAAAATGTCTGAAATTTTTGCTTGACTGAGAGCATAAAAACGTTCAAATCAAGTAGAGAACAAGGATGTGGTATGTCTCCAGCCCTTGGAGCCATTACTACAAGGGCGGAGTCGGCCCACTAATACGATAGGGATATCGATGAAGGCATTCATGCTAGGTTGGGAATTTCCACCTTTCATCAGCGGTGGACTGGGTACTGCCTGTCATGGCCTGACCAAGGCCATGGGGCGGCTTGGGATCCGTATTGCTTTTGTTCTTCCTAAAGCTCAAATCAGCGATTCGGCGGGCACCGTCAGGGTGCTCAGCGCCGAAGGATACGTGAAATCAGAAGAAGTCGGCGGCTTCGAACATGTCAGCTTCCACGAGATTCCCTCGACGCTTCGGCCGTATGTCAGTGCCACAGGGGATGAAGGATATGGACAGGGCCGAGGTCCATTCCGGGGTGGACACGGGCATTATGTCCGCTCGTGGCATTCGCAAGCGTCGGGGCAGGTCGAGAATTATCCGCACGACATGGCTCAACAGGTGCATCGCTATACTTCCAAGATCCTTGAGATAGCGACGGTCGAGGAATTCGATATCGTCCACGCCCATGACTGGATGACCTATCCGGCCGGAATCGCCGTGGCCCAATCCACCGGCAAGCCCCTTATTGTGCACGTTCACTCAACGGAATGTGACCGGAGCGGGCAAAATCTCAATCAAAACGTTTACGACATCGAGCGGCGAGGGATGCACTTTGCCGACAGGGTGATCACAGTCAGCAACTATACGAAGAACATCATTGTCCATCGCTACGGGGTGAATCCCGAAAAAGTGAAGGTCATCTACAACGGCGTTGAGCATGATAATGACGGCAAAAGCGTTTTCTCACACACACAGCCCGACGAAATGAACAAGATTGTTCTGTTCCTGGGTCGGATCACGATGCAAAAAGGCCCCGAATATTTCCTGATGGCGGCGCAGAAGGTGCTGGAGAAAGTCGAGAATGTCAAATTCGTCATGGCCGGCGATGGTGACATGACGAACCGGATGGTCGAATTCGCAGCGTATCTGGGTATCGGTCACAGGGTTCTGTTCACGCGGTTTTTACAGGGCATCGATGTTGACCGGGCCTATCAAATGGCGGATTTGTACGTCATGCCGTCGGTGTCCGAGCCTTTCGGCATCGCCCCGCTCGAAGCCCTCAAACATAAGGTGCCCGTACTGGTCAGTAAACAAAGCGGGATCGCCGAGGTGCTGACCCATGCGCTCAAGGTTGACTTTTGGGACATCCATCAGATGGCCAACAAAATCGTGGCCGTCCTGAAATATCCCGTTCTGAGCAGGATGCTTCGAGAGTATGGCCATAGTGAAATGTACAAATTCCGCTGGGATGATGCCGCCGTGAAGGTCAAGAGGGTCTATGAAGAAGTTCTCACGGAACCGGCATTCATGTTGGGATATGGGGATTCGTAATGCCGTCGATTTGTTTTTATTTTCAGGTCCATCAGCCGTTCAGGCTTCGGAAATACACTATCTTCGATCAGGATAGCGATTATTTCAACGAGGACAAGAATGCCGAAATCTGTGAGCGCGTCGCGAGAAAATGTTACCTGCCTTCTAATTTGCTCATGCTCAAGCTCATCAGGCAATTTGAAGGCACATTTAAAATCGCCTATAGCGTCACGGGGACGTTGCTGGAACAGCTTGAGCTTTACGCCCCCGGGGTGTTGGCCAGTTTCCAGAAGCTGGCCAGTACCGGCTGTGTCGAATTTCTGACCGAAACCTATCACCACAGCCTGAGTTTTCTGTACTCCCGGGAAGAATTCGTCGAACAGATACGACTCCATGGTCAGACCATCCAAAGGCTGTTTGGCCAGAAGCCGCGTATCTTTAGGAATACCGAACTGATCTACAACAACGACCTCGCCTCGGCCATCGATCAGATCGGCGGTTTCGATGCCATAATGGTGGAAGGTGCCGATCATATTCTCGGCTACCGAAGTCCGGACTTCCTTTACCGGCCGCCCAACGCCGCCGGATTGAAATTATTGCTGAAAAACTACCGCCTCAGTGACGATATCGCCTTCCGCTTCTCCAATCGGGACTGGTGCCAGTGGCCCGTCACGTCGGAACGGTTTGCAAGCTGGATCAACGCGATCAACGGCAACGGACATGTCGTCAATCTCTTTATGGATTACGAAACCCTGGGCGAACACCAGTGGGAAGATACCGGCATCTTCCGATTTATGGAGCGGTTGCCTTCGGAAATCCTGAAACATCCGGATAATAATTTCAAAACCCCCAGCGAGGTGGTGGCCGCTTACGACGCCGTCGGCGAATTCGATGTGCCTTACACCATAAGCTGGGCGGATATCGAGCGGGACCTTTCCGCCTGGCGGGGCAATCCCATGCAGGAAAACGCCCTCCACCGGCTCTATGCGCTCGAGGACCACGTCAAAGCCACGAACGATCCCGACATTATCGCGGACTGGCGTCGCTTGCAAGCCTCGGACCATTTCTATTACATGTGCACAAAATACTTTGCCGACGGCGACGTGCACAAATATTTCAATCACTACGACTCCCCCTACGAAGCCTACATCAACTTCGTGACCGTGCTGGATGATCTGTATTCGCGCTGCGCCGTAAGGTGTCCCCCCAGGGACTGTAAAATCTTGCCGCAAGACGAGCCGGCATCAGACATCAAAGGGCTAAAGTCAGAGGTCAAAGGCCGAAAGCCGGAATATGAACGTCTGAAATCCGAGGTTTAACATCTGATCTCGTTCTTCTGTCTTCTGTACCCGCTACTTCCGCTCCCCGCCGGCATCCTTGATCTTCGAGAGGCCCTCGATCGCAAGGGCCTTGCGGACGGCGAAATAATCCTCGCGCGAAATCGTTTTGCCCATCGCACCGAGCGCTTCGACGATCTGAGGCGGATTCTTGATCCCGACGACCGCCACGTCGATGCCGGGATGCATCAGCGTCGCCGTCAGAACGAGCTGATAAATTGTCAGGTCATATTTTTCGGCCAGTGGTTCGAGGCTTTGCACGGCTTCGGCGATGGCCTTGAAACGTTCACTCTGAAAATCGGGCAGGTGCCTGCGAAAATCGGTGAAGGTTTCATGGCCGGTATATTTGCCCGTGAGCAAGCCCTTGTGCATGGGTGAATAGACCATCACGCCGATGTTTTCCGCTTCACAATACGGTAGCAAATCGTTTTCGATTTGCGTCTCCACCAAGCTGTAACGCGGCTGAACGGCATCGTACGCCCCAAAGTGCCGGTGGGCGCGAAGCTGCTCGACCGTGTGATTACTCACGCCATAGCTGCGGATTTTACCTTGTTTTGTCAGAGAATCCAACGTTTCGGCGATGTCCGCCAGGGCCGTCATCGGATCGAATAGGTGAAGCAGATAAAGGTCGATGGTCTCGATCCCCATGCGCTTCAGTTCCAGATCGCACCGCTGTTGGATATGGGCCGGCGACAGATCCGGGTAACGCGATCCGTCCGGATTGAAGTGGTTGAAGACCTTCGTGCAGATCACGACCTCCTCGCGAGGCTTATCGGCCAGAAATTCTCCGACAACCGTTTCAGCGTATCCGTCGCCGTAGGCGTCCGCGGTATCGTAGAAGTTGATCCCGGCCTCGAACGCAGCGTTCATCGCGGCCAAAGCGTCCGTCCTGGATTGCTCGCCCCAGAAACGGGGGCTGAGTTGCCACGTGCCAAAACATATCGGTGAGACGTCCAATCCCGTCGCTCCGAAAGTAATACGGTGGTCCATTTCGTACTCCTTGTTATGATGGTTCCTTTATGGCTCCTTGCACTCGGCATTATAGCTTTCCACAAGAATTTTGCCAAATTGAAGTCAATCATATATCATTAAAAAACTTAGCATGAATCATGGCAAACGGGCAAAATGGAAGGAAAATGAAATGAGAAGTCATCTATCTTTGCGTACAGTTCATTTTATTATCATCATGTTGTTCTCTCTTTCGGTGTGTTCCGTCGCTGGGGACTGGAGACCCGGAATTCAAGAATTGTACCGATTCGACCGACTACCGGCGTTCAAAGAATCGATCAAGGTCGCATCCGTTTCCAGCTACGACCGGACGGGAGGAAACAACGACGGATTCGGCGGGCAATATTCCTTCGTGCGCAAGGAAGAAGGCGGTCTGGTACTGGCTGACCTGGAAGGCCCGGGCGTCATCTACAGAATCTGGACGCCGACGCCGACAGACGACATGATGGAATTCTATTTCGATGGCGAAAGCGAACCGAGCATTAAGGTCAGGTTTCGTGAACTCTTCATGGGCGAGCATCCCGTCTTTGTGCAGCCGCTGGTTGGATACGGCGTCGGGGGGTTCTACAGCTATGTGCCACTGCCCTATGAACAAACGTGTAAGGTCTTTATCCGGGCTGAGCGTATGAGGTTCTATCAGATCAACTACGCCACGTATCCGGAAAGTACGCCCATCGTGAGCTTTCCAGAGCAGGCTCCGAACGAATATGGGCGTCATCTTGAGAAAGCCCGTCAACTATTCGGATCGTCCGGAGCGGATATCAGCTCGTATGCGGCCCCACCCGGCGGACGAATCGAGCGATTCAGCTCGAAGATTCAATTAAAACCAGGGCAAGCCGCGAACATTGTCAACATCGACCGGCCGGGCAGGATTGTGGGCATTCGTATATCGCCGCCGGAGACGCTATCCGGCAAGGAACGTGGGATCCTTCTTCGGGCGTACTGGGATGGCGATAAGGAACCCGCCATTTTGTGCCCCGCGGGGGATTTCTTCGGTTATGCGTGGGGCAAGCCGGCCATTAAGGCTTTGCCGGTGGGAACGGCCGATGGAGTGAGCTATTGTTACTTCCCGATGCCGTTTGATAAATCCGCACGAATAGAACTGCTTTCAGAGTTAAGTTCGGGCAGAGAGACAGACGTTGACGTGGAGGTTTTGTTCGTACCGATTGCCCGACGGGAGAACGAAGGCAAGTTTTACGCGATATGGCGGCGGGAAAATCCAACGATCAAAGGCACCCCCTTTACCTTCATTGAGACAAAAGGACAAGGCCACCTCGTCGGCTGCATCCAGCAGTCGCAGGGATTCGAGTCGGGCAATACCTACTTCTTCGAGGGCGACGATCAGACCACTATCGACGGCGAACTGGTGATCCACGGCACCGGATCGGAGGACTTCTATAACGGCGGATGGTACGATGTGCCTGGCCGGTGGGATGCAAGCCGGTCGTTTCCGTTGAGCGGTTGTCTTGCTTACAAAAAGCATCTGGGCAGAACCGGAGGGTATCGTTTCTTCTTAGGGGACGCGTATGCGTATCGCAAAAGCATCCTGCAAACCATCGAGCACTCACCGACGGCAAACGAGCTCTTGAATGACTACTGTGCCATGACATACCTATATTCGCAGAACAGACCCACCTGTAAATTTGCTTTGCCCCCGCTTACTGAGAGGAAAGTTGTCGACCTCAAACGTGTCGTTTTCGCGACCTGGTGGAACGTTCCCATCAGCTCGTTCTCATTTCGCAGTGCCACCTTAACCAAGAACCGGGAGAAACTGGACGGCAAAGAGGTTCGGTATCTCTCGTTAAGGGCCAAGGGGAGTGATTCGTTCGGATATCATTTCATCTGTTTCGTGTGTGAGCTTCCGGCGGCCGGCAAGTACAAGGTCAGCATCGACGCCGTCAAAGGACCGGCACAAGCCAAGGTGCAACTCTTTGTGGATGAAGCGCCGGTGGAGCAACCCGTGGATCTCTACGTCGCCGAAAGGCAACCCGCGCTGGACGAATATGTGGCCACCCTGGACCTGGTCGAGGGGCCGAATAAGTTGCTCTTCAAGCTCGTCGGCAAGAACGAAAAATCTCAGGGGCTGGGCCTTGACCTGACCAATATTATCTGCGAACGGGTAGATTAATCGCTTCGTTTCTCGACTTTTAATATTTTTACGCTCGGCAGGTCGTTCTCGATAAACGCGCGGTGGTAACATTCGATCTTGCCATCCTCACCGCCCAGCAACAAATCCAGTCGCCCATCCCCGTCCAGGTCGATCACTTCCGGCGTTGTGCTGTGCTCGCTGCTCATGGCAATTTTTCTTTGTATCAATTCCCCACGCCAGCGAAAAGCGGCCTTCCCCTCACCCCCCACGTTCTCATACCACCCTGCATTGGTCACTTTTTTCAGCAGAGTCTCAGCTTCACCGAATAAGTGATGCGTATTGTGGAGTATGTCAAGATCGCCGTCGCCGTCCCAATCCACAATGCGGACTCTCGCCCGTCCTGCCTGACCGCCGGCCAGCTCGGATAGGCGGATGGCAACGCCGTTCTCCGTTCTGAAGATACGCTGCCCCGGTCTCATCCATTTCTCCCCGTTCTTCAAGAAACCCTCATAACACGCCAGATAGCCTTCGTGATCCACCGTTATGTAGTCTGTCAGGCCATCATCATTCCAATCCACCGTGGCCGGCTGGCAACGCCACGGCGTCACCAATTCCGACGGTCCGGGCTCCCACCAGATCCAGCCCGGTTTAGGCGGTTCGCCCAACCAGTCCACTAATAACGGTCTGCCCGCCGTCAGTTTTGGATTCTTCTTGCTCCCAATGTTCTCGTAAAAGGTGTGCTCCCCTCTGACATCCGAGAGCAATAAATCGAGGTCACCATCTTCATCCCAGTCCGCCACCTCCGGCATCGTATAACCGTACTTCGCCTCATCCGGCCCTTGAATCGAGCCGGCGTTGCCGGCCTGTACCCGGAGATCCTTTCCGTTCACTTTCAACCTCGCGCCAGGAGCATACGAAAACCCATCCACCTTGCCACTTATGTTCTCGAAGTATTCCACAAAACCCGTTGAGTTCCCGACCAGAAGATCGAAATCGCCGTCGCCATCCCAGTCCGACGCAACAGGCACCGACAAGCAACCCGCGTCGATCACGACATCGCGCTGTAATAAGAATCGTTCCTCACTCAGTTTCCCCCCGGTCAAATGCTCGAACCACGTCGGACGCCCGTCCTCGTTGCCCATCAGAATATCCAGATCTCCATCATTATCCATATCCGCTAAAAATGGACGAACGTAAATACTGAACGGCAATTCGCCCTTTGCCGTTGTGAAAGAAATCCCCCGCGCCAGTTTCGCTTTTTGTCCCACGCCGATGTTCTCAAAATAGAGCAGTTGAAAAGAATTGCCCGCCATCAAATCCACATCGCCGTCTCCGTCCCAGTCTCCGGCCGTCATATGGAGAGTGCCGTAGAGTTCGATGGGTGCTTCATTGGCTCTGACCGCAACCGCCGGGGCAAAAACCGGGGCTTTTGTCGAGCCGATATTTTTATGAAAGACAATGCCGCTGCGAGGATTCTCGCCCAGCCAGACTCCGAGAGGCGAATAAGGCGGACGCTTTCGATTCCAAACGGACGACGATGGATAATACTCCCGCGGGAGCCGGCGCGCCGTTAGAAAATCTCTGAGGCCGTCACCGTCCCAATCGACGTAGATTCCTTCGGCCCGCCCGTATTCCGGCAGTTGTCCGGCGTCTTTCAGTTGAACATGCCCGCCTTTTCGCAGCAGGTCATAAATGCGGTTTCCAATCAGCAACTCGATCTGCCCATCCCCATCCCAATCGATAGGCTGAAACTCCTCTTTGACCGGATAAATCCTCTGGCCCGGACGAAAACACAGCCGGCCTTCGTCTCGGATATGCTCAAAGTAAAAGATACCGCCTTTTTGTGGTGTCCCCGAATACGCCACTAACAAATCCTGATCGCCGTCCAAATCAGCATCCGCCGCGGCAACAATCTCATTGTATCCTCCGCTCAAAGGTCCGACGATACCGCGCCGTCCGAACGAAAGACAATCCCCATTTCCAACCACAGGGACTTCCTCCATGATCCCTTGAGGACCGCCTTCTTGTCCGGAGAAATAAATGGCAAATCGACTCACCTCCCAAGTGCCCGTTCGCCAACTAACTCGTAACCGGCCGGCAAATTCATCCTGGCGCAACCGATGGGGAATGTAGAATTTCTTCTCTGACTTTTTCTGTGAATCATGCACGCTCACACGTCCACTTGCGTCATAAGCCACGATGCGAATACTGTCCATATTTAAATGGGTTGGAGGTAAACCGATCTCTTTTTCAATCCGTTTCAAATCCACCACCACATTTATCGGAGTCGTCTTCCACGATGATCGCCCCGACGCAATCGAGACGACCATGCGATATGAGTTGGAGCCAACCCAGGCAAGCTCACCGGCAATCATGGGCGCAGGAGGCCAGACCAGGTAAATAAGAACGATCCATTTTATCCAGGCTTTATACATCAGGACTTTGCAAAAAATGCGTCAATGGCCTGCTTGGCTTTAAAACAAGCGTCATAGGGATCCGGGATCTGCCACGTATCGATGTTCATCCAGCCCCGGAAACCGCCCTTCCACAATGTCTCGAATGAAGCCTTGACATCAATGTGCCCGTCGCCGCACGCCAGATGCTTCGACGTGCCTCCATCCCGGCGGGTGCCATCGGTGTCGGTAAAGTGAATGTAGCCGATATGTTCGACGCCGATCCGTTTGAGCATTTCGTGCGGCTTGCCCGTCGAGCCGTTCATCAGATCGAAATGACTGGGATCGTAAATGGTTTTTAGCGCCGGGTAATTTGCTTGTTCCAAAATCTGCCGGAGATGCTCTTCGGTATTAAAAATGAACACAGGCTCAATCTCGAAGGCCGGAATCAGACCCAGATCCTGCGCGATCTTTGCCGCTTCTCGGAACGAGCGGCCAAGATGTTCGATGGCCTGCTGGAAGGTCTGGCTCCGTAAACCGCCGCCGGGCCACATACCGATGCAATCGCAACCAACGGCTCTGGCGAATCGAGCCTGATCGCGGAACGCATCGAGCCACCGCTGCCTCGCTTCGGCGTCAGGAGAAAACGCGCTGCCGGCACTGGTCTGAATCGAAAATACCTGCAAGCCGTAGGCGTCATAGAGACGTCTCAAGGCCCTGATTCTTTCGGATTCGCCCGACTTTGGGTAAGCGCCCATCGGCCACGTGGCGTGCAGTTCGATACCGTCGAAACCCGTCCGGTCGGCAAAGTCAAGCACCTCCCAGATCGGAAACGTTTTTTTGTATTTTTGGGATGAGGAGGCAAAGCCGTTCAGACCAAAAGCGGTCTTCCACCCGCGTCGTTTTGACTGCCCGGCGGAGGTCGAGGGCGCCACCGACGCAAAAAAAGCCGCTCCCAAAGTCTTCAAAACATCACGTCGCTGCATTTTGTATTCCTCTGAAAAAATCTCCTGAATTACTCCAATCACAACGAACAAACGGTACTGAAATAATGCACGATTGTCAATTGAGAAAAACAATGAGTTGCTTCCAGCCGGCGAGTGCTTGACGGCGGCGCCCTTCTTCGCTATGATCACAGAACACGGATGAGGGCTGGTTTCCACATGTCCGCAGGGCGACATGTGGCGATGTCGTCCGGCCCACCTCAACGTATGGCCAGGGAGTCGAGCCTATGGGAAAAACCGGGAAGAAACGAGTAAAGAAGAAGACTAAAATTGTAAAGAAAGCAGCGAAGAAGAAAAGCCACACGACCAGGAAGGCCCGGCCGAAGGCTGCAAAAAAAACTGAGAAGGTGGTCGAGGAAGTTGCACCAAAAGAGCTTACTAATCATGCCACCGCCGAAGATATGGCCCGGCGACAGCGTGAGATTTCGGTCGCGGAATTCTTCACGAAGAACCGGCACCTTCTCGGCTTTGATAATCCGCGTAAGGCCCTGCTGACGACGATCAAGGAGGGCGTGGATAATTCGCTGGATGCCTGTGAAGAAGCGGGGATACTCCCGGAGGTGAAGGTGGTTATCACCCCCAGCAAAGATGAAGACCGCTTCCGAGTGACTATTGAAGACAATGGGCCGGGTGTACTCAAGAAGCAGATTCCCAGGATTTTCGCCAAGCTCCTTTACGGATCCAAGTTTCACCGGCTTAAGATGTCCCGGGGCCAGCAGGGGATCGGTATCTCCGCCGCCGGCATGTACGGCCAGCTCACAACGGGAAAGCCCATCGCGATTACCTCGAAGATCTCTCGGAACAAGCCCGCGCACTATTACGAGCTCGAAATCGACACAAAGCGCAACGAGCCGCGGATCATTGTGGATGAACAGATCGAGTGGCCGGTCCAGCGGGGGACGAAGGTCGAGATCGAGCTGGAGGCTAAGTATCAAAAGGGGCGCCAGTCCGTGGAGGAATATCTCGAACAAACCGCGATCGCCAATCCTCACGTGGCGCTCCAGTTTGTCACGCCGAACGGTGAGACGAAACAGTACAAGCGTGCGTCGAAGGAGCTGCCCGTCCAAACTAAAGAAATTAAGCCGCATCCCTATGGCGTGGAGCTGGGGGTGCTCATCAAAATGCTGCACGACACCAAGGCGCGCACGCTCCAATCCTTCCTCCATTCCGACTTTTCCCGAATCAGCAGCCGGGTCGCAAAGATGATCTGCGAACAGGCCAAGGTGTCCGAGCGATCCCGGCCGTCGCGCATTGCCCGGCAGGAGGCCAACAACCTCTTCAAGGCCATCAACAAAACGAAAATCATGAATCCCCCCACGGATTGCCTCAGTCCGATCGGCGAGGATTTAATCCTGGCCGGCTTGAAGAAGCAGATTGAAGCTAACTTTTACACATCAGTCACCCGGCCGCCCAGCGTCTATCGCGGCAATCCGTTTCAAATCGAGGCGGGGCTGGCGTACGGCGGCTCTCTGCCCGGCGACAAGCTCGCGCGCGTGCTGCGCTACGCCAACCGCGTGCCCCTGCTCTATCAGCAATCGGCGTGTGCGATCACCCGCTCGGTGCTCACGACGGGGTGGCGCAACTACGCCCTCCAACAGTCCGCGGGCGCTTTGCCTACCGGGCCTCTGGTCATCATGATCCATATGGCGTCGGTCTGGGTGCCCTTCACCTCGGAGAGCAAGGAAGCCGTGGCGCACTATCCCGAGATTATCAAGGAGGTCCGGCTGGCGCTGCAGGAATGTGGGAGGCGTTTGGGCGTCTTTATCCGCCGGAGGCGCAAAGCTGCCGAATCCGAACGCAAGAAGGCTTACATCCATAAATACATCCCTCACATCGCCATCGCGCTGCGGGAGATGCTGGGGCTTTCCGATAAACAGGAAAAGACCATCGTGACGCAATTGACGGACGTTCTCGAAAGGAGCCGATCGTGAGCAAGATTGCTACACAGATCAAAGAGACCGCCACTTCGGTCCGGTCCAGAATACAGCGTAAAAACAAGCCGACGTTATCGTTTCCTTTGCGGTCGCTCAGTAACGTGAAATACCATCCGAAAAAGGGATTCTTCGAGCTCAAGGGGAAGAAAAAGACCCGCACGCTGACCGTCGCCACGGTCAAGACGTTCGCCCAGACTCTGCGGATGATGTCCCAGGCCAAGACGCTCGTCGAAGATGACGAAATCATGACCAAGCGAGAAGCGTATTACGTCTCGAAAAACTGGGATGAGGCGCGCTTCGACGAGCAGCCCGAATCGGATACCGTCATCGACGACATCGAGTCCCTGTTCCAGGTCAACCGCGAGCAGCTCGGATTCATCCCCGAAGAAAAAGGCGGCGAGATCGCCGGCAAGCTCGTCGTGATCGACCGTGAATCGGACAGCGGCAAGCCGCTGCGCATCGACTGCACGAAATTCGGTTCCGGCGCTTACTCGATCCCGATCTCGGTGGAGCACCTGAAATTCGAGACCAAGGCCAAATTCATTCTGGCCATTGAAACCGCGGGCATGTTTCAGCGCTTAGTCAAGCACGGTTACTGGCGCACGGCCAACTGTATCCTCGTCTCTATGGGAGGTGTGCCCACACGGGCCTGCCGGCGCTTTATCCGGCGGCTCGCCGACGAACTGAAGATCCCCGTGTACGCTTTTGTGGATTGCGATCCGTACGGCATGTTCAATATCTATCGCACACTGAAGGTTGGCTCGGGCAATGCCGCACACATCAACCGTTATTTCTGCGTCCCCACCGCTACGTTCCTCGGTGTCACACCCCAGGACATCGTGGACTACAAGCTTCCGACGCATCCACTCAAGGAGATCGACATCAAACGAGCCCGAGATGCTCTAAAGAACGATCCCTTCGTACATCATTACCAACCGTGGCGGGATGCAATTAAGCAGTTGCTGGATATGGGCGTCAGGGCCGAGCAGCAGGCTTTTGCGGTGCATAATCTCAACTACGTTATCGAGCACTATCTGCCGGAGAAGCTTGCCGCGCCGAAGAAATTTTTACCATAGCTCTGAGTGCCTGCATATCGGTTGATCTTTTAAACAAATAGAGGCAGCCTGCGTGCCAATGATGGCTGACTAACGTAACGTTTTGTCGTTTTGGGTTTTCATCAGTTCCAGCATAGCCTCACCAAACGCCCTGCCGATCTTCGAGAAGGTGATCGCGCTTCCGAGGTAGTGATAACCGTAGTCCGAGCCGACTCTATTCCACTCGACAACATGGTCGCGCCAGTCTTTAACGAGGGCGGCGGCCTTCCGATCCCAGAAAATATCCGTCTTGACGACCTTCACATTGCCCTTGAATTCCGGGACGGCTTCCATGGAGGCCTGGGCGTCTTTGATCGGCTGCATCTTGTCACTAGCCCCCTCCGGGCCGCCTTGTCCCATCTGGCCGATGACAAAAGGCAAGGCGGAGATATCCAGATCCTTCCGCACATCGCGGATAAAGTTGGCCATGTGCTTTCCATAATTCACTCGGAAATCCGGATCGAACATATCATTCCAGCCCTGGAACCATACGAATCCCGCAATCTCATAATCCTGCCCTTCATACTCGGGGAAACGAATCTTGATTTCGCGAAGGGTCGTTTTGATTTCTTTCATCATCTCCCGGTAATATTGGCCGTACATGTCCCTCACTTCTTCGAGAGTGACTTCGGGCCTTTTTCGTTTCTTATTTCGTTCATTGGTTTTTCGAACAATCTCTTGCAGTTTCTCCTCGCTCGGCAGACCAGAACTCGGAGGTCGAAAATCCCGGCCGAGGCTCTTACCGCCCCAGGCAGTTTTGATAATGAGCACCTGCTCTTTGAAATAATCTCCAATGGTATTGCCAAATTCCAGTTCTGGACCGATGCGATTGGGAGAACCGAAGCCAACGGCGAGTTTTCCCTTGCGATCGAGAAAGTTGATCCATACATCATCACGCTCCACCCACTGCCCGTCTTTCTGAAGATGTCTGAAAAAGCTCCTCGTCTCAGGCTGGTTCATCTGATACTCAAGTAATTCAACTTTCGCCTTGCCTTCCATATTGGACTGTCCGGCCAATATGAAGATCTTTACTTTTCTAGATGTATCCACTCCAAAACTTGTTGAATGTGACAGGCAGGTCACCACACATAGGAATCCGAAAACGGCAGTTCTCCGCTTCATCATTATTCCTTCAGACTTGCTCGGAAGTATCATGCTCGATCAGGTCCTTGCCCGCTCGCTTTGATCCTTTCGCTTTTGGAGAAGGCAGTTCCTTGATTTCCAGAGGAGGCTTTTTCTCGGTTTTACCGGATGTTTGGATCTGCTGCGAGGTCTTTTCGGCTTTTTCGATGAGCATGACGATTTCGTCGTAACTGATTTCCTGGCCGCACGACATACAGTAATAGCCGATGTCCCGGTCGAAATAGATTTTCCGCAGATGACATTGCGGGCAGTCTAAGTTTTTATATTCAGGATCGAACACGTTTTTCTACGTCCAAAACCCGTTTGAACGTGTTCCCGATTTTTCATGCGATCATTTTCACAGAACATATCACAACAACGTGACCACGACGTTTCTCAGACTATTTTCGACAGACCGTCCAACTCCAGCGTACTTTTTTTCGTAATTTCTGCTCAGTGGATCGGCCCGGACGTCGGTTAAGAGGGCGATCATTGATGATGAGGTATTGAAAAAAACTTAAATACGACCGATAATACCTCAAGTAATTAAACCCTTTTTGCCGATACACCGAAATGGAAGTCTCGGCGCAGCTTAGAGAACCTTAAGCCGGGCGGCGCAACAATTGAGGAATATATAATTTCCGAGATTGTCGGTTGTGGTCTTGTTCGAGAAACTGCTGAAGGGACAAAAAATGCTAATCAAAGAACTCCAGGACATAAAAAAAGAAGTTCTGAGATTAAAAGAGGAACTGGAGAGGTTGAAGCAAGAGCTTCTGACGGCGAGAATTGAGGAACTCCGACAAACGGCCCATTGATCCGTGCAGCGACGACGCATCAGAGCCGACGTATCGAAAAGCAGTAGGAGATTCTCTCAACTGCTGACGATTGTTATTCCACGCGATCTACTGAAATTTTCCAGGGATTTGAATCGCTAAATTTCGCTGAGGAGGCGGCTTTTTGTTTACTCGAAGAAAGGGGTTTGGTCGGAACGCTCAGCGACATGTGAGAGTGGCCCGGCCGCGACCATCCGGCCACCACACTTGATTGATGATTGACGATGGATAATTGACGATTTGAAATAAGAGTCTCTTGGTTCGAAACGGATAAGACAAAGATAACAGCGGCTTCGTTCATTTTGGCGAAATTGATATGTTTCTGTTCGCCACTGTACAAGATGATATCGATATAGGTGCTATTGCCGGTTCGACCGGTTTCCATTGTGATGGGATACGTGCTAAAAACGGCATGAGGGATACTCAAGCTGATATTCACCGGCCCGGACGACATCATCATGAGCTGATTCAATTCAACCTTTGAAGGCAAACGGAACGTGTCAATGGCGCCTTCGAATTGTAAGCGCAGACGCAGGTCTCCGGCTTTGATGGCTGCATTCTTGAGCCGGTCGAGGGAAATGTGAGTGTCGCCTCGGTCGGTGGCAAAGACGACGGCGCCGAGAAGATCGCCCTTGTCCTGAACCGTAAAGAGGCTCGCCGACGAATAATCGTAGTCGTCATGCAGGCAACGCAGACGCATCGCCACAACGCCGTCTTCCGTTTTCCAATAGGCCAGCAACGGCCGCCTCTGGTTCCAGAGATCGCCGACGTTGACCGAGCCCAGCGTGAAATCGGGATGCAGGAACGTGGTGCCGATGATGTCGTGCCTGTCACCGGCATTGCGGGCAAACGTTTCGATTTCCAAACGCGGATCGGGAAGCTCGGTGAAGTAATGCAAAAACTCATCGGGGCATCGCGCGGCGAGGCGGTGGGCGTCGAGACCCTCGAAGGTCTTGCTTTCCGGCACAAAATGCACTTTCCCATTCGTGCTTCTCTGGATGAAGGCCAGCGTGCTGTCACGGAGCAGCGTGGCATAGCATCGGCTGTGCGGGCCCGCCCATTGTCGGCTCGGCGGATGGAAGTGCCGGGCCACGTGGCGCCAGGCGAAGCGATTGAGCTCGTGCAAAAGCTTTTGCGATTCGGCGTCTTTAACGTGCCGCATCAGGCGCGTCAATTCCTTGATCGCTACGATGCTGTACGTCGGGCTGTTGTACTCGCTGAACGAGCCGTGCTTGAAGGTATGATCGTGGAATCGCGTGAGTCGGGCCTTGCCGTAGTCAAACAGCTCTGTGTTATTGAACAGCTCGCCGGCGACCAATGTCACGTAGGCACCCATCACGGCGATGTTCGTGTAGCCCGGACCGACGTTTCGGCGCTTAATAGCACGAGCTGCGTGGAGAATGGAATCCCTGGTTTGCTGTTGCACGTCGGCGGGCAGCCGATCCATGTGGTCGATGGTCACCTGGAGAAGCTGCGCGCCGCAGAAATCGGCCCAGTTCCAGTCGGGCGGTGACATGTGATCGAGCGGCTCTTCCATAAACCACGACCAGATGCCATACGTCCGGCTGTTCGGATCCTGGTCCTGCAATGCGATAACGCGGCGGAGAATCTGCTCGGCGCGTTCGAGCCGTTCGGGCCGGCCGGAATCGAGCAGAGCGACGGCGTAGTTAAGCGAATCGCGCGTCGGGTGAACGAAGCCGCCTTTTAAGGTCGTGTGGTAGCCCGGCGAAGAAAACGGCCGGCGGATCATTCGCTCGGCCGGATCGTAGCGTTCATCCTGTTGGCTGAGTGCTTTGAGGAAGCCTTCCTTTTGCTGCGGTGATGAGAACAATTCTACCGCCGGGCAAAAGGCCGCCATATGAAAAGTGAGAAGCGATACGATGATCGATTGTGTATGCGTTTTGCTCATCAATGCGGTTCCTCCGTTCGGATTATTCAGTATCGACGGGATCGAGCCCTTTGAGCTCGAAGAAAAAGCCGTCCGGCCGACTGATGCCGTAGAATGCCGAGACGCCGAAATATTTTCGCACGGCATCGTATTCTGGCAGCAGGCTCAAGTCGAAAAATTCAGAGCCCGCTGGGGAGAATGTCAATAGCGGGAGTATCGAGTCGGTGCTCATGCTTATGCCGAGTTCGTTCTTTGATCTTTCGCCTTGGCTCTCTTTCTTCGATTCTCGCATGGTAAACCAGAGTTGCTCAGTCGTGGCGGCGGTGTCTTCCAGACCGGCCAGCCCGACCGCCGAGGGAATGTTCGCCTTGGCTCTGGCGAACCATTTCGTCGAATCGATCGATTCGGTGCTACTCTCCAGAGCGCGAATGGCACGCTCAATGGAGGCTTTGCTGGCGAAAATAAAATGCGTATCTGTCACGGTAAATCCCGATGGAGAGATATCGAGAGCATTAGGCCCTTTCGCAGCCGGGGTGAGAAACGGCAGGAATTTGGATAGATCGATTGAATAAATCGTATGACCGAGAAGCTCTCGCCGAGCTTCGGGACTGTTGGGCGCGATAAACGTGCCGTGCAGAAGCGACAAGGATTTCTCGAGTGCGTTTCGGTTGTCGGTCGCAATGGCCATAAGAAGTTGTCCCGTTGGAGCGGCGTCACTCGAATCGGGCGACGGTTTCTTTGTGCTTTGGGCGAGGACGATCTGCGAGCCGAGATGGTCGATGATGCCGGTTTTTAAGATGAGCGGCGGCTCGCCATGCGCGCTGGACGGCACGAGCGGCATGTACAACATCGCCGCCATTTGCGGCGAGAAGTTGCCGAGAATATCGCAGAGCTCGGCGAAGGCTTTCTTGATGTTCAAATGGAAGACGGATACGGAAGACGATGAAGCGGGGACAAAACGCGGGATCCGAAGACCGGCGGACTCGACCTCGAACATTTTACAGATGCCCTTTTTCTCGCCGTCGATTTTCAACAGCGCCTTGCCGAGAGCGGCGCCTCCGGGCCCTCCGGCCAGATCGACCGTCGCCGCGAACGAGGTGACGTTGTTCAGACCCAGGTTGTTGATAACGGTTTTGACTTTGCCGTCCGCATCCTCGGCGAGGGCCGTTTTAATAATCTGTTTAATATTGACATATAAGCTGGCCTGCCGGGCGTCGGGCGCGCCGAGCGCCCTGAGCGTCGTGTTATACTCATCATCATCACCGAGCGTCGGACTGTCGGCGCCCTTGATCTGGGCAATGACGAACTTGAGAACGTCCGGACTCACCGAGCCGATCAGACTATCGTCAATAAAACAAAAACTGAGAGCCTTCGAGGACTCGCCGGTCATCGTTGTGATGTCAACGCCGCGGTAATCTTCAGCTTCCCTTCGGGCGCCCTCGTCAATCGCTTTCTCGATATTCTTCTCGGTGGCCTCTTTGACCTTGCTAATCCCTTCGCCCCATTGCGTAATGAACAGAATCGGAGGATCGTTCGCGTCTTTGGTCTGTTCATTGAGCACCACGGCGATCGCAATTCGGCCCCGGGGCAAAACATCCACGTCGCGGAGGATCCCGGGTATCTTATCATCCGACTCATCCTTCTTCCTTTCTCGCCATTTTGCTTTAATGTCGTCCACAAAAGGCGACATGGCCGGATCTTTGATGAGTTTGTAGAGATTCGTTTTTTCAAATTGCGTTCGCAACTCAGTGAAATCGTCGATATCCACCAGCAGGATCGTCTCATTCGGTATGAGCTTGGCCGTCCGGGGTAGGATTGCGCCGTTTGCGGAGGCCGGTGCGAACAAAAATACAAGTAAGCAGAAACACAGGAACAACGAAACACAAAGCCACTGACGATTTATCTGCATGGAGCGTTTCATTTCAAGACCTTTCCATAATCCGCCATTTCGCATAAAAAAGCTTATCTTTGCTCAGCAATCTCGGAACATCAGAACTGAGCCTCTTTTCGAATAGGATATCAAATCGCTCCTAAAATTCAATCTTTCCAGCGGATTCTAATGAGACCATTGGTGCAAAACAATAAACCCGATACGCCAGGCTGCCAGTCGGCGTTCAAAGCGAGTTACTTATTTCCCTTGGGGAATTCGGGTTTGGCTTTGTTGCGTCGTCGGTCGGGTTGGATGTATCTGTAGCCGGAATTCGGATTGTCCTTGTCGTAAACAAAGGCGTCCCGGTTTTCGATGAAGTGCTTGACATAGTTGACCGGTATGGCAAAGCCGAGCCCGCCGTAGAAGATATAACCCATATTGGTCACTCCGATAACCTCGCCGGCCAGGTTGAATAGGGGGCCGCCGGAGTTGCCGGGATTGATGTCGGCATTCGTCTGGATATAAATCAGGCCCTGGAAGGCCCTGTTTGTCGAGCTGATAACACCGTTGGTCACCGTTCGTTCCAACCCCAGCGGACTGCCGATGGCGAAGACGTCTTCACCTGCCCTGATGCGGTCACTGTCACCGAGGTACACGTATTTCACCTTTGTATCCCCGAGGTCCTCGACTTTCAATAAGGCCAGATCGATAAAGGGATTGATCGCTTCGATTTTGATTTTCTTGAATGTTTTTCTCTCGAATCCGTTCCTGGCCTTTGGGAAGATGGTCACTTCGATTTTGGTTTCTTTTTCGATGACGTGATAGTTCGTGACCAGGAATCCCTCCTCGTTGAGAAAGAAGCCCGAGCCTGAGCCGCCCGGGCTGGAGACCTTGACCACCGCCTCGGAAACCGCATCCACGCATTTCTCAATGGTCGTTTTTTTAAGATCGGCGGTTCGATACAGCCGGCCCGATCCGTCTGCTGCGGACCGTGAACTCCCATCTTCGGCGGCCGGAGCATTGGCGTCTCCGACGCCCGTGCGCTCCGTCTCGTTCGCATCGGCGTATTCGTAAGTCAGGATTCTGTCCTTTGGAATTGTCAGGACCGTCACGCCGATATCGATATACAGCTTCGTCGGTTTTTCGAGGATGATCTCGCCGGTTAGCGTCTGTCCTTCTTTGAGGATAATTTTATCCGCCCGGCACAAAACGCAGGCACACAGAACCGCAAGGGCGCATAAACACGTTTGAATTCTATGCTTACGGCTCGCAGATTGGTAGATGGCCTTCTTGCTCATATCGTTGACATTGTAGAACTCCCTTGTCCTCGATGCAAATGGAAAAAAGGCTCATCCGAGACGGGACCTGCCGACGTCCTGTAAAATGACAATTAAACCTGGCAAAATCCGGTAAAAAAGTTATAATGTAATCCGTAAAAAATATCATTTTCAGGCGTAAATTGCCGAAAAAAGAGGTTGGTGTAAAGGACGAATTGTTAACCTATGAATCGAGGAACACACAGATGATGAAGTTATTCTCTGCCCATTCCAACAAATCCATGTGGTCTTGTAACTGGTTTCTGATCGTGATGCTGTGCTTGTGCGCCGTGGGGGCCTCTGCTGTAGGACAAGCCGTCGACGAGCCGAACAAGTCGGACGAAAAAGCCGACGCAAGCGGTGCGCTCGTGGGATCAACGGTCGTTGCGAAGATCGGGGATTATACCATCACGAGAGAAGAGCTCGAACAAAGAGTGTTGAGAGAGATTTATCCGAATGATTATGACAGTACCGGCGAGGAAACACCGTCCGTCGATGCCAGGCCGGTGCTTTTGGACATGCTTGCCGAGAAGGCGATGATGATGGAAGGCCGGGAAAAAGGCTATCTTAAAAGTGAGCAGATTCGCACGTCGGTCAAGCGATTCGTGGACAGACGGCTCATTAATTTGTTGTTCCAAAAACACGTCGAGGCCCACGAGGATCAAATCGCTCCCACGGAGGATGAGATCAAGCAGAAAATGTTGGCGGATCCGAACACAACCCGGGGGAAGGCGGAAAGCGCGATTCGACGCGTTAAGCAAACTCGGGTGATGAATCGGTACTACTCCGAGATATACCGCAAATCCAAAGTAAACAAACGAAAAGAGAATTTCCCGAAGATCGTCGAAATTCACCAAAGGCTCATGACCAAGCCGAAAAAACCGCGCAAAGTCAACTTTATCCGAAACTGGCAAGTTAGAGAGGAAATGACACACGCCGAGAAAAACATCCCCCTGGTCGAGTTCGAAGGCGGCAAAGTGACCGCTTACGACTGGTTCAACGCGCTGAGTGATATCGTCCCGCCGCGTCGCCCTCGAAACCTGAATACCGTCACGGGCGTGGAACAGCTACTCGATCGGGCCTTGTCGGGTCCTTTGCTCGTCGCCGAAGCCAAATCCCTCGGACTCGACCGGGACGAAGAATTTCTCAAGCAGGTGCGGGATTACGAGGACAGAACGGCGCTTGGCCAGGTCAGATCCGCCAAAATGAAGGAAACGAAAGAGCCGACGCCCGAAGAAATTCTTGCTTACTTCAATCAGCACAAGGAAGAGTTCATGACGGGCAGAAATCTGAAGGTTGACCAGATCTGGTGCAAGGACCTTGATGAGGCGAAGAAGATCAGGGCCGAACTGGATGCCGGGAATGATTTTAATTCGGTCAAAGAAAAGTATGTTCCTGATGAGAAACAAAGTAAACCCTACTTTACCTATCCGGGCAGCGAGGGAATGTTTTGGAAGGCGTTGTTCGCCGGCGAACCGAACGACGTTTTAGGACCGCTCAAAGGTTTTCAAAATCAGAAGGTCCAGTGGCGGATCGTCAAAATCATCGAGAAAAATCCCGGCAAACCGAGGGAATACTCGGAGAACATGGACGGGCAGATCAAGAGCAGAATCACAAGCAAGCGGAATGAGGCTGTACTGGAAAAATACAACGAAGAGCTGCTCAAAAAGTACACTCACCAGATCTACGCCGACAAAATCAAAGGCATCGACCCGCTGAATATTCCTTAAGGATTTACTCTTTTATACCGATTCCGACTACTTTGAGTAACATGCGGCGGTTGATCGCTTGACTTAATTATATTATCCGGATCGGATTATTTGTACATTTGGTCGAAATAGCCCTGGGCGGCGACAACCGCGCCCCGCATCATATCCTCGGCCTTGGCGGTCTCGCGCTTGGCCAGCACAGCCATCAGTGCTTGGGTGTCCAGCTCTCTGGCGGCTTTTTCGCAGGCTTCCCAGCTCAGTACGCTCCGAACGACGCGGTCGATACCCTGCTCGACGTTATCATAGGCCCGCGTCTGCATGTCGTGGCCTTTCCAGCGGTTGTAGCCCGCCTGCTGGATGAGTCCGGCGATCGCGATGTTCATGCCGTTGATCCGGGCGCCGTGGTCGATGTCATACTTGCCGGGCCCGCCGAGAATGATGCCGTCGTTGTAGCCTTGGCTGTTGAGGTGCATGTGCACGCACATGTCATTGTCCAGCTCCTCGACGGTGTCGGCGACGTGGTCGAGGCCGATCATCTCGGAATGGCCGAATTCCTTATTGACACCCTTCTTCTCCAGAGAGACGCCGAATTCCTTTTCGACCCTGTACCAAAACAGCAGCGCACTGGCGACGGTCGGGATGAGCATGGCGGGGTGCCCTTCGTTGGGCTTGGGCTCGAAGCCGATGTAAAGGCTGCCGCCCTTCGATGCTTCATACTTGCACAGACCCGAAACGCTTTCTTTGAGGTTCTGGTACATCTGCCGGATGCCGACGGTGGCAATATCATAACCGAACGAACCGTTCCAGATGACGAAAGCCGGAGCCTTATCCGGGTGCCAAGCCTTCTTCAGCGTCGTGTAGGCCAGATCGACCGTTTTGGTCCCAAGCTCTTCGGCCGCTTTGCGCTCCTTCGGATCGAGCGAGGCGATCCCGCCGTAACCGAAATGGCTGTGCGCACCGGGCGTGATCATAGCCAGATAGAGCTTATTACTGACCAGGGCGTCGGCCACCGCCGCGGCGTTGTCGTCATCGACTTCCGCGTCGTAGTGCATCTCAATTCCGAGCACAACATTGTCGGGAAGGCGGGGCTGGACCTTATCGGCCACCAACTGGATCATCTCCGGTGTTCCGAACGCACCGCCCCATTCCGGCCGCATATCCCCCGGTACAAATCCGCCCTTACCGGGATTAAACGTCCATCGGCATATACTGTGTAACGATTTGTCTGCCATGTGCAATTACTCCTTTCCGATTATCTCATGTGACGCTTTCCAAGACATGATTTATGTCTTCAATTGTTGTTCTAAAACATCTTGCCATTTTTGATAGGCCTGTTGGTAGCTGGAAGTCAGTTTCCTGTTCGGTTCGATCGTCTTGACCGGCTCCAGGCCAACGAAGGCTTCGTCGGGACCACTGTAGATGCCGGCGCCGATGCCTGCACCGCGTGCGGCACCCTGCGAGCCGTCGGTGTTGTAGAGCTCGACAGACGCCTCGGTGACCGTTGCGAAGGCTTCTGCAAACAATGGGCTTAGGAACATATTGGCGTTGCCGGCCTTGACGGTGGTCAATTTGATGCCCATGTCCCGCATAATGCCGAGGCCGTAGTTTAGTGCGAAAACAATCCCCTCCTGAGCAGCTCTAAGGAAATGGGCCTTCTTATGTACGTTAAAATTCCATCCATGAACGGAGGCCCCGATGTTTCTATTCTCCAGGGTTCTCTCGGCCCCATTACCATAGGGAAGAATGACCAATCCCTCGGATCCGACCGGCACCTGGGCGGCCATTTCGTTCATCTGCTCGTAGTCCAGTCCCTCGCCGGCGACGAAATTGTGTTTGAGCCAGCTATTGAGAATACCCGTTCCATTGAGGCACAATAACACACCGTACATGGGTTTTGTCGCCGAATGATTGACGTGAACAAACACATTGACCCGCGAGCGCTGGTCGTAATTCTTCTGATCGCTGACGCCATAGACCACGCCGGATGTCCCCGCAGTGACAGCGATCTCACCCGGCTGTAGGACACTCAGTGATAGAGCGTTGTTCGGCTGATCGCCCGCTCGGTAGCTGACCTTCGTCCCGGCGTAAAAGCCAAGCTCGTTCGCGGCTGCTTTGGTTAGCTCGCCCTGGACGGAAAATGTCGGGATCGTCTCGGCAATTAAATCGCCGGAGATGCCGTAATTGTCCAGCACGAAGTCCGCCAAACCATCGGCTTCAAAATCCCACATGATCCCTTCGGACAAGCCGGACGGCGTCGTCTTGATCTCGCCCGTCATTTTCATGGCGATATAATCGCCGGGCAGCATGATTTTATGAATCTTCGCATAAAGGGCCGGCTCGTTCTCCATCACCCACTTCAGTTTCGAGGCCGTGAAGTTGCCCGGCAGATTGAACAGTCGCTTAAGGCACTTATCCGGACCGATGTCCGCCGCCGCCTGTTCACCGACCTTCACCGCCCGGCTGTCGCACCAGATAATCGAAGGTCTCAAAATCCGATTATCCTTATCCACGACGACAAGCCCATGCATCTGATAGGAAATACCTATGGCTTCCACGTCTCCAGCGTCAAACTTGGCTGTCGCTTTAATCTTTTCAGTCGCCGCCTTGACATGCTTCCACCAGACCTCGGGCTCCTGTTCGGCCCAGCCCAACTCTTTGGCGATAATCTCCAGCTCCCGTTCCGGCGACGTCGCCGAAGCCAGCACCTGCCCCGTCTCGGCCTCCATCAACGTCGCCTTAATCGACGAGCTTCCAACATCGTATCCTAACAATAATGCCATTTTCGTTTCCCTTATCGTTTGGATTGCGAATTATTGTTCTTGATAATCCAATTCCGGATGTTCAATCTTCTTACACTTCGCCTTCGGGGCTCTCTTGAAGGTAACATTAACTCCAGGAACGTCCGGATAGTCAATCTTCTTATCCTTCAAAAGTTCTGCAACGGTCAGAATTTGCATCACCGGATGCTTTCGCCAGGGTGATTTGTAAAATCCGGCGCTGGCGGCCTCTTTCCGCATTGCACTTGTCGGTTTTTCCATGGAGATCAACACACCTATTTGCGCCGCCTCACGCTCAACGACCCCTCGCAGATCTCGCACATCCTTCACACTCACTTTCCCGGATTTGACGGATATGACAATCTGCTTCGTCTTTGATTTGGAATTATCCGGTTCATCGTGGAAATAGAGCCGGCCGTCAATTCCTCGATCCGCTCCTTTTTTCTGTTCGGTGGGTCTTGCACCAACTAATCCAAGTGCCCACCACTGAAACTGATAACGATTCTGCTTCGCCAAGGTTTTCGCATCGGGTAAAGAAACAGGCTCTCCGATAACTCGATACTTTACTCTATTTCCAAATGCGTCCCTTAATCTGTGTTTCATCAAGGCAACAGCCAAGTGTGTGACATCAATGCCAGTCCATTTCCGCTTGAGTCTCTCGGCAACGACGACCGCTGTACCGCACCCACAAAACGGATCAAGGATCATGTCTCCTTTTTTGCTTGAAGCTTCTAATATCCTTTCTAATAAAGCTTCCGGCTTCTGAGTTGGGTAACCCAAGCGCTCGGCAGCGAATGCCCCTATCGGATTGATATCCGTAATCACATCTACTACGGCTACTCCCTTTTCTTCATCTAAGTATCGTTTCAGTCGAGGCATTTTTCCCTTCGGCGGCCAGTAGATCAACCTATTTGTATCAAGGATATCTAACTTTTTTTGAACAGACAGTTGATTGATGTCTCTCTTTCCAATCAATCCCTGTACGATCTTATTAGGGACAGCCCAATGCCTGCTAACTGTCGTAGGATCTATACCTCTCCATGGTTTTCCGGAATTTCCCTTTCTAATACCAGCGCCTGTCAAATCCCCAATTTGGAATCTACCACCTTCATCTGAGAGTCTATAGAACTGGTCAAGATACTCGGTTGAGTATTTTTGATAGATCGGATTCCAGCAGTAGGCATCTGACTTGCTGTACATCAGAAGGATATCATGAACCGGACCCCAGCGTTTGGATCCCGAGTGGGCACTTGTCCTTTTCCATATGATCTCATTTCTAAAATATACAGGACCAAATACAGCATCCATCAATATTTTAAGGTAATGACTCGCCGTCGGATCACAATGGAGATAAACTGAGCCGGTGGGTTTTAATACCCTTCGCAATTCAACGAGTCGTGAAGCCATCATTGCCAGATAGGCCATCATATCACTTCCGCCCAGAAATAAGCGGAAGGTTTGCATCACCTGCGAGACTCTCGGTGGTCCGGTTTCCACTACTTCCTGATACGCTTTCGCTGAATCCTGGTCCCAGCGCCAAGTGTCCTCAAAGGCCTTTATTTGGGCGGCAGCCCGGCTGCCATTTTGCTCTGCAAAAAGCACATTGTAATCTTGCTCACTCTTGAATGGCGGATCAAGATAAACCAGATCGACACTCTCATCGTCCACATGGCGTCGAAGAACATCGAGGTTATCGCCGTAATATAACGTATTTTCGGCCATGAGCTGACTTCATTACTCCATTCAAGTCCGGATCATATTCCCCGTATAGTTCTCGCATATCTTAATCGGCCGGATGCCTTTGTCAAGGCAAAGCACTACTCATATTGCCATTTGACGATCCAAGGGTCTTTTGTGCGCTTCTGGAAGGTTTTGAGCTTTGCTTTGAGTTCCTCAAGCACTTCCGAGTATTGGGGATTGTCGGTGAGGTTGTTGACTTCGTGGGGATCGTTCTCAAGGTCGTAGAGTTCGAATTCCGGTCGGTGTAGGTAGGCCTCGACGGTACGTTTGCCGTAGTATTTCCGTTTATCACGGAGCGTTGCCTGCCAGGTCGATGATGCCCACAAGTCGCTGGCGAACGGATAATCCAAACCATGCGCGATATTCCAGATCAGCTTATACTTTCGTTCGCGAACGACGCGCATCGGATAATACATCGTGATCTCGTGGAATGTATGCGAGGCGTAGGTGACATCCCAGCCTTTCGGATGCTCCTGCTCGAGCACGGGCTTGAACGAGCGGCCCTGGAAGGTGTTTTGGCCGGATAGCGCGCCGGCAAAGTCGCAGATCGTCGGCGCCAGGTCGGCATAGTTGATCAGCGCATCGCACCTGATGCCCTTCTTTCGCTGTCCCGGGCGGCGCACGATGCAGGGCAGATTCATCCCCGGTTCGTATAAGGTCGTCTTGGCTCCCGGGAAGGCAACGCCGTTATCGGAAATGTAGATAATCAGCGTATTGTCATATTGTCCGGCTTCTTTGAGAACGTCCAAAAGCCGGCCCACGCCCTGGTCGACACGGGAGGCCGCCTGATAGTACTGCGCCAGTTCCGCACGGCACTCCGGGATATCCGGCAAAAAGGGCGGGACGATCACGTCCTTCGGATCGTATGTGACCTCTTTAATACCGGGGTAGCCGCCCTTGGCCCGGTTCCCGAACCGGTCGGGCCTGCCGGGTAGATCTTTCGCAACGCCGCCCCCGCGATGAGGATCGCTCGTGCAAAAGTACAAAAAGAAAGGTTGACGACTACTGCTAATAAAGTCCCGACAATTGTCCGCCATCTGGACCGGGCTGCGGCTGTTGCCCGGCAGCGCCACATCGAACTGATAAACGTACTCAGGCGCGACGTGGTACTTGCCGATTCGTCCCGTTCGGTAGCCGGCCTCGGTAAGTACAACCGGTAGCGTCTTGATTTTGTCGAACGAAATGAAGTGATGATAGCTGTGCTGGTGCCCGTACTGGCCGTTAGCGTGATTGTACATGCCGGACAGAATCACCGACCGGCTGGCGCTGCAACTGGCCGACGTGCAGAAGGCGTTCGTAAACCGCACGCCCTCGGCGGCCAGGCCATCCAGGTTCGGCGTCTTAATGGCCGGATTGCCGTAGCAACCAAGCGTCTCGCGTCCGTGGTCGTCACTGACGATCAGGACAACGTTCGGTCTTTTGTTTTCCTGTGCGGCAGCTCGCTGTGAAACCAGCGCCGAGCCAACAAGGGCGAAAGCCCCGGCCGCACAATCCTTCATAAAACCACGCCGATTCATCGACTTGCTATGCATAATTGTTCCTCCAATATTTTCCTATGTTTTCGACTTGATTTTCCGATCGACCTGGAACTGTTCTCAAGTTCTTCGTTCGACACCAACTGAAACATCCTGCTCCCAAATTGAAAGCTTATCCTCAAGGATCTTGACCATCTCCGGCTTTGCATCAGCAAGGTTCTTCTTTTCGCCAAGGTCCTCATCGAGATTGTAAAGCTCTACGTTCTTACCTTCGACCCGAAGTTTCCACGGCCCTCGTCGAACCGCCCTTTGTTTTCCATGACGCCAGAACAAGGTACGCTCGGGCAGTTTGTCATTGCTCACCAACATCGGCAGCAAATCGACACCGTCAAGCTTGAGCCCTGCCGGGAGCTTTGCCCCGGCGACGGAGACCATCGTTGGAAATAGATCCATTCCCAGCACCGTTTGGTCAGTCACACCGCCATGCTTTATTTTTCCGGGCCAGTAGGCGATAGCCGGAACACGATGCCCCCCTTCCCACAGACTGCCTTTATAGCCGGAAAGCGCGCCATTGGAACCATTCTTGTTCGCCCCGTTGTCGGAGCAAAAAAAGATGAATGTCCTGCGCTCCAGGCCCAGTCGTTTGATTGTTTGGACAATTTTCCCGACGCTCTCATCCATGACTTCAACCATTTCCTTGTACGCTCGGATGATTTCCTTCCCTTTGGCCTTTTTTCCTTTCCTGCCACCGGCCAGGCGCTCCGGCGGATCGTCCCGACCCTGGTAAGGATAATGCGGCGCCTCGTGCGGTAAGTACAGACAGAATGGTTCGTCTTTGTGCCGCTTTATGAAGTCTATTCCATGCCGGGTGATTAGGTCGGTGCTGTAGCCTTTTTCGGAAACCTTCTTGCCGTCTTTCCACCAGTCGTCGTAGCCTGCCTGATCGATATGGGAGTGATAATCCACGTTGCCGCTGACGTAACCGATGAATTCGTCAAAGCCCTGCCTGACGGGATTGAATTCCACGCTGTAGCCCATGTGCCATTTACCAAAAATCCCTGTCGCATAGCCGTGCTTTTTGAGCACCTCGGCAAACGTCACTTGCTTCAGAGCCATCCCCGTATGGCGATGCTTCGCGGCGGTCACGACACCTTCGATACCGCATCGCTGCTGGTAGCGCCCCGTCAACAGCGCTGCTCGTGTCGGACTGCACACCGCTCCGTTGGAATGATAATCCGTAAATCTCACGCCGCCCCCGGCGAGGGCGTCAATGTTCGGCGTTTTGACCGTTTCGCTGCCGTAACAACCGACGTCCCCGTATCCCAAATCATCGGCCATAATCAAGATGATATTCGGGCGATCCACTCTCTTTGTTGCGTTCCGCAAAGCCCCCATTAAGCGCCCGCAGTCTGAGACCACAATCCCCGCCGCCCCGCCGACAATAAGCTCAATAAACTTCCGTCGATTCATTCTTCGCTCTCTCAAAAAAGTACACATTCTCTACGTCTCCTGGAAGTCGTTCCCGCCACAATCAGTTCCATGCGGCGATTCAGCAATCGTGTGGGTATAGCAAATCCTCCAGCCGATTATTTCCTCGATCGTTCTGTAATGTTGACCAGGCCGGCGTCGATGTACTGGCCGCCGGTGGTTTGCCGGCAGTGGATGGCCAGGCAATTCGAGCCGGGCTTCAAAGCCCTGCGGGCCTTCCCGTCCAATGTGACACGAACATAACTCGTCGTATAGCCCTCCAGCTTCGCGACGAGCAGGCCGTTAATATAAACTTCCGTATCTTCATCGTGATGGATGGCAAGCTGTGGCAAGCTCAGTTTAGTATCTTTCAGCTCAAACGTTCGGCGAAGCCAGATATTAAGGCCCTTCCAATCGGTGCGGACCATCGCGCCGGGTGTCCCTTCGGTGCCGAAGCCGCCCTGACTTTTTTTCCACGTCGAATCATCGAAATTCGTTTTCTGCCAACCGTCGGCCGGTTCGCTTGTCGTATATCGCCAGTTTTGCGGCTGCTTCTGAGAGGTGGGGACGACGGTCTCAACAATAGGTGGCGGCAGGTACAAACGTTTGTTGGCCGCGATAGCCTTCTTTTGGTCCATCTTGATCATCGCGCGATCGTACGTCATGAGCCCATTGACCTCGATCTCCACGTCGGTCGTCTGCGTATAGACCGCGGCGCACAGGCCGTCGCCAATCAATGAGCGCAGATTTTCAATCAGCGCCAGGTACGCCTTGGTCAGTTCCTCTGGCGTTTCGTAGCTGCGATAGCCCCAGTTCTTCTCATCCTGCCACGTGTGGCCCTTGATCGGCAGACCCAGGCCGCCGAACTCTCCGAGCACCGCGGCACGGTTCGCCTCGATGGGCGGGGCCGCCGGGCCGGGATATCTGTGAATATCGTGCACGTCGCCGACGCCGCGGTCGGTCCATCCGCTGGCCGCATTGACCAGACGAGTCGCATCGAGTCCCCTAATAAATTTCACGATGCGGGCGGTATCGTACTGTCCCCAGCCTTCGTTGAAGGGCACCCACATCACAATGCACGGGTGATTGCCAAACGCCTCAATGACGCGCTTTAACTCCAACTCGAATTGCGTAGCTGATTCCTGGCTGCGCTGGAGATCAGGATCGCTGCCGCGAATGTGCTTGTCGCCGTTAGGCATATCCTGCCAGACCATCAATCCCAGCTTGTCGCACCAGTAGTAGAGCCGGTCGGGCTCTACTTTAACGTGCTTTCGAAGCATGTTACAGCCGAGCTTCTTCAACACCTCGATGTCGTACTTGAGCGCCTTGTCGCTCGGCGCAGTGTACAATCCATCCGGCCACCAGCCCTGGTCCAAAGGTCCGTATTGGAACAGCACCTCATTGTTGAAGAATAGGCGATTGATCCCCGCCTTGTCTTTCTTCACTTCAATTTTTCGCATCCCGAAATAGCCGCTCACTTCATCGACTTTTTTACCTTTGCCGTTTTTGAGTGTTACCTTCAGGTCGTAAAGAATGGGTGAGTCCGGCGACCACAGCTTCGGCTTTTTAACGGCCACAATAAGCCGTTCACCGGCCTTGCCTTTGGCTTTGCCTTTCGTGAACCATCCATCTTTTGCTCGGATCTCAACGTTGTAGTCGGGCGAGGCGGCCGGACAGACGGCCATTACACGCACAGATTCGTTATCGATATCGGGAATGATTTTAACAGATTCAATATACGTTTGAGGCACCGGCTCCAGCCAGACGGTTTGCCAGATGCCCGTGACAGCCGTGTACCAGATTCCGCGAGGTTCTTTGACCTGCTTGCCCCGCGGCTGTGTGCCCGCATTCGTTGGGTCCCATACACCGACAATAATCTCCTGCTCTCCGGAGGCCTTTAGAGCGTCGGTAATGTCGAAGGAAAACGGATCGTAGCCGCCACGGTGATTGCCGACCTGTTTGCCGTTGATCCAAACGGTTGCGTCCCAGTCCACGGCGCCGAAGTGCAGCAACACATTCCGTCCCGCCCATTTCTTTGGGATCTTCACGGTTCGGCGGTACCATAGGCGGTTCTCTTCGCCAACGGCCTTCATGACGCCGGATAAGGCCGACTCAACCGGGAACGGGATGAGTATCTGCCCGTCGAACCGGTCCGGCTGTTTCTGGTCCTCTGGGCGAATAGCGTATTCCCACATCCCGTTGAGGTTCATCCAGCTTTTACGAACCATCTGGGGCCTTGGATACTCGCGGTGTACGTTCTTGGGCGACACTTTTTTCGCCCATCGGGTCATCAGCGGGCCTTTCGCCGGCTGCCGTTGCCCATGCATCAACGAGCAAAGAAGCAGAATCGCGCAAAGTGCAAGAAACAATGCCTTTTTGTTTTGAAAGGGCCCTCTTTCAATACGAATTCGTTCCATCTCTTTTGCTTCCTTTCTGCCGTTCTGAGACGGGATTGATCGTTTCATCCTGTTTTTCCGTCTTTGGATTCTCGATTGACGACTGCATGACCAGTCTCTACGTCAGCCGCATTGGAAAATCATCATTCATAAACAAAAATAGTCCGCTCTTAGGTTAGCGGTGTTCGGCCGCTTTTGCAATGAAATTCATGTCGCGAGCATGACCGAAGTCCCCCCTTGGGTTCATTTCGATAAATATCAATTGTTTCAGAAACGTCAATATGGTAAAGTCAAAATGTTTCTTTTTTTTATGAGAAAGGAAGGACGATGAGTTTCAAAAGAAATCTGACATTGGCTAATCTTATATTAATACTCTTTACGGTGGGTGTTGCTCAGGCTGAGCTGACGAAGGGGCCTTTGCGGATCTGCCGGGAGAATCCGCGGTACTTTGCGGATAAGGACGGCAAGGCGCTTTTGCTGGTGGGCTCGCACGTCTGGTACAACCTGGTGGATATGGGCCCGGAAGACCCGCCAAGGGCGTTCGATTATGACGCCTATCTCGATTGGATGACGCGGCGCAATCATAACTTCATGCGGATGTGGGCCTGGGAAATGGTGCAGTGGGATACGCACGGAAATAATCCCAGGATCCGAAACGAGGTCACCACATTCTACGTCGCGCCTCATCCCTGGTTGCGTACCGGTGACGGCAAAGCATTAGACGGCAAGCCAAAGTTCGATCTGACGAGATTCAATCCGGTTTATTTCGCGCGATTGCGGCAGCGGGTGGACGCGGCGCGTCAAAAGGGAATCTACGTTTCGATTATGCTCTTCGAGGGCTGGGCGATGCAGCGCATTGAGGACGGCTGGAAACTGCATCCTTTCCATCCGCAAAACAACATCAACGACATTAACGGAGACTCAAATGGTGACGGCAAAGGTCTGGAAGTGCACGAGCTGGCCGTCAATGCGGTAACCGAGATTCAGAAAGCGTATATTCGGAAGGTCATTGACACCGTCAACGATTTGGACAACGTGTTGTACGAAATAACCAACGAAAACCATCCCGAATCGACGCAATGGCAATATGCGATGATACGATATATTCATGAAGTCGAAAAAGGCAAGCCGACACAGCATCCAGTAGGAATGACGTTCCAGTTCAAAGGAGGGGCGAATCAGACGCTGTTCGATAGTCCCGCCGACTGGGTCTCCCCGAATCCGGAGGGCGGCTACAGAGACAATCCTCCGGCCAACGATGGGAAAAAGGTCATTCTCACCGATACGGATCATCTCTGGGGGATCGGAGGAAATCAGGCGTGGGTATGGAAGAGCTTTACGCGAGGGCTCCATCCGATCTTCATGGATCCCTACGACGGCGTCGTGCTCGGCGAACGGTTCGATTCGAAATTTGAGCCTCTTCGACGCAGCATGGGGTATGCCTTGCAGTTTGCTGAATGGCTTGATCTGAACCACTGCGAACCGCTGAATCATCTCTCCTCAACGGGCTATTGCCTTGCAAAACCGGGCAGCCAGTATCTGGTTTATCAGCCGGATGCCGGTAAATCACTGAAGCTGAAACTTAAAAAAGGCAAATATCGCGCTGATTGGTTTAATCCGAATACGGGTAAGACCGTCTCGAAGCAACAAATATCCGTGGCAGAGAATGAAAAAGAAATGGAGTTTTCGAATTCGATAGATGGTGACGCGATTTTATTTGTTTATAAATTGGAGTAAAGGGATCACGTCAGCATGGGCAACGAGTTGCCTATCCTACGAATGCTGATACTTATCATCCTGTTATTTCTCGAAGTTGTTCATGAGCCTGGCTGAACCAGGCGCGATTTGGAGCCGGCCGGTCAGGAAGTTGTTTGTGATGAAATTGTCCATTCCCTTTTTCATGACCACGGCGGTTGTCTTGGCAGACTCGCCACGGGTATCGCGAACGATACAACCTGAAACGATCGAGTCCCGAACGTCATCCATAAGCATGCCGCAGCCGTCGCAATCGAGGAGGGTGCAGCCGGAGAGATTGACGTGCCGGCAACGTTTCAGAATAAGTCCTCCTTCTTTTTGCCACACGTTATTGATTTGCAGACCGGTAAGTGTGATCTGGTCGCAATCGCGGAAGACGAGACCTCGATTGGCGGTGGCGCCGTCCCCGTAATGATAACGTGGATTGCGGTCGAACACATTCGGGCCGACGACAATGCTTGAACTACCCTCGACAAGCAGATCGTGAGCATAGCCTTTCCAGAGGGTATTGCCCACGATCGTGACGCCGCGAACCTTTTGGAGGTGCACATTTATCTGCACATCGCTGAGGACGTTGCCGGTGATCGTAATGTTGCCGCCGCGTAATTCGCCCTGGGCATAAGGCCGGGATTGGCCTTCCCCGATGATACGGATGTTTGCCGAATCCGGGGCATTGTGCGTATGCTGAATCGTGCAGCCGGTAATGGCGATCTCTCCGATGGATCCTCCCGTCGCATCGATCAGCACATTCGCCGTCGCCGGGGCCTTCTCGCCCATGTTCCCTTCGATATCACAATTACCGATTTGCAGGTTTCTCACGTCTCCGCCCCGCTGGACAATTCCGCCCCCCGCGTTATAACTGACGTGCGCGTCGCCGACGTTGATCTGGTGCAGGTTCACATGATCGAGGAAGATTCCGATTCCAAGATTTTCATAAATGTGACAGTCGGAGATAATGACATTGCGGTTACGGCGCGTCAGATGGATACCATGCAGTGCTTTGCGGATCGACAATTTTGAAAGCATCACTCCCATCGTACCGACGGTTTCGACGCCGCATGCATTGGGGACCGCACCGACAATCTCCAGTCCACTCACCATCGGCATGCGCTGGTTCTGCCAGACGTTTTCCTTCACCGTATTCGGAGCCGCTGTTCCCTCGTGCGTTCCGACGAGCTTTAGCGCCGGGCCGGGTCCGGCCATGACGATCTTCGCTGTCCCGGAACCGATGATCGAGATGGGGCCGACGCGATCCAAATCGACCACAACGGTTTTGGTGAGCCGATACACACCACGCGGAACAAAGATATCTCCCCGGCTTGAATCCATTGCGCGCTGGAACGCCGCCGTATCATCTGCCTTGCCGTCGCCGACGGCGCCGAAGTCTCGCACGGTTTGACGAACGTCACCGGCATAAACGAGAGGAGTTGATAGAAGCACCAGAATGGCGCCGATCCGTATTATGCATTCATAGCGTTTCATAAGTTCTTCTCCGTTAGAGGGGGGCAGCCCTCAAAAGTATTGTCTCGAAGGACGATTCGTTCAGCCTCTTCGCTGAGTCGAATACTCTGTTTCTGGTTTCCTGCGATTGTATTGACGAATCTTGTATTTTGCACGGTAATATCCTGCGTTTTTCCCTGGACATCGATGCCGATCCCCTTTCCTTCCGTGCCGTTGTTGCGAATGAGACAATTCTCTATCCGATTGCGGTGACCGGACCGAAACTCACTCGCCGTTTTACGAAACAGAATCCCCACCTGGCTATTATCTTCAATCGTGCAATTCCGGATCACATTGTCCGTGTCACGATGCCCGATACTGATGCCGTACCTTTTGTTTCCTGACAGCGTGCAATCTTCCACAAGCCCGTCGGAAACGCTCCAGCAAAAGAAAATCCCCTGGCTATTTCCCCGGGATGTACATCTTTTGAAAACAGGCCGCTGGGAGCCACTTCCGGGATGAAATCCGAGATCAGCGTTATTGATTGATTTGCAATCTTGGAATCGAATGTCATCGCATACCTGGAAGCTGAAACCATCGCCGTTATAGTTTCGGGCAGTCACATTCTTGAACGACCACTTGTTGCAATGCTGAATGAAGACGGCGCCGGCGAAGTTGCCGTTAATATGCTCGTTTTCATCGCGGTTGCCGTCGAGTACGATGTCTTCCACAACGACGTTATCCACATTCTCGGCGGTGAGGATCGGAAAGATCGTCGCCGCTGTCGCGTTTTTCTCGATCCAGAAGTTCTCCTCGGTCAGCCGGTCCAGAAAGATAACATCACCTTGGATGGCCGTGACCGTAGCGTGCAATACGTCATACTGCCAATCTCCGGCTCCCGTTTTCGTTCGCAGCATAATCCCCCCTCCGGGGATGAATCCTTTTGCATCATTAACCTGGACGGCGTACTCGAACCAATCGGAGTCCCGCGCCAGAGCCGTCACAACGCTGGCGGTTTTTCGAAGTATGGTTTTTTCGCCCGAGCCTCGCAGTGTGATATTGGGACGCAGGTGGACGGCGTTTCGTAGATGATATACGCCAGGTAAAATTTGAAGCGTGCCTCTACCAAGCCGATGCAGATATTCTATGCCGGCCTGGATGACCTTATCATCAGTGCCTTTCAAGTCGCCATCATGCTGACCGATTGTCAGGACCAAATGCCGGCGATCTCTCATCGGACGGTTCGTCGAAGTGGGAGATCGTTTGTCCTGGCTATCGGCAACGATTTCTGAACCGGCAAAGATGAGTACAATAAGACCGGACAAGATTATCTTCGATTCTTTTGATAATATCATGTTGCCTTCAAACATCTTCTTGCCCTCTAAACTCAAATTTTGTATGACTTTTTCGACCTATCGTCAGTATTTTAGCGTAGCATGTTATTATTCACAATGGGGTTTTAGAGGTCGCATATGGCAAAAAATAGAGGAATGCAATCATTTGTTTCTTTTATTTTCATCGTAAACGTTTGGTCGAGCAATATTTGCTTCTCAGGGCCGGATATATATCCGCATCATGGATATTTCGAGCTATCGCTTAAGACCACCGCAAAAAGTGCCAATCCGTACACCGATGTAGAATTCAAAATCGCCTTTACCCGGCCGGATGGTTCGAACGTGTCGGTGGACGGCTTTTTTGATGGCGAGGGCATTTTCAAGGCCAGGGCCTACTGTGATACAATCGGAAAGTGGCGATGGAAGTCTTCATCTAACATTAAAGACCTTGACGGCAAGAGGGGCGAGTTTGGGGTCGAAGCTTCCGAGCTCCCGGGCAAGCTCCGGCTGCATGAGAAAGATCCGCGTCAATTCGCCTATGACAACGGGCAGTGGTTTCTGCATATCGGCGATACGGGCTATCGCTATGTGACGCAGACGGAGCCGAAGTGGAGAGAATATATCGATCAGGCGGCAAAGATGGGGGCGACGAAGATTCGCACGTGGTTCTGCCAGGCGCGGTCGGACGTGCAGATTCTGTTCGCCAACGATCGAAAAGAATTGAATCTCGCGTACTGGCAGGAAATTGACCGGCGCCTGTTGTATGCACTGGAAAAGCACCCACATATCATCTTTAAGCTCATTCCCTACGGAGAAGATACTCAGGAACTCCGACGATACGAGGCGGGCGACGAGGCAGCCATGCTGATCGCGCGCTACGCCCAGGCGAGGTTCTCGGCGCTGCCCAATATTCACTGGTGCATCTCGAACGACCGCGAGATCGTGACGGGCGGCAAGCTGACCGGCAGAAAAATCCTTCGCCGGACTATCCGGACAATCGGAGAGGACATGGCGGCCAGAGAGCCGTGGGGGACCCTGATCACGAACCACCAGAGTCGGTTTAAGGGTTATGACTTTGTGGACGCCGCGTGGTCGGATATCATCATGCTCGAAGACCTGGACCAGGTTCACGGCAAAATCTTCAAAGAATATTACAACAAGCGAGCGGTTCCGATGGTGCTGGATGAGGACCGTTACGAACACTGGCGGAACCCGAAGCACGACCGGTACTATTTTCGACGCCTAATGTGGGCGTCCCTTCTTTCTGGGGGACATGCCACGTACGGGGGGCTGAAAACCTATGAACCGTATGATGGAAAGTTAGCTGGCGTGCAGGGCTATTTCGACGCCGTCGCTGCGGGTAAGCTCGAACATGGGGCGGATGATTTCGTTCATATACACAGGTTCTTCACCGATAGCGGGCTGACATTAGTGAACATGAAGCCCGGCGATGAGTTGGTCGGAAATCAACCGGAGCGATGCAAATGCATTCATGATGATGAAAAATACATTATCTATTTAGCCAATCCCGATAACAGCAAACCGGGCGAAGCCAACGTCGGTAGGGCCGTTCCAGATGTCGTCGTTCAATTGCCGGAAGGCACATTTTCAGCAAAGTGGTTTGATCCGAGGACCGGTCAATGGACGGGTGGAGGCCGTATACCCGGTAACAAACAGACGATGACGGCGCCCGGTGGCAGTGATTGGATTCTTCTTTTAAAAAAGGGACACCCGAAAGCGGCAAAAGAACCCTTGCGGATTCATCCGATGAATCCGAGATATTTTACGGACGGTTCTGGCAAGGCGATCTTTCTCACCGGCTCGCATACGTGGGCGAACTTTCAGGAACGGGGCGTCGAGGGCGAGACGCCCGACTTCGATTATGAACGCTACTTAAATTTTATGGAAGGATACGGCCACAATTTCATGCGGATGTGGACGTGGGAGCACGCCCAGTGGATGCAGTTTGTGCCGAGTGACACTTTGATCCGGTACAAGCCAATGGCCTACGTGCGAACCGGGCCCGGAAAAGCCATCGACGGCAAACCCAAATTTGATCTGAGCCGCTTTAATCAGGTTTACTTCGACCGGCTTAGGGAACGAGTTGCCGCGGCAGGCGAACGAGGGATCTATGTCAGTGTTATGCTCTTTCAGGGCTTCAGTGTCGAGCAAAAGGGGACCCAAGGCGTCGATCCCAAAAATGGGAACGCCTGGGATGGCCATCCCTTCAATGAGAAAAACAACATCAACGACATCAACGGAGATATCAATGGTGACGGAGAGGGCGACGAAACGCATACGCTGAAAAATCCGAAGATCACAAGGTTGCAAGAAAGATATATTCGCAAGGTTGTCGATACCCTCAATGACCTCAACAATGTGCTTTGGGAAATTAGCAACGAAAGTCACACCGGCTCGGTCGAGTGGCATGACCACATGATCCGGTTCATCAAAGAGTATGAGGCGAGCAAGCCGAAGCAACATCCGGTCGGCATGACCAGCTCGCCGATCACGAATCCACCGCTCTTTGCCAGCCCGGCCGATTGGATATCCCCGAATGGCAAGAGCTATCTCAGCGATCCTCCGGATACGAAAGGCCGTAAAGTCATCATCGTGGACAACGACCACATCAAACCCTGGGACAGCGATCCCGAGTGGGTATGGAAGAATTTCATGCGAGGTAACCAGTTCATCCTGATGGACCACTATATGGATTTTCGGATAGGATCGCCCGCTCAGCCCGACCCGAAGCACGATCCGGCACGCAAAGCAATGGGCTTGGTACGAAGATTTGCCGACCGCGTAAACCTGTTGTTACTCGTGCCTCATAGTGATTTGGCATCCACTCGATTTTGTCTGGCTGATCCCAATCGGGAGTACCTGGTTTATCGACCAATAAGTGCGCCCGAGGAGTTCACTGTAACTCTGGCGCCCGGCCAATACTCGATGGAGTGGATAAACACGTCAAACGGAAAGAGCGTTAAGTCGATCGACCATAGAGCAAAGACCAGCGCCAACAGGTTCGTGCCGCCGTTCAAGGGTCCCGTTATCCTGCATTTGCGGAAGAAATGAAAAGAAATACGCTCTGTTTACAGACAGAAGTTATGAATTGAATGGATTGCTATGAAAGTTTGGCTAGCAGTGAAAGCTATTCCTCCGACACGAAAATATAGAGTTCTACTCCTTTTGATGATCCTCCCCGCTATCGTTACCGGATGTTATCCCGCGTTTGAGGAACATCGGCCGACGGATAAAAGAGGTTTTGAGGATAAGCCCTACTATAAGAAAGCCCTCGCTGCGATTGAGCGCTATAAGGCGCATTGCTCCCATAGCTCCATCGGCGATAGGTTCGAAGCAGGTTGGAGTGCCCGTTCGATCACACCACCGATAGGCACTCCCCTGGCCGGATACGGAGCCCGTAAGGGCAAGCCGTCGATGGGTGTGCACGATGAACTTTTCGTTAAGGCACTGGCGGTTGGCGACGGTTTGGATACGGCCGTGATTGTTGGTGCGGATATGCTTATCATCCCTGAGAACATCGCCGGGCCGGTTCGGACGCGTGTCTCTCAACAGACGCCGCTCACAGCCAATGAGATTCTCTTTAACGCCAGCCACAATCACTCAGGCCCAGGTGCATTCGCCCCGGGGCTTGCTTCAAGAATCGCCAACGGGCCTTATGATCGGAAGATCTGCGATCTTTTAACCGGAGCCTTCACAGAAGCGATCGTCGAGGCCTACCGGTCGCTCGAGCCGGCTAAAGTGACACATGGGAGTGTGGATGCTCCTGAGTATATTAAGAACCGCACCCGCAGAGATGGCCGGGTCGATAGCGAACTTAGCTACATGCTGATCGAGCAAAAAGATGGAGACCAATGTTTTATCATAAGCTATTCCGCGCACCCGACCATTCTCGGTGCAGACAATATGCAGTTCTCGGGGGAATATCCCGGCGTCCTCATGCGCCGCATGATGGAACGGACGGGCGCCGAGGCGATTTATCTCGGTGGAGCTGTTGGCAGCATGGGTCCCCGTCCTCCCGAAAGAAACGAACCTTTTGAACGTTGCCGCGCTATGGGTGTAGCGTTGGCGGACAAGGTGCTGGACGCTGTTGTCGATGCTCCGCGATTCAAGGATACAGTGGACGTTGCTTCCATCGGATTTCCAATTCAACTGCCGCCGTTTCATGTGCGCCTAAGCAAACACTGGCGCATATCGAAGCTTTTATTCCCTCTTCTTGGAATTGACACTGACGGTTGGATGCATGCCGTGCGCATTGGGGATGTCGAATTCGTAGGTATGCCGGCCGACTACTGTGGCGAAATCAGTGTCGATTTGAAGTCCCGGGTCCAAAATCGCCTCATCGATCTCTGGGTTCTGAGCTTCAATGGTGACTATGCCGGATACATCTCGCCTGATAAGTACTACTACGACAAGGATGAAAAAGGCGGCTACGGATACGAGCGAGGCATCATGTCGTGGATCGGGCCGGACCAGGAAGCTTTCACTGTATCGCTCATACTCCACATGATCGATGCCTTATTTCCCGAGTCTCGCAGGAATCTATGAAAGCGGTCTTTGATGAGCAGAGGGAAAGGAGAGCGATTCAACTCATGGTATAGACACGTCGCTGTTGGGTGTAAAATGCTTATGCCATTTGAGTATCCATAACTCTTCGAGGAAGACTCTCTCGACCCGGCTGTCCACAAATCCGATATTGATGGCTTTTTTATGGCGATCAACGCAGAAACGCCCCATGAAGTAGCCTTCGCCGTGAGGATACCCCGGATATCCCGTCTCGCCGGTGATATCATCGGGAACCGTATCATCGGAGAACGGCCACGAGCCAACCCACACCGAATCGCCCAATAACGGGACGGCCGAATGGGTGTCCGAGTATTTTTTGAAAAAATTCTCCGCGGGAAAGGCCGGAGCGTAAATGGGATCGTCGGGCAACAGCCACAAATTCAAGCCATAACTGCCTTCTCCCCCCATGAAACGCCACGAGCGATACGCCGAGCCGTAGTACGAGGCATCCGTCCGGTCCTGACGTTTGGTCACCGGGCAAAAGGCCACGCGCATCATCCCCTCGATGTGCTCCTCCGGATTATTCTTGTAGGCTCTCTCGCTCAGATAGGGCGCAAGCTGATGGAACCAGTACTCGCCGGGCTGATGGGAAAAAGGCATCGTCCGATCGTCGTGATCGAGTGCATAAAGACTCATCGCCAAGCACAACTGCCGGAGATTACTCTGGCAGGCACTCGACCGCGCCTGTTTGCGTACATAATTCAAAGCCGGCATCAGAATCGCCAGCAGCAACGCAATGATGGCTATCACGACCAGAAGCTCGATCAGGGTAAAGCCTGCTTGCCTTTTCATGGTGACACTCCAATTGAGTACGAAGTGGAACTCACGTCCAGGAATATTTGTATCATATCAAAAGCCAAAAATCAAGAAATAATGAACCGTGCAAGGCAGTGGCTGATGCTCGCTAATTCATTAGAGCAGGCGATTAAGGTGCATGGGCATGATTTGACAGGATACGATTTCTCCAATAGCATAAGCGAACAAGCCTAACGAATTTAAACATAAAAGGCTGATGGAGTAAAAGAGCTGGAGATATGCAATGAAACTGAATCGCCGTTACTTTCTCAAAGCCGCCGGTATGATCGGTGTCGGTGCGACGAGTCTATGTGCTCAATCCGAAAAAAGTAACCAAAAAGACAAAAACGCAATCCTATCCAAAATCCGTGTGGCGCAAATCAAGGTTTATCCGCGAAAAGGTGAGATGGAGGCGAACCATAAACAATTGATGGATATTCTGAATGACATTGAGAAGAACGAGAACGTCGATGTTGTCGTCACGCCGGAGGGATTTCTCGATGGGTATGTCTCCACGGAAAAATCCGTGCGCAAGGAGGATATGGTCAATTACGCCATCGATCCGCATACGTCGCCGTATGCGGCGGCCATATCAAACTGGGCCCGCCGGAACAAGGCATGGATCATTTACGGCTGCGCGCGAAAGGCTCAGGACGGCGTCTTCAACACGGCCCTGATCTATAATCGGACCGGCCGTCTTATTGGAATGTACGACAAACTGCATCTCCAGACGCACGATTATAAATATACGCCCGGCAAACACCTGAACGTTTATGACTCGGACTTCGGATTGTTCGGCGTAATGATTTGTGCGGACCGTCGCTGGCCGGAAACGACGCGCACCCTCACACTCAAAGGCGCCCGCGTGATTTTCAATCCGACGTACGGCATGCACGGTGACCTGAATCTGTGCATGATGAGAACGCGGGCATATGAAAACGGCATTTAT
>Ga0272442_10000770_pt1 | contig 50076 bp, 38 predicted proteins | sample SSMForm2O_FD_200262 | JGI IMG/M metagenome (GOLD analysis project Ga0272442, IMG submission 200262) | Marine sediment archaeal communities from Little Sippewissett salt marsh, Falmouth, MA, United States - SSM-Form-2O | ecosystem: Environmental > Aquatic > Marine > Wetlands > Sediment ... | reverse complement strand
AGAAGACTGGGAAGACCCGCTGCCACGAGCACTTGACACAGGACGTCCGTTCATAGAAGGGCTTCTCCGTTGACACCAACGGCGACCCAGGGCGTTGCCGTGCCTGGCCCCGAGGACGGCCGGCGAATGTGAGCCCTTCGGGCTCTCTGCGGGTTGCGAGCAACCCGTGGCACCCGGAGAATTGCACGCCCTGCCGCCCTTCCCGGACATCCCGTTCCGGCGCTTCTGCGGAATCGGCGGAATCGGCGGTTCCCGGACCGGCCCGGCGGCCGGTGGACTCGGCCGCGGCGGCGGCCTATAATCGACGCGGTCAACCGCCCCTCGCGACATGGGAGAACGCGGTGAACGCTCAACAGACGATTGCCTCGCGCCTGCCCGCCGTGCTCGTCCTGACGGCCGGGCTCGCGGCCGCGCTTGCCGGCTGCGAGCGGATGCAGCAGGACCTCGAGGCGTTCAACCAGCGTCTCGCGGCTCAGTTCAACGGCGAGGACGCGCCGGCCGCGACGCCCCCCGCCGACGGCGACGCGACGGCCGAGGCGTTCGACCGCCAGAGCGTCCCCGAGCCGCTGCACCTGCTGCTGCCGCACGAGGTCCGCATCCACCCGTTCACGGGGACGCGGACGTTCGACGAGGCGGGCGGGGTTCGCGGGCTGGACGTTCGGGTGGAGGCGAAGGACGCGTACGGCGACATGACGAAGGCGTTCGGGGACTTCCGGTTCGAGCTGTACGCGTTCCGGGCGAACTCGCCCGACCCGAAGGGCCGGCGGCTGATGGTGTGGCGGGAAAGCCTGCTCGACCCGAAGGACAACCTGATGCACTGGGGCGGGATGGTGGCGCGGCGGTATCAGTTCCGGCTGCAGTGGGACCAGCCGATCCCCGTCGGGCGAAAGCTCGTGCTGACGGTGACGTTCACCAGCCCGTTTACCGAACGGCTGACGGATGAGCATGTGTTCGTCTCCGGGCAATGAGCCCCGGAAGGACGCCGGAATGCGACACAGAGGCCCAGAGAACGGCGAAGACGGAGCGAAGGCGGTCGCATTCGCGAAGCGCTGTCGCCTCTCTCTGCTGTTCTCTGGGCCTCTTTGTCGCCAGGCCGCGGCGCTTGCCTGCGGGGTGGCGCTGGCGCTCGCCCTGCTCGCCGGCTGCGACCGTGCCCGCCGCGGGCCCGGATACTTCACGCGCCAGAACTTCGAAACGGTCTATCCCGGCCAGCCCGACTGGGCCGTCGAAGAGAAGCTCGGACACCCGCAGGAACGGCACGCGGACCATTGGGTGTACGTGAATGAGCGGCCGTACTACCGCGCGGTGGTCCGGTTCGCCGGCGGCAAAGTGACCGAGACGCAGTGGAGTTACGACCGGCCGGGCGAGGCGGCGCCATAGGGGTGGCGCTCGCAAGCGGCGCTTGTGGGTGGTTCGGCAACTCGCGAAGGCAAGTGGAGACAGGTCAGTCCTGAGTGCGCGTGGTGGGCTCCGGGTGCGTCGGCGCGCTCGCGTTTGGCGCTTCGCCCCCCTGCCGCTCCGCCTCGAGGCGGAGCTGATCGCGCAGGACCTCGACGCCGTCGATCTTGTCGAGGCTGGCACGGTACGTCTCGAACAGCGCGTTGGCGGCGGGCTCGGGCACGGGCCCCGGCGAGACGAAGTTGAGCGTGATGACCAGCGGGCGGACGTCGGCGCCGAGGATTTCAGCCTCCTCGTTGGCCTGCTTGGCGTCGAGGACGCGGCGCGCGAGTTCGACCTGCCTTTTCGGCACGCGGGCAAGTTCCTCCTGCACCGGGGCCTGTGCCCCGGAAGCGCCGAGTTGCCCGCCCGCAACGCCACCCAGGCGCTGCTGCACGCCCTGGGCCAACTGCCCGTCGCTGAGCCGCGTCCGCCTCGTCAACGCATCGGCCTCCTCGCCGCCCGCAGTGGGCTCGGCCGCTTCCGCCCGCTTCGCGAGGGACTTATCGAGGGCGCGATCTTCGAGCTTCTCCTCGGCCGCGGCGAGGCCTTCGGTGGGGGCGGGCTCGCCCGGGCGGCTCTGCGGCAGCGCTTCCTCGGCCCACCGCGCCGGCCGCTCGAGTTCGGCGTCGGTGTCCGCTTCCGCCAAGGTCCCGGCCGCGTCCTTGTGCCCGGTGGCAGCGCCCCGCATGGCCTCGCCCCCCTCCGGTACGGCCTCGGGCTCCGGCCGGGGACGCGCGGGTTGGGCAGGCCGCGGCACGGCGGGTACGTCCGCGGCGGCGGGCGGCGCCGGCTCGTCCTCGGTGGGCACCGGCTCGCCGGCCGGAGCCGGCGCCGACGGCCCGGACTTCATCGCCAGCGCCTCGCGCTCGTCGGACCGCCCGGCCGTGGGGCCCAGGGTCGGTTGCTCGTTTGCGATCGCCGTGCCGACGACGCCAGCCGGCTTGCGCTGGGCGACGGTCTGCTGCTCGGCGAGCCGCCGCTGAACCAGCCGCGCGGCGTCCTGCAGGGCAAGCTGGCTGCGCTGCACCAGCGCCAGTTGCGACTGGAACTCGGCCACCTGTTCGCGCGGCACGAAGGCGACGTACTGCTCGCGGCCGAGATCGGATTCCTGGAAATACACGTTCGCTCGGGCGCGGTGCTTGGCGGCGGGCTGCGCTCGGCCGTTGGTGACCATGAGCGGCTCGATGCCGTTGGAGACCAGGAAATCGCGAATCTGCTCCCGGGCGAGTCGGCGATTGCCGGGCAGGTCGGGAACGTCGATGTCGACGTTGGTCGCGTTGCCGAGCGACAGCGCGAGGGCGTACTCGGGCCCTCCGGGCGCCACCTCCGACCACTCGGCCTGCTTGGCATCGCGGACGGGCGACGGCGTCGCCGGTACGGGCGCGCCCGGGCTCGTTCGTTCCGCAACGACCGGCGTCGAGCCGGAGGCCTTGCCGGCCGGCTCACGCCTGCGCATGCGGGCCCCGCCCGTGTCGCCGCCCTTGGCGAGTTCGCGTCCGCCCCAGCCGCCGTCCTTGTCGGCCCGTCGCCCGTCGCCGTCTTCCGTCGCCAGGCCGTACTCGTCCACGGCCGGTCGGGTCTGCGGCGCGGTCGCCAGATCGCCGGCGTTCCGCGTCGCCTGCCACGTCAGCACGATGACGAAGCCGACCCCCGCCGCCACGAGCAGCACCGCCGCCGCGGCCGCGTATCGCAGCCAGCGCATCGACGCCGCCGCACGCGGAGCCGTCGGCCTGCCGGCGACCAGCCGCTGCCGCTCGGCCTGGGCGAGGACGCGGTCGGCGAGGTCGTCGGGAGCGGCCGCCCGGGGCAGCCCGCGGACGAGTTGCCGCGTGCGACGGATTCGCTCGAGTTCGGCCGCGAGTTCGGCGTCGGCGGCAAGGACCGCCTCAATCGCCTCGACCTCGGCGGGCGTGAGTTCGCCATCGAGGTAGGCCGACAGTTGCTCGCGAAGATGGCTAGCGTTGTCCGTCATGCCACAAGGTCCGAAAGCTTGTCTCTCAAGATGCATCGGGCACGATGCAGCCTGCTCTTTACCGTGCCGACGGGCAGGCCGAGGACTTCGGCCGCCCGGGCGTATTCCATTTCTTCCACATCGCACAGGACGACGACGAGGCGGAATTCCTCATCGAGCGTCTCGAGCGCCGCCATCACCTTCAGCTCGGTCTCGGCCGACATGGCGGCCGCCTCCGGCGCGGGGTTCCGCCGCGCCGCCACCGCCGCAGTCAGGCCGTCCGCCTGCGTCTCGTCGAACCGCTCGTCGGTCGTCAGCGACTGGAAACGAACGCGTCCGGCGCGTCGGCGATGCGAGAGGACGAGGTTCGCGGCCACGCGGAACAGCCACGTGTAAAAGCTGCTGCGCCCGCGGAATTGGGAGATCCGCTCGAGCGCCCGCAGGAACACATCCTGCGTCAGCTCCTCCGCGTCGGCAACCCGTCCGCACATCCGGAGCACCATGTTGTAAATCCGGTCCTGGTACTTCGCGACCAGCGAACCGTAGGCCTGCATGTCGCCCTTGCGGGCGGCATCGACGAGGGCCTCATCCTCGAACGACACCGTCCGGGCCCTGCCGGCCGGGGCGTCATCCTTGCGGGCCACTCTATTGGACGTTTGTGAGGTCACAGGGTTCCCGAAAAGCGGTTCATCGGCGCGAACTCCTTCCGAGCAGAACTCCCCAAGAATGTAACACGCCAAAAGGGCGAGGGCACCGCCCTACCCGCCTTCTACGCCGAAATGCGCTCGGCCGTTCGCCGCCGGGCGGTCCCGTGCCGGCGTCATTGGCGCCTGCGCCGCCGCCCCGGCTTCTTGACGTGCTCCCGCATCCAGGCCGTCAGTTCATCCTTCGACATCTCCCCCGCCGCAACGGCCAGCACCGCCCGCTCCAGCTCATCGTTGCTCGCGATCATCTCAATGCCGTTCACGTTCAGGAACACGAACGCCGCCATCACCCCGGCCCGCTTGTTGCCGTCGTGGAACGGATGGTTCATGCCGATGTGGTACAGGTACGCGGCCGCCATCGCCGGGAGGTCTTCGTGGAGGAGTTGCCCTCCGAATCGCTGCTGGGGCATCATGACGGCCGACGTGAGCAGCCCGTGGTCGCAAACCCCGCCGAGCCCGCCTTCGTGCCGGATGGTGTCGGCGTGAATCTGGATCGCGTCCTCGACGCTGAGAAAGGTCGGCTCGGCCACGACCTACTCCGCGAGCCGCTTGAGCGCCCTGCCGTAGCGGCGGCGCATCTTCGCCACCGACTTCGTCACGCGCGCCTCGCCCACGCCAACGTTCGCCGGCGTCACGATCAGGGCGTTGCCGCTGACGGTGACCTCCAACGGGGTGTCGGTGTCGATGCCCAACGCCTCCATCGTGGCTTTGTCCACGACCAGCGCCTGGCTGTTCCCGTGCTTCTTGAGTGTCTTGATCATGGCCGCATCGCTCCACAGAAACGTTTCTACATTGTTATAACAGCTATCGACACGGCGCGGCAAGGGGTTGAGCCGATGACGCCGTACGCGGGCGGCCAGGCGCAAGAAGACGCGGCGGCCTGCGAGACCGCCGCGCCGGATGCTTCACCGGTGCTCTCGGCCGGGTCAAGTGCTGCCGTGCACTTCCTGGAGTTCCTCCTGCTGCTCTTCCTCGGCCGCCGGGGCTTCGCCGACGCCCTCGAAGTACAGGTGCTTCTCTTCCTCGCCGCCCTCGGCCGTCTCCGTCCGCACCGAGACGACGATCTTCGCCTTGCCTTTGTACCCGCCGCGGAGGATCTCCTCGCTGATGGGGTCTTCCACATGCTGCTCGATCGCCCGCCGCAGCGGCCGGGCGCCGAAGTCCGGGTTGTAGCCCTTGTCGATGAGGAATTCCTTCGCGTCCGCCTGAAGCTCCAGCTCGAGCCCGTGTTCCTTCAGCCGTCCGCGGACCTTCCGCAGCTCGAAGTCCACGATGGTCTCCAGGTCGGTCCGGGTGAGGGCCTTGAAGACGATGGTGTCGTCCAGCCGGTTGAGGAACTCCGGCCGGAAGTGCCGCTCGACTTCCTTGTTGAGCAGGTCCTTCATCTTCTCGTACGTGGTTTCCTCGTCGCGTTTGGAGAACCCGAACCCGCCGCCGGATTTGATCAGTTCGGCGCCGATGTTCGTGGTCATGATCAGCACGGTGTTGCGGAAGTCCACGCGGCGGCCGAACGAGTCGGTCAGCACGCCCTCTTCCATGATCTGCAGCAGCATGTTGAATACGTCCGGGTGGGCCTTCTCGATCTCGTCGAGCAGGACCACGGCGTAGGGGCGGCGGCGGATGCGCTCGGTGAGCTGCCCGCCCTCTTCGTAGCCGACGTAGCCGGGCGGGGCGCCGATCAGCCGCGAGACGTTGTGCTTCTCCATGTACTCGCTCATGTCCATCTGGATCAGCGCGTCCTCGTCGCCGAACATGAACTCCGCCAGCGCCTTGCTGAGCAGCGTTTTTCCGACGCCGCTGGGCCCGGCGAAGATGAAGCTGCCCACCGGACGGCGCGGGTCCTTCATGCCGCTGCGGGCGCGGCGGATGCTCTTGGCCACGCGCGTGATCGCCTCGTCCTGGCTAACCACCCGCTTGTGCAGCTCCGTCTCCAGCTCCAGCAGGCGCTGCGCCTCTTCCTTCTCCAGGCGCGTCAGCGGAACACCCGTCATCTTGCTGACGACCTCGGCGATCACCTCCTCGTCCACCACGGAGGCCTGGTCATTGGCCGTCTCTTTCCACTCGCGGACCCGCTGGTCCTTCTCGCCGCGAAGCTGCTCGGCCTGATCGCGCAGCTCCGCCGCCCGCTCGTAGTCGGCGTTCTTCACCGCCTCGTCCTTCTCGGCCTGAAGCTTCTCGATTCGCTCCTCGAGTTCGGTCAGGTCCGGCGGACGGGTCATGTTCTTCAGCCGCACGCGGGCGCCCGACTCGTCGATGACGTCGATGGCCTTGTCGGGCTGGACGCGCCCGGTGATGTACCGGCTGGAAAGCTCCACGGCCTGCCCGAGCGCCCCGTCGGTGATGCGGACGCGGTGGTGCGATTCGTACCGGTCGCGGAGCCCCTTGAGGATGTCCAGCGTCTGGTCGCGCGTGGGCGGCTGGACGATGATCGTCTGGAACCGCCGCTCCAGCGCGCCGTCCTTCTCGATGTACTTGCGATACTCGTCCATCGTCGTCGCGCCCACGCACTGAATCTCGCCGCGCGACAGCGAAGGCTTGAGCACGTTGGCCGCGTCGATGGCGCCTTCCGCGCCGCCCGCACCCACCAGCGTGTGCAGCTCGTCAATGAACAGGATGACGTTCTTCGCCCGACGGACCTCGTTCATGACGGCCTTGATTCGCTCCTCAAACTGGCCGCGGTACTTCGTCCCCGCCACCATCATCGCCAGGTCGAGCGCGACGATCCGGCGGTTCTGCAGCAACTCCGGCACGTCATTGCCGACGATCTTCTGCGCCAGCCCCTCGACGATGGCCGTCTTGCCCACCCCCGCCTCGCCGAGCAGCACGGGGTTGTTCTTCGTCCGGCGGCACAGCACCTGCGTGACGCGCTCGATCTCGTTGACCCGCCCGATGACCGGATCGAGCTCGTCGTTGCGCGCGAGTTCGGTCAGGTCGCGGCCGAAGCTGTCGAGGGCCGGCGTCTTGCTCTTGCCGCGGCGCTGTCGCGGGCTTTCGCTGGGCGGGCCGCCGCCGGAGGTGACTTCCTCGGGCTCAACGCCCGCGCCCAGCAGGTTGAGCACCTCGTCGCGGACCTCGTCGAGCTTGAGCCCCAGGTTCATCAGCACCTGAGCGGCCACCCCCTCGTGCTCGCGCAGCAGCCCGAGCAGCAGGTGCTCGGTGCCGACGTAGTTGTGGCTGAGGTTGCGGGCCTCCTCGATGGCGTATTCGATGACTTTCTTCGCGCGGGGCGTCTGCGGCAGCTTGCCCATGGTGATCATGTCGGGGCCGGGCTTGACGAGCTTTTCGACTTCCATGCGGACCTTGTGCAGGTCCACGCCGAGGTTCTTCAGCACGTTCGCGCCGACGCCGCTGCCTTCCTTGACCAGCCCCAGAAGGATGTGCTCCGTTCCGGTGTACTCGTGGTTGAAGCGTTGCGCCTCGCGATTGGCCAGCGCCATCACCTTCCGGGCTCGTTCCGTGAATCGCTCGAACATTCGGTTTTCCGCTCCAGGCCCCCGCGGGGGCGCCTCGAAATCAGGTAGGTCGGGCCCGGCGTCGCGTGCTCGGCAAGTCCCATCCGCCAGGCGGGAAGATTCAGGTTCATTCTAGCGTTCGCCGCCCGCCGCTTCAACAGGACCGGCCGCCGACCCACCCGTACTATCGGCAACCCGGCCGGTTCAGTCCACACCCCGCCCGCGAAACGCTCCAGGCCGGCCGTACGCCCGGTTGCGGGCCGTGCTGGACGCCGCTACGATATCGGCCGAACAACCGCCCCCCGGGCAGGAAAGGAACCTGAAGAAGATGGCCGAACAGACGTACGCCGCGGATATCGCGTTTCTCAACGAGCACACGGAGATCATCGAGCTTGCCGCCGGGGGCGGCAAGGTGGCCGTCGCGCCCGGGTGGGTGGGGCGCGTGATGACCTCGACGCTGGGCGGCGAGGACGCGGCCGGCTTCGGCTGGCTCAACCGCCCGTTCATCGAGGCGGGCCAGACGGGCACGCCGTTCGACAACTACGGCGGCGAGGACCGCTTCTGGCTGGGGCCCGAGGGCGGGCAGTTCTGCCTGTGGTTCGCCGAGGGCGAGCCGTTCGACCTGGCCCACTGGAAGACGCCGCCGGGGATCAACGAGGGGCCGTTCGAGGTCGTCGAGCAGAGCGACACGGCCGTCACGATGACGCGGCAGTTCGAGGTGACCAACTACAGCGGCGCGCGGTTCGCCTGCCTCGTCGAGCGGACGGCGACGGCGCTGTCGGCGGCGGAGGCGGAGACGCTGCTCGGGGCGAGCGTGCCGGCGAGCATGGTCGGCTTCAAGACCGAGAACAAGCTGACGAACGCGGGGGACGCGGCCTGGAAGCGCGAGACGGGGCTGCTGTCAATCTGGGTTTTGGGACAGTTCGTCGTGCTGCCGCGGGGCAAGGTGCTCGTCCCGTTCGTGCCGGGTCCGGAGGAAAAGCTCGGCAAGCGGGCGACGCTGGATTACTTCGGGCCGCTACCGCCGGAGCGCGGCACGCTGGCCGACGACCACCTGCTGTTCACGTGCGACGGGCAGTTCCGCAGCAAGATCGGCATCTCACCCCAACGCGCGAAGGACACGCTGGGCAGCTTCGACCCCGACGCGAACGTCCTGACCATCGTCAAGTTCAACCTGCCCGAGAACGCCCCCGACCGGCCGTACGTCAACAGCCTGTGGCAGATCCACGAGACGCTCGACGCCGCCTATTCCGGGGACGCGGTCAACAGCTACAACGACGGGCCGACTTCGGGGCACGGCACCGGCGGGGCCCCGTTCTACGAGATCGAGACGTCGAGCCCGGCCGCGCAGCTCGCGCCGGACGAGGCCATCGTGCATTGCCACCGCACGTTCCACTTCGCCGGCGAGCGCGATGAACTCGACGCCCTGGCGAAGGCCGTGCTCGGCGTGGGGCTCGAGGGCGTCGGCTAGACGAAAGCGCGAGACATGAAGGCCCTGCGAAAACCGTCTCAGACGCGCGGGCTGCCGCCCGGCACGCCCGTCTATGTCGGGCCGGAGAAGGCCCGCGAGGTCCGCATCACCGTCATCGACTACGGGCCCGACGGCGTCGTCGAGCGCAAACTCGCCGACCCGGCCGAGTGCCGCCCGTTCAAGGACCAGCCCACCGTCACCTGGGTCAACGTCGATGGCATCCACAACCCGGCCGTCATGCAGACGCTGGCCGAGGTGTTCGGCCTGCATCCGCTCGTGCAGGAAAGCGTGCTCAACACCGAGCAGCGCCCGAAGCTGGAGGACTTCGACGCGTACCTGTTCACCGTGTTCAAGATGCTCCAGTGGGACGAGGAACACACCCGCGTGGCGACTGAGCAGGTGAGCCTGATCTTCGGCAAGGGGTTCGTGCTGTCGTTCCAGGAGCGCCCGGGCGACGTCTTCGACGCGGTGCGCGACCGCATCCGCAACGCCAAGGGGCGGATTCGCAAGATGGGCGCGGATTACCTCGCCTACAGCCTCATCGACGCCGTCGTGGACGGGTACTTCGCGGTGCTCGAGAAGCTCGGCGACCGGCTGGAGGTGCTGGAGGAGCGGCTGATCGACCGGCCGCAGCCGCGGACGATGCGCGAGATCCATCACCTCAAGCGCGAGGCGCTGCTGCTCCGCAAGAGCATCTGGCCGCTGCGCGAGGTCATCAGCGGGATGCAGCGGACGGAGTCGAAGCTTATCACCCGGGAGACGGGGGTGTACCTGCGGGATGTGTACGACCACACGATCCAGGTCATCGACACGATGGAGACCATCCGCGACCTGCTCGCGGGCATGGTCGATACGTATCTGTCGAACGTGTCCAACCGCATGAACGAGGTGATGAAGGTCCTGACCATCATCGCCACCATCTTCATTCCGCTCACGTTCGTCGCGGGCATCTACGGGATGAACTTCGACTACATGCCGGAACTGCACCAGAAATGGGCGTATCCCGCGGTGCTGGTCCTCATGGCCGTCGTCGCCGGCGGGATGGTCCTGTACTTCCGCCGGAAACGGTGGATCTGACGGCGGGGAGAGATGACGGCCCATTGGGTACCACGGGCTGCTCGCGACCCGTGCACCACGAACACGGCTTGGCAGGCGAGCCGTGGCACCCCCTACAACACGTCCGTCGTGGTCACTCCTCGCGTTTCGGCGGGCGGCGGAGGCGTTTGGCGTCGCCGCGGCGTTTCTTGGCTTTGAGGCGCCGCTCCCTCGACGCGGCCGTGGGACGGGTCTTGCGGCGGGGTGTGGGCTTCGTGGCCGCCTTGCGGATCATCCCCACCAGCCGCTCGACGGCGTCCTCGCGGTTGCGCTGTTGCGTGCGGTAGCGGCGGGCGTCGAGGACAAGCACACCGTCGGAGGTCATCCGCGACCCGGCCAGGCGCTTCAGGCGGCTCTTGACGGGCGACGGCAGCGACGGCGAGCCGGCCACGTCGAACCGCAATTGCACGGCCGTGGCGACCTTGTTGACGTTCTGCCCGCCCGGGCCGGAACTGCGGACGAAGGACAGGTCGATCTCGTCCTCGCCGATCGAGATATCGCGGCTGACGCGGACCATGCCCCCATGATATCGGCCGTACGCACGCCCGGGCACAGCCTCAATCGCGGCCGCGGCCCTACTTCCTCTGCTCGGTCGGCCGCATCTCGAGCGCCTCGCCGAACCGCGTGCCCGGCGGCGGCGGGTCGGGAATCTCCTTCGGCCGTCCGGATTCGCGCTGGTAGAGCCGCAGCGGGTCGCCCTTCGGCGACAGCTTGACCACGTCGCAGCCGCGCCACGTCACGCGGAACCGCCGGCCGCCCACGACCTCCGTCCGGGTCTCGTTCCGGACGGGGTGCGAAAGGCGAATTACGTCGCCCCTCTTCAGCCGCCCCGCCTGCAGGCAGCCGTCCTCGACCGCCGCGGAGCGACGCCGCCCGTTGACCGTCACGCGAAGCCCCTTCTGCTGGAACGGCAGGACGCGGACGGCATACTCGCCCGCGCGCTTGGCCGTCACCTGCATCCAGCCCTCGTTCGGGTAACCCGTCTCCACGCGGCAGTGCCCGCCGTCGATGTCAATGGGCAGGTTCACCGTCACCCGCCGGCCGCGCTTCGTCACGATGTTCTGCCACACGCGGTGCAGCGCCTGCGGCGCCGTGCCCACGCAGCAGCCTGCGATCGACCGGAACCACCGCAGCGAGATGCTGTTCGGCTTCGCCCCGCCCGACCAGCCGCCAACGACCCGCTTGTCAATGTCGCGGTAGGTCCGCGCTTCTTCATCCGGCAGGCTGTTGTCCACGCCGATGAACGACCCGTCCTTGACCTGGTTCTCGTTGAGCTGATTGCGAACGAACCGGTTCACCACGTCCCAGTACTCGTCGTGCCCGGCCTCGATCATCTCGAAGCAGCCGAAGATCGCGTCCTTGATGCAGCAGGTCTCGCAGGACTCCTCGGCCGGCGGATGCCACTGGGCGTACTCCGGCACCCAGCCGAAGCTCGACGACAGGCTCAGGACGTAGTCGAGGATTTGCTTGCCGCGTGCGGCGTAGTCGGCGTTGCCGGTCGCGCGGGCGAGCCGGACCAGCCCCCCGGCGACCCACGTGGCGGAGTGGACGTGGCCGAAGAATTCCCCGCGGTAGTTGAAGTAGCGGCTGGTGCCCAGCAGGTAGTTGGCCGTGCCGACGGCGAGGTCGAGGGCCACCTTGTCGCCGAACCGCTCGTACGCCTCGACCAGCGGCTGAAGCATCATGCCGTTGCGGATGGACGTCTCGCCGCGCCCGGTGACGCGCGAGGAATCCCAGCCGCCGTCGAGCATGTACACGTCGTTGGGGAACTCGTACACCGGCTCCTCGAACGGGAAGTCGCCCGACCAGAAGGTGCGGGTCCTCCGCTCCCACACGAGCGACCGCATGCCGCGCGTCAGGCCGAACAGCCGGCGCCGCACTTCCGCGTTGTCCGGCTCGAGCGAGAGCCACCGGTTCAGCGCCGACACGACGTACGCCATCTCGTGGAACGACGAGTGCAGCGTGTTCGACCACGGATACGGCTCGTGATACCGCAGGCCCTTGGGGCCCCAAGAGCGGAGCAGATGCCGGCGGAAGCCGGCGAGGACCTCGCGGCCGTCGTCGGTGCCGAGGATCTCCATGGTGCAATGGAGCGCCTCCGACCAGCTCGCGACGAGTTCGGCGTCATCGACGCGGCAGTGGGCGGCGTAGGCGGGGTTCTGATTGACGACGATCCGCCAGTACGGCAGGGAGTCCTGGGCGGGATCGACCATGCTCGTCAGGTAATTGTGGGCACGGCGGGCGTCGGCGTGCAGGTCGTACTTCTCGTAGCGGGCGGCGGGGGATTTCACATCGCTCTCCGTTCGGGGCCAGAGCTACGAGCGTGTATCAGGCCGGGCCCGAAAAGTCAACCCGTCGCGGGCGACTCTGAGCGCCGCGCCTGGCGGGGGAGCATTAGCAGCGCTCAACGCAGAGATCGCGGAGCACACGGAGGAGCGAACGAATCAACGGCGCCCGCCGCGCGGGCCCCAAGGGCCGAACGGATTTCGCCGGGGGCGCAGCCCCCGGAATGAGGTGCTCAGATATCCGGAGCCCCGACGGGGCGACGGGATGTTGGCGCGCCGGCCGGTTCCATCGTCCCGTTGGGGCTCATTCGCCTGTGGGACCTGGTCCGGGGGTTCCCTTCGGTCCCCCCCCGGCCAAACTCTCGCGTCCCGTCGGGAGGCCCGCGCCGGCCAGCGCCGCGGCAACACCAGCGCGGCGATCGACAGCCCCGCCAGGCTGTGGCCGACGGTGGTCATGGCGATGGATATGCTACCGCGGCCGTAGACGCGCACTTCGACCGAAAGGATTCCTGCCCCTTGGCCCTTCGCAGAAGGGATCCCGCTCCCTTGCGGTCGCGGCTCGCCGGCGGCTTGGTGCGGCGTAGCCTGAATGCTCCGAAGCCTTGGCGAAGGAGGATGGCGAAGCCGGGTCGCGGCTCGCCCCCCAGGGGGCCACCCAGCCGCCCGGCGTCTGCGTCGTCTGTGCAATCCCTATGGGACAGGCCTGCGGTTCCGGTCGTCCTTTGCTTCCTCTCCTTCCCCTGCGGCTATCTGCCGAGCCGGTTTTGGGCTTGTCGTAAGCGCGGCGATGCCTATACTAGTGCGTTTCCCGCCCCGTCGGCGGCCCTGGACGGCGCCGCCGCGGGGAACTGCAACACCCGGAAGCGCCCCACCTGGGGGCCCTGGAGATGTCTATGCCCGCTTCGAAGCCACAGGACATCCGCAACCTGGTGCTCGTCGGACACGGCGGTGCCGGAAAGACCACCCTCTGCGAGGCCATGCTCCACGCGGCCAAGGTCACAGGGCGATTCGGCTCGGTCGATGACGGCACCAGCCACATGGACTATACGGACATCGAGAAGGAGCGGAAGCACTCGGTCGATCCGGCCGCCGCGCACTTCGACCACGCCGGCAAGACGATCAACCTGATTGACGCGCCGGGCTATCCGGACTTCATCGGCGGCGCGATCTGCGCCCTGTCCGGCGCGGACACGGCCGTGGTGGTGATCTCGGCGACGGCGGGAGTCGAGGTCAACACGCGGCAACTGTTCAAGGCGGCCAAGGAAGCATCGCTCCCCATCGCGATCGTGGTTAACAAGATTGACGGCGAGAACGTGGACCTTCAGGCCTTGCTGGGCGAGGTAAGCGAGACGTTCGGGCAGGCGTGTCGGCCGATGAACCTGCCGACGGGCGGCGGCACGGACGTGATTGACTGCTTCGCCAACGAGTCGGGCGACGCCGACGTCGGCAGCGTGGCGGACGCGCACACGCAGCTCGTCGAGAACATCATCGAGTCGGACGAGGCGCTGATGGAGGCGTACCTCGGCGGCGAGGAAGTACCGGCCGACAAGCTCTCCGCGGCCTTCGCCCAGGCGATGGTCGAAGGCACGGTGATCCCGGTGTTCTTCACGGCGGCCAAGTCGGAGGTCGGCGTGGCGGCGTTGATGGATACGGCCGCGAGGTTCTTCCCGTCGCCGGCGGACGTTCCGGCCCGACCCGTCCGCGGGGGCGAGGCCCCCGACGCCGGAGCGGTGGACGTGGCCTGCGACCCGGACAAGCCGTTCATCGGGCAGGCATTCAAGATCACGTCGGACCCGTTCGTCGGGAAGCTGGCGTGGATTCGTGTGCTTCAGGGCACGGCAACGCCGGACACGACGTATAGCTTGGGCGACGACCGCAAGAGCACGAAGATCGGGCACCTGTTCAAGGTGCAGGGCAAGGAGACGCAGGAGGCCAAGCAGGCGGTGACGGGCGACCTCATCGCACTGGCGAAGGTCGAGGAGATCAGCGCGGGCCACGTGCTGCACGCCGCGGGCAACGCGATGTTCTGCGACCTGCTGAAGGCGCCGACGCCGATGTACTCGCTGGCGGCGATGCCCAAGAGCCGCGGCGACGAGCAGAAGATCTCGGGCGCGCTGCAGAAGCTGTCGGAAGAGGACCCCACGTTCGAGGCCCATCGAGACAGCCAGACCAACGAGACCGTCATCAGCGGCATCGGCGACCTGCACCTGCGGATCATACTGACCAAGATGAAGGAGCGGTTCGACCTCGAGGTCGAGACCAAGCCGCCCAAGATCCCCTACCGCGAGACCATCACCGCCAAGGCCGAAGGCCACCACCGCCACAAGAAGCAGACCGGCGGCGCCGGGCAGTTCGGCGAGGTGTACCTCCGCGTCGAGCCGATGGAGCGCGGCGAGGGGTTCGAGTTCGTCAATGACCTGTTCGGCGAGTCGATCCCGCGGCAGTTCCTGCCGGCCATCGAGAAGGGCGTCCACGACGTGATGCAGGCCGGCGCCGTTGCGGGATATCCGCTGCAGGACGTGCGGGTGAGCGTCTATGACGGCAAGCATCACCCGGTGGACTCGAAGGAAGTCGCCTTCCGCACGGCCGGCAAGAACGCGTTCCTCGACGCGATCGGGAACGCCAAGCCCACGATCCTCGAGCCGATCGTGAGTATGGAGATCACGGTGCCGTCAAGCCACATGGGCGACATCGCGAGCGATATTTCGGGCCGGCGCGGGCGGATCCTCGGGCAGGACATGCTGCCGGGCAACGCGTGCACGATCCGGGCGGAGGCGCCGCTCGCGGAGGTGATGCAATACAACAGCCAGCTCCGCTCGGTCACCGGCGGACAGGGCAGCTACACGATGGAGTTCAGCCGTTACGAGCCCGTGCCGGGCAACGTGCAGCAGCAGATTATCGCCGCCTCGCAGCAGGCGAAGGAAACGCAGGAATAGCGCCCGCCCGCGGGCGGCAGGAGCAACCGAACCATGCCTCGCAAGTGTGCATTCACCGGCCGGAAGACGAGAAGCGGACGGCGCTACAGCCGCCGCGGCAAGGCCAAGTATCTCGGCGGCGTCGGCATCAAGACCACGGGCAAGACGAAGCGGAAGTTCCGCCCGAATATCCAGCGCGTCCGCGCGGTGGTGGACGGGAAGATCGTCCGCGTGAACGTCTCGACGAAAGCCATTCGCAACGGGATGATCACCAAGCCGCCCAAGCGCGACTACACGCCGCCCGAGGAAGAGGCATAGCGTCCGGGGCTAGCCGGCGTCGCGCGCGGGGAGCGACTCGAACTCGGGCACGTCCGCGATGTACACGTTGGCGTAGCCGTTGTGGTCGGCGGTGAAGACCACGCGGGTCCGGCCGGCGGCGTCGCGAAACATGCGGGGATGGACGTGCTGACGCTGCGTGTGGAAGCTGCATCGGTGCCACGCCAGGATCCGCGGGCCTTCGTACTCGCCGTCCCGCAGCCGCCACAGCAGCAGGTGCGGTTCGTCGCGCCCGCCGTCGCCGACCAGCAGCGTCTCGTCTAAACTGTGGAAGTGCGTCGAGCCGTGCGGGAAGTCCCACTCGCGGTGTCCGCCGCCGGCGAAGCCGATCACGCCGAAGCGGTGGACCTGTTGCCCGCCCACGGTCTTGCGCCCATGAAAGCCCACCCGCCGGCCGTCCGCGAACCAGTACTCGTGGCCGATCGCCTCCTCAGGCATCTGTGAGCGGAGCGGCCGGGGCCGGCCCGAGGAAATCTCGAGCGCCCACATCCGCTGCTCCACCCTCTCCCACGGCCCCTCGTGGCAGAACGTCAGCGCGTCGGGCAGCGTCGGCGAGGTGTTGACATGGCTGAGCCAGCAGGCCTCTTCACGCAGGACGCGCGGCGCGCCGCCGGCCGTCGGCGCGGCCATGATGCGGCAGGTCGGCCCGGCCGCGTGGTACTCCGCGAATCCCACGTACCCATGCCCGAGATCCATGTCGATCCGCCCCATGAGGTCCTCCATGGCACCCACGCAGAGAAGCTCTCCGTCGGCCGTGCAACTGAAGTTCCCCAGCCGGAAGCCGTCTTCGCACTCGTACAGCGTCCGCCGCTTCAGCGTGCGGAGGTCGAGAGCCTCGACCGCCTTGCCGACCGCGAGGTACGCCTCGTCGCGGACCGGATTGAGGAACGTCCGCTGCAGGCGGCCGGGCTCGTCCGGGCGGAAATCCGTCAGTTGCGTCAGCTCGCCGGTCTCCAGTTCCGCGCTGTACAGGTTCGGCGTGTTGTTTCGCTCCGACGCGATCACGAGCCGCCGGCCTCCATCCCAAAGGCCGTCGTTGGTGAAGTAGATGTGATGGCTGTGAGCGTGCCAATCGGTGAGTTGATGAACCGTTGTGCCGGAAGCCCGGTCGGTGAAGGTTCGTCCTTCGGCAGCCGTTCTGTCGCCAAGTCCCATGCGATTCGTCCTTCGTTCCACTTCACGGGGTCACAATGATCCCGGCGGGTCATTTCCCCAATTGGGAATTGTCAACCGCCGCTTGTCAATCGACAATCATCCCGCCCGCCGGAAGGTGAGCATCGCCGTCTGAGCAGCGACCCGCCGAACGGTCAGCGAATGTCCGACTCCGCGAAGAGCCGAACGAAGACGCGTTCCCGCCGCCGCAAGTTCGCGGCCATGCTTTCGACCTACGCGCTGGGCACGTTCAACGACAGCCTGTTCCGCGTCTCGGCCATGCTTATCGCCGTTGCCGTCGGGATGAAGGAGATTCAGGGCTACGTCATGAGCGTGTTCACGCTGCCGTATCTCCTGTGCGCGGCGTACACGGGCTGGCTGGCCGACAAGTACCGCAAGCGAATGGTGATCGTCAGCGCGAAGGTCCTCGAGCTGCTGGTCATGCTCGCCGGCGGATACGGCATCGTCACCGGCAACTGGGCGGTGCTGTACCCGATGATCTTCCTGATGGGGCTCCAGTCGGCGATCTTCAGCCCGTCGCTCAACGGGACGATCCCCGAGCAGTTCCCCGCGAGCTACGTCACCACGGCCAAGGCGTTCATCACGGTCGCCGTCACCGCCAGCATCCTCATCGGCGGCGGCATCTCCGGCGTGCTGCTCCGCGAGAAGTCCCTGCTGTGGGGCCGCGTCGAGGTCGGCCGGCTCGTGGTCGCGCTCGCGCTGATCGCGATGTCCGTCGTCGGGATCGTGACGAGCCTCGGCATTCCCGGCCGGCGGGCGGCCGACCCGAAACGCCGCTTCCCCTGGCGCGGGCCCGTCCAGACGCTCATCCACTTGTGGGAGATCCGCCGCGATCGGCTGCTGACGGTCGCCATTCTTGCCGGCACATACGCGTGGTTCGTCGGGGCGCTCCTCATGGCCATCGTCAACGCCTTCGCCGACAGGGCGTACTACGGCGACGAGGGCTACGCGTCGGCCATGCTCGCGGCCGAACTGATCGGCCTCGCCGGGGGCGGCGTGGTCGCCAGCCGCATCGTCAAGGGCAAGCGCTGGCACCGCCCGCTCGCGCCGGCGGCCGGCGCGATGGCTGTCCTCATGTTCGCGGCATCCGCCACCGTCCTGCTGCCCCGAACGCTCCAGTTCCCGGCGCTGCTGGTGCTTCTGTCGGCGACGGGCTTCGCCGGCGGCGTGCTGCTGATCCCGTGCGAGGCGTTCTACCAGATCCGCCCCGACGCGGCGAACAAGGGAACGATCATCGCGGCCGCCAACAGCGCGACGTTCCTCGGTGTGCTGCTGTCAGGCCCGATCGTTGGCTTGCTGCTGTCGTTGCTGTCGCCCACCCAGTGTTTTCTGGTAGTCGGATGCCTGTCGGTGCCGGTCAGCGTGTGGTTGGCGTGGGCGCTGCCGCGCGCGGAGGCGGCGGAGCCGGCGCCCGAGCCCCCCGCGCCCGACGTTCACCCGGATCCCGATCTGGACGCTCCGGAAGCCTGAGCCATGCTCGACGGGCCGCTTCGCATTCTGGTCAAGTCGCTACTGTGGCTGCGGTACCGCATCCGCATGACGGGCGCCCGCGAGGCGGCGGCGGGCGGCACGCGCGGCATCCTGTTCCTGCCGAACCATCCGGCGCTGATTGACCCGATCATCCTTCTGGCCCACTTGCACAAGCGGTTCCGCCCGCGCGTCCTGGCGCTCAGGCACCAGATCGACCGGTTCTTCATCCGCACGCTCGCCCGGCGGGTCGGGGCCGTGCCGATTCCGGACCTCGACCGCGAGGGCCCGGGCGCCCGCGAGGAGATGACGGCCGCCGTCAGCAAGTGCGTGGAACTCCTGCGAAGCGGCGAGAACCTCGTGCTCTACCCGTCGGGGCACGCGTACCGCTCACGTCTGGAGAACCTGCGCGGCAACAGCGCCGTCGAAACAATCCTTCGAAAGGTCCCGGACGCGCGGGTGGTGCTGGTGCGGACGACGGGGCTGTGGGGCAGCCGCTTCAGTTGGGCGACGGGCCGGCCGCCGCAGGTGGCTCGCGGCGTGAAGCGGGCCGTGCCGTTCCTGCTGAGGAACTTCCTGCTGTTCGCGCCGCGCCGACACGTGAACATCAAGCTGCACGAGCCCGACGACCTGCCGCGACACGCCGACCGCAACACGCTCAATGCCTACCTGGAGGCGTGGTACAACCGTGACGCCCCGCCGAACACGTACGTGCCCTACTCCATCTGGGAGCGCGGCCGCCGGCGGGCCCTGCCCGACCCGCCTCTGGCGGCCGCCGAGGGCGACCCGTCGGCCGTCCCGCAGTCCGTCCGGACGGTCGTCATCGATCGCCTGCGCGAACTGACCGGCGAGGAGGCCCTCGTCGACGACGCGGAGCTGGCGCGCGACCTCGGGCTCGACAGCTTGGCGCGCGCGGAATTGGGCACGTGGCTGGAGAGCGAATTCGGCCATCCCACGGCCACCATCGACGCCATGCGGACGGTGGGCGACGTGATGCTGTCCGCCTGCGGGCGTCTGGTGGCACCGGAGCCGATGGAACTCAAGGAGATCCCGCGCCGCTGGTTTGGCCCGCAAGGCGACGCCGGCCGCGCGGGGGTGCCCCCGGGCGGGACCATTCCGCAGGTCGTCCTGGCACAGGTGCGCGGGCGTCCGGGCCGGCCGCTCTTCGCCGATCAGACCAGCGGCGTGCGGACCGGGCGCGACCTGCTCACCGCCCTGCTCGCTCTCATGCGTCCGGTGACGAACCTACCCGGCGACCGTCTGGGCATCATGCTGCCGGCGTCCGTGGCGGCGGCCGTTTCGTACCTCGCCGCCCTGTTCGCCGGCAAGACGCCGGTCATGGTCAACTGGACCGTGGGACGCCGGCATCTGCTCCACTCGCTGGAGGCCGTCGGCGTGCGCGCCATCGTGACGTCGCGGCGGCTGGTTCAGCGGCTCGAGGGGCACGGGGTCGATTTCGCAGACCTGCGTGAGCGATTCGTCTTCCTCGAAGACCTTGCGGCCGGCCTGACCCGGCGCCGGAAGTTGCGTGCGTGGCTGGGCGCTCGGCTCGGGGCGCGGGCCCTCCACCGGGCGGCCGGGCGGGTCAGGCCGTCCGACACGGCCGCGATCCTGTTCACCAGCGGCTCAGAGACCGTCCCCAAGGCTGTCCCCCTGACCCACGCGAACATCCTGTCCAACGTCCGCGATATCGCCCGGGCGCTGACGGTCCGCCGCAGTGACGCCATGCTGAGCCTGCTGCCCCCGTTCCATTCGTTCGGCCTGACCGTCAACATCGTCACGCCGGCATGCCTGGGCATTCGCAGCATGTTCCATCCGGACCCGACGGCCGGGGCGACCCTCGCGCGGATCGCCGAAGCCTACCGGGCGACGCTGCTCGTCGGCACGCCGACGTTCCTTGGCCGCATCGTTGGGGCCGCCCGCCCCGGTGATCTCGACACGCTTCGTCTGGCGGTGACCGGGGCCGAGGCGTGCCCGCGGCGTCTGTGCGATGAACTCGCCGGCGAGTGCCCGGGCCTGACGGTGCTGGAAGGCTACGGCGTGACGGAGTGCTCGCCAATTGTCTCAGTCAACAACGAGCGCGACCCGAAGGCGATGACGATCGGCAAGGTGCTGCCCTCGCTCGAGTACGCCGTCGTTCATCCGGAGACGGGGCAGCGCGTGCAGCCCGGCGACCCGGGCGTGCTGCTGGTTCGGGGCCCCAGCGTCTTCGGCGGATACCTGGGCGAAGCGCGCTCGCCCTTCGTCGAATTCGGGGGCAGGCGATGGTACGGCACGGGGGACCTGGTCAGCGAGGACGCCGACGGCGTGCTGACCTTCCGCGGCCGCCTGAAGCGGTTCGTCAAGATCGGCGGCGAGATGGTCTCGCTGCCCGCCATCGAGGCCGCCCTGGCCGAGCGTTTCCCGCCGGATTCGCAGGGGCGCCCCACGGTGGCGGTCGCGGCTGCGGGCGCCGAAGGGCATCCGGAACTCGTGCTGTTCACCACACGCCAGATCGATCGCCCCGCAGCGAACGCGGTTCTCCGCGAAGCGGGGCTGTCGCCGCTGCACCATGTCCACCGTGTCGTTCGCATGACGGAACTGCCGCTGCTGGGAACGGGGAAGGTGGACCACCGGGCCCTGAACGGCACGCCGGAATGCCGGCGCGTCGCGGACCAAATCGAACGGCCGGGGACCGATAGACAATAGCCGAAGAGTAGGCGGAACCAAGTGGCACAAGCCGCAGGGGCACGAGGACCGATCGCGCGACCACGGGGCACTGGTGGTTTCTCGGCCATTGGGCTTGGGTTGCTTCGTCTTCCGGTCGATTCCGGGCCCGGCTTGGCAGCCGGACCCCGCAGAAAATATCCCTTGATTCCCGGCAGGAAACTTGCTTGCATATCCAAGCGTGGCAGCTATATGGTGTCTCGACGATGATGAGGGGTGTTTGTCCTGCCGGCCCGGCAGGAAGGTCCCCAAGGGACAGGTTCTTCAGGGCTTGTCCGACCGAGGGACCCTTGGCGAGAGGCGCCGAAGCTCCTATCCCCGGCTTTGCTTCGCCCTGTGCAGCGCTCCGCAGAGCAGCGACATCCGCGGCGTCCGGGAGAGACGCCCCGCGGACTCAATGAATAACCGCCCCCAAGGCGGGGCCCAATGGAAGGCCTTCTTGAGGAAGGGACCACAAATGGAACAGCAATCGAGTATGGCGGAACAGGCAGAGACCGTAACGGGCTCGGGCGTTCTGGAGATTACGGAGAAGGGCTACGGGTTCCTTCGCCAGGCGAAGAACGACTACCGCCCCACGCCGGGCGACACGTTTGTCGGCAAGGACTTCATCCGTCACGGCGGACTGCGGACCGGGCTGCACATCGAGGGCGACGCCGCGCCGCCCACCAAGCGTAAGGGCGGCCCCAAGCTCGAGAAGATCACCCAAGTCAACGGCCGGCCCGCCGAGGAATACACCGACATCAAAGGCTTCAAGGATCTCATCGTGGTGGACCCCCACCCGCACCTGAAGCTCGAGACCCCGGGCGGGCCCATGGAGATGCGGGTGCTCGACCTGATCGATCCGGTCGGCAAGGGGCAGCGCGGGCTTATCGTTGCGCCGCCGCGATCAGGCAAGACGATCCTGCTCCAGCAAATCGCCAACGCCATCGCCGCCAACAACCCCGAATGCAAGATCATGATCCTCCTGATCGACGAACGGCCCGAGGAGGTCACCGACTTCCGCCGCAAGTGTCCGGCGGCTGAGGTCATCGCGTCCAACAACGACCAGGAGATCGCCAATCACGTCCGCGTGGCGGAATTCAGCATCGAGCGAGCCAAGCGGATGGCCGAGTTCGAGCAGGACGTAGTCATCCTGCTGGACAGCCTGACGCGGCTGGGGCGGGCCTATAACCGCTACGTCGAGGGCTCCGGGCGGACGATGACCGGCGGCGTGGATATCCGCGCCCTGGAGACGCCGAAGCGGCAGTTCGGCTCGGCCCGGAAGATCGAGAACGGCGGCAGCCTGACCATCCTCGCCACCGCCCTGATCGAGACGGGCAGCCGGATGGACGACCTGATCTTCGAGGAGTTCAAGGGCACGGGCAACATGGAGCTGTCGCTCGATCGGAAACTCGCCGAACGACGGACCTGGCCGGCGATCAACATCCCGCAATCGGGCACGCGGAAGGAAGAACTGCTCGTCGAGCCGTGGAAGCTGCCCAAGCTCCACATGCTGCGTCGGTTCCTGTCGAGCCTGAACGTGGACGAAGAGATGCCGGCCCTGCTGTCGGCCCTGCAAAAATTCCCCACCAACGACGACTTCCTCCGCTCCTTCGAGGCCAAGACCTACTGATCGCCCGAAGCAGCGGCGGCCCCCCCCGAGACGGCGCCGCGCTCGCCCGCACACGCGGGCTCGGCGCCGTTTCCGTGCGCGGAGCGAACTACTCCGCTCCGGCCTGTTCCTGTTCCTCGATATGCCGCGCCTCGTGGATGCGGCTGCTGATGAGGTAGCCCAACAGGGCTCCGCCCCCACCAGCGGTCAGCCAGTCCACCGGAAGCACCCGCGCGTACGCGGGAACCGTCATCCACTTCTCGGGCGGCACCGCCCCCACCTGCACAACAGCCAGGACATAGAACCCGGCGCCCACGATGAGCGGCACGACCCACGCGATGAGCGGCAGTGCGGCCGGCACGAACTGATGCGCGATCAGGAAGCCAAGCGCGAACCCGGCGAACAGCGCGAAGAGAATCTGCCCGCGGTCCGGCGATCGAAGCAAGAGAACAACAAAAACCAGCGACAGACCCGTCGCCGCGGCGAGGAACTGGGCGGTCCTGGCCGCGTTGCCCGGCTTCCCGCGGGCGCCTGACGGCCATGCCCGGCCCCCCAGGACACGACCCAGACGTTCACGCAACGTCCCGCCACCTTCGTCTGCGGCCGCGTTGGGCAGCGGGTCGCGCCAGAGCCACTTCGGATGAAGTCGTCCGACGACCCACCGGACGACCGCGACGGCAATGATCGCGACGGCCCCGAGCACCAGCAGCAGGGCCAGTTCCGCAAGCAGTTGCCCGTAGAGCCCGCGCAGCGAGCCGTTCCCCGTCCACAGCAGCGGTCTCATGCCGGCCGAACGCAGGCTCATCCCGCCCAGCCCGACAAGCGCGGCCAGGAGCCCCCCTTCCGGGCGGGCTGTGATCGTCACCAAGGCGCACAGCGCCGCCAACCCCCACATCGCCGCTGCGAACATCGACGCCAGACCTGCCGATTCCGTCGCCACGAACACGACGGGATCGTTTGGGTCGCTGGGGCGCAACACCGGCCACAGGCCGAAGTAAACGACCAGCAGGGCGGCGACGGCCGCGAGCTGCACCTGCAACTTCTCCAGCAAGTGAAAATGTCTGTGTTTCATCAGGGCGCTCGACAAGGCATTTCGGTAGCGGTAGAATTCCGAGTTTCCCGGCCGCTGGTGAGCGGCCATCCTACCCATCCACCAAGGTAAAGGCAACCGATGGACGTTTCGGTCTTGGAGAAGCTTTCGGGGCGCGCAGCGGGGACGAATCAGCGTATCGTGTTGCCTGAATCGTCGGATTCGCGCGTTCTTCGGGCGGCGGCCGAGATCAAGCGGCGCGGGTACGCCGAAGTCGTTCTGCTGGGCGATCCGGACGCGGTGCGTGGTGCTGCCGCCGATTGTGGCGCGGGCCTCGCCGGGGTGGAGGTCATCGATCCCGCCGCGGACGCCGAGCACGAGAGGTACGTCGAAGGGCTGCACGACCGCCGCCGGGGCAAGGGCATGTCGCGCGACGACGCCGCGCGACTCCTGGCGAACCCCGTGTACTACGCCGGCATGATGCTCCAGGCCGGACGGGTGGATGGCATGGTCTCCGGTAGCGACTCCCCCACCAGCGACACGGTGCGCAGCGCCTTGTACAGCGTGGGCACTGCGCCCGGCTGCCGCACGGTCAGCGCGTGCAGCCTCATGCAGACGCGCGTCCACTCCGTCGGGGCCGAGGGCGCGCTGATCTTCGCCGACACGGGCGTCGTCCCTGAGCCGGATGCCGAGCGTCTGGCGGATATCGCCGTCGCCGCCGCCGACGCCTGCCGTGTTCTCCTGGACGTTGAGCCCCATGTGGCCATGCTGAGCTTCTCGACCAAGGGATCGGCGACGAGCCCCGCCGTGGAGAAAGTGCTCGCCGCGCTGTCGCTCGTTCAGCAGCGCCGCCCGGGGCTCTCGGTGGACGGGGAGCTTCAACTCGACGCGGCGATCGTGCCGGAAGTGGCCGCCCGGAAAGCCCCCGGCTCGCCCGTCGCCGGACGCGCCAACACGCTGGTTTTTCCCGACCTGTCCTGCGGGAACATCGCGTACAAGATCGTCGAGCGGCTGGGCGGCGCGGTGGCGCTGGGGCCGCTGCTGCTGGGGCTGGCCAAGCCGGTCAACGACCTGTCTCGCGGATGCAGCGTGGACGACATCGCTCTGATCACGGCCATCACGGCCGTGCAGGCAGCCGAGGCAAGGGCGCCTCGCGCCTGATGAGCCACCGGGCGCAGTGGCCCACCGATCCACGAAGCTCCGCCCCGCGCCGCGGGCGCCCTCAGGCGTTTACCGCCTGCTCCACGCTGCTGTGCAGGGGGAAGAGCTTGGTCAGACGAGTGGTCTCAAGGAGCCTGCGGACGGCCGGCTGCGGGCGAACGAGACGGACCTGTCCGTTGTGGTGGCGGCTCTTGAGGTACGCCGAGATAATCGCCCCCAAACCGGCCGAGCAGATAAAATCCATCTCGGCGAGGTCCAGCACCATCACGGGGGTCTTCCTCCCGGCGAGTTCCTCGAGCCGCGCGCGCAGCTCGTCGGCCTGGGACATGCTCACGGAGCCCTGGATCTGCACGACGGCGTACGCCCCCCCCTCCTGAACATCCAACTGCAGCAGCCTGTCAGGGGTCTGCATCATGGGCCGACTCCCTTCTAGCGGTTGTGCTTGATCATGTGGACCTGAGTGCCCTTGTCGCTGAAACGGACCTCATCCATGTAGGCACGCATCAGCATGATGCCGCGCCCGCACGGCTTCTCCAGGTTCTCATCGACCGTTGGGTCCGGCACGCTGGACGGGTTGAACCCGGCGCCCTCGTCTCCCACCGTCAGCGCGACGAACCGATCGTTGACGTCGTAGGCGATGCTCACTTTGCTTGCCGGGTCTCGCCGGTTGCCGTGATTGATGGCGTTGTTCAGCGCTTCCTCCAGCGCCAAGCGGATCGCGAACGTGCACGACTCGGTATAGCCGCGTCGCGCGACCTCGTCGAGGACCGTCCGTTCCACGCGCCGCGCGGCCCTCAATTCCGAAGGTATCACCACTCTTTTCGTCAAGACTGCTTCCCGAACTCCGGAGGGCGGATGTCGCGGACGCGCCCGCCCCACCTGGTCCTCTGCATGCGCCCGGCAGGCTACGTCAGGCTGGACACGGCCTCCTCCACCGAACCATGAATGTCGAAGATCTCGTTCAGCCGCGTGATGACGAAGACCTCGTATATTTTCCGTTCAATCTCCGCCAGGCGCAGCTCACCGCCCTTTTCCCGAACGCGCTTGTGCAGCGTGATCAGCATCCCCAGGGCGCTCGACGACATGTGCGAGACCCTGGCAAAATCCAGAACGATCTTCGGCTTCCCCGCCGCCGCCACAAGGCTCCCCAGGTGCTGACCGATCTCGGAAATGCCTATCTCGTCCAGAATCTTCTTGTCCGCGAAGCTCACGACGGTCACGCCGTCACGCTCCGATACCGTCAGCCTTTTCGCCTGTTCTGGCATCTTGTTAATCTCCTTGGCGGCGGGCCTCGCCCCCACAAGGCCCGCCCCGCGGCCTCGTCGGCCGCTTACTCTACTGTAGGCTTCACGACGGCCGCAAACCAAAAGCGAGCGAACCCCGCCTCGCTCGTCACATCAGAAGCTGCAGCACATTCAGCAGAAGGCTCAGCCCCAGCAGTACAGCCAGCAGGACCAACAGAGCGCGGCTCTCGGGGACTGCCGCTGCGGGGGAGCTTTCGTCGGCCTCCGAAGGCCCGGCCCCCTCCGCCAAGCCGGTCAGGACATCCTCGCCGATCCGTTTGCGGGCCTGGAGCGGGGGCTGTCCGTCACGGATGGCTTCGAGATCTCTCAACAGATCGCCCGTGGACGCGTACCTCTGCTGCCGTTGCTTGGCCATCATCACCTCGACGACCTCGCCCAATCCCGAAGACAGAGACGTGTTGATGTGGTCGGGGGGCGTCAGCAGCTCCTTCAGATGCTTGTGCATGACGGCCACCGGCGTGGGACCCTCGAACGGCACGCGCCCCGTAACCATGTGGTACAGCGTAGCGCCAAGCGAATAGACGTCCGCGCGGAAATCGATGTCTACCTCGCCGCGGATCTGTTCGGGCGAGATGTAGTACGGGGTACCGTAGGCGCGCCCGGCCTCGGCGAAAGCGGCGTCCACGTCGGCGGCGGCGCGAGCCAGGCCCATGTCCGCCAGCTTCGCCACGCCGTCCTGCGTCATCATGATGTTCTTGGGCTTGACGTCGCGATGGATCAGCCCCTGCGAGTGCGCGTGTTCGAGCGCGCGGGCGATCTGGATGATCACGTCAAGCGCCTCCGCCTCGTTGAACACCTTCCCTTTGACCAACTCGTCGTAGATCGTGTGCCCCTCGACGTACTCCATCACGAAATAGTGGTAGCCGTTGGCCTCGCCCACATCGATGGCCTGAACGATGTTGGGGTGGTTGAGCTTCGCGGCGGCCTTGCCCTCCTTGTAGAACCGCTCCACGTACTCGGGATTCTCCGAGAACCGCCGCGGCAGCACCTTGATCGCCACGATCCGGTCCAGACTGAGCTGCCGCGCCTTGAAGACCGTGGCCATCGCGCCCTGCCCAAGTTTCGGCAGCAACTGGTACCCCGGAATCTGCTGCCGTCGCGAAGCGGCGATGGTCTCCTTCAGACGCTCAATCTGCCGCGCCGTGACCACCCCCTTGCCCACCAGAATCTCGGAAAGGCTCTGCTGGCTGGGGTCTTCCTGGTGTGCCTTTTCGGCCGCACACTCGTCCACTTCCTCCTGAGTGGCGAGCATGCGGTCCACGACCATGCGTCCGAGTTCGGTATCCAGCGACCCGGCCGCCTCTTGCCCGCCGAAGGACGGGCGCTTGGCATCTTTCGCTGACATCCGCTGTCCCTAATGTGGCCGTCCGTGAATCGTGCGCTCGCGCCTTCGAAGCGAAAGATTTAAGGATGAAGGCGGGGAAACCATACCGTCGCACCGCGATTCCAGTCAAGACCAAACAAGTGCCCGCCCGCCGGCGGGCGGGGCTGTCCGAACCCCCGGAAGGGCTCCGGTCTCCTATGCCATTGTACGATTCGGTCAATCCCGCGGCTCGCGCGGGTTCAGAGACGGCGCCGGACAGCCGGGAGCCCCCTCGTACATCCATCGGGGGCCGAGTTCGTCGGCGTGCAGACCGTTTCGGGCCAGGAACCGCCGCACTTCCCAGCAAAGATGGCACTTCGACGCATACCTCTCGCGCGGGAGGAACCCGGCCGGGCGGGCCAGCCGCGACAGCCCAAACGGGCCTTCACACGCGAGCACGGAGAGCACCGGCCGCTCATCCCAGCCTTCGTACAGCCCCTGCCAGAACTCCGCGACATCCTCGGCAGCCGGCGCCGGGCCCAGCGTGCCCAGCGTGACACCCGCACACACGCCCGGGTACACGCGGCCCTCCGGACCCACGTGCACATGTCGTGATCGCAGCAGCGGCTCGCGGCAGGTTTCATCGCGATAGGTTTCGGCGGGCTCGCCGGGCAAATCCCTCGCAAGGGCCTCGGCCGCGCGGCCATTCAGCCGGTCGCGCCCAGCGGCCGCCCACGCCGCGAACAGCTCCCGGCGCCGCGGCTCGTCCAGCTCATCGGTATTGAAACCGTCCGCCAGCCAATCCCGCCAGCGGACCTGCACGCGTTCGGCCCCGAGGACCTCCTCGGCCACGCGCGCGGCAAGACGGCACCTTTCGAGCGGAACGAACTGCTGATGGTACGGGTCGGCCGAAATGACGAGTTTGCCCATCCCCGCGGCGTCGAGGGCGCCCAGTCGCTCGCGAACCACCTGCTCGCCGGTCGCCCAGAAGGCGTTTGTCTCGACCTTCTCGAGCGGGCCGAGCCCTTCCGCCTTCGCCCGCTGACAGAGCATAAGGAGCCGCTCGACGTCGCCGAACGGCTCCCCCCCGCCGAGATGCACCCGGCAGCCGTGAGGGCTCGCGGCGATCAGCCCCCGCCAGACCGAAATCGCATCGTCCACCTCCATCCATCGTCCGCAGCGCGGACTGCAGCACAGGTAACAGGAAGCGCACTCGGCGTTGCACCAGTCGGTCAACAGCAGCCCGGCGAACGACCAGTACTTGACGGGCATCGGCGTGGATCTGTCGCGTCGCTTCACGGCGTCATTCTATCGGTTGGCGCCGCTACGGGCAGGTTTGTCTGTGCCTGGCCCGCCCGGTACAATCCGCTCCATGGGTCGCTGCGCGGGGCCCCGAGAGAGATCGTGGCGAAGACCAAGCCCTTCAATCTGTTCGTGTACGGCACGCTCATGAACCCGTCGGTTTTCCGGGCGGTCACGGGGCTGCGTCTGGTGCGCCGCTCGCACGACGCCGACAACCTCGAGCGATTCGCCGCCCGCCGCGCCGTCCTCGACGGCTACAAGAAGGTCAGCTTCGACAACACCTACCAGTACGCCGTGCCCGAGCGACACGGGCGGATCCGTGGGTTCGTCATCGGTCCGATGCAGGGCGAGGTGATGGCGCGCCTGCGCGAGTACGAGGGGCGGAACTACTCGAAACGTGTGGTCCGTCCACTCACCAAGGACGGCCCGGTGGAAGCGGTGGCGTTCGTGGGCAATCTTCGCCAACTCGAGCATTCGTTCGGCTACCCGCTGGGCGACCCGCTGAAGCAGGAGATCCTGCTGGGACGGAAGATCGAGCGGGCGCTGATCGAAACCGAGCGTGAGAAACTGCACACGACCGAGTGCACGCTGCGGCGGGCGGTGGGCGAACTCCGGGGCGCGACCATTCGCGATCTGGTGCGGCGGCACTTTGAGGCCGGCGGAATCAGCGACTACGCCATTCGCCACTCCCTCAAGGACGCGCCCCTGCCCGACTACTCGCGCATCTCGGGCGACGCCGAAGCCCAGGCGCTCGCGCCGAACTACCTCGACCTGGTCGTTCGCCAGGTCCTGTTCAACCAGATCGAGGAACACGTCAGGACCGACTTCCGCTACGAGATCGACCACATGTCGCCCGGGCCGGGCTACTACGAGCGAACGCTGAGTTCGCTGGCCGCCCTGCGGATACTGAACGAATCGGCCTCGCTGCTCGACATGTTGGCGGGCGACTGCCTGACCGAACTCAGCTTCGAGCGGGACCATCTGGTGGACTTCGTCCGGTGGGCCGTGTCGGCGGCCGATGAAGTATATGATGCCCGCGCCGCCAAGCGAGAGCTTGCCTTCATCCGGAATCACATGGGGCACGGGTATATCGCGCTCGGGGCGGAGCTTGAGTTCTCCAACATCGGGCATGGCGTCATCAGCGACCCGAAGGGCCGCTTCCTGCGCGACCGGGACTACGACGGCTTCCTGTACTTCGGTGACTTCGGGCTCGACGCCCTGACGTGGAAGCTCGGCGGGCACATCGACGACCATCACGACAAGGTCTCGGCCGGACCGCGGAGGGGATTCTTCGAGGTGGCCCTCGGCAGCCTGTCTATCGCCGAGAACATCTCCAAGCCCATCACGGACGACCCGTGGACGCTCAGCCAGTTCATCCACGAGACACGGCAATTCTACCCCATCGCGCCGCACAGCGTGCACCTGAGTCTGCAAATCCGGCGGCAGCACAAGCCCGACCTGGATCGCCTGCTGCCCCTGACGTCAATGCAGTGCCTGTTCGCCCTCGCCGGCGACCCGGAGCGAAGCCAAGGCACGGTGCGAATCCGCCGTCTCGCGGAGAACGAGATCATCGCGACCGGGAAGCCGCGGCGAATGCTGTTCAGCGAGATCACCGTCCGCCGCAGCAGCCAGGAGGACGACCCCATGCCCGGGGTTCGCGCCCCCAGCCGGGGCGGGCGGTACGTGCAGCAGTTCCGCTTCCTCCGCCTGTCGCCCCGCGTGAACTACGAGCCGGTGATCCTCGCGCTCAAGGGCATCCAGATCAACGTCCGCCCAGGCAGCTTTCTGACCGCGACGCAGTGGGAGTCGAGCCCCAGACACCGGCGGCTGTTCGAAAAACTCACGGAATGGGGCACCTGCCCGACGCCGATCCCCGAGGAGGGAATCGAGAGATTCCTCAAGACGGTCCGCGACGGCCTGATGACCGAGCGCCGCGGCAAGCCCGCCCACAGCGAAGCCTACATCATGTGGGCCGTCAGCCAGTTGCGGAGAATGCTGGATCGCTTCAACCGCCTCGTCACAGCCGGTTCGTAGCCCGTCCGGCGCGTCGCCGGCCCGCTATTGGCCATCGTCGGGGGCCGGCTGCGTCGCCGGCGCCAAGCTGCCCGTCCGCAGGTACCGGGCATACGTTGACACCACGTCACCGGGATCCTCCCGCCTGGTCAGCGCCGCCGCATACGAGCGGGCCTCCTGCCGCTGCCCCAACTGCGAGTGCGCATAGGCGGCCACGAAGAGGAGCAGCGGATCCGCATCGCCCCCTTCCGAGGCCAGCCGTTCATCAAGCTGCGACAGCCGCCGACGGAGCACCTCCGCCTGCGGGCCGGTCAGCTTCCCGACATCCATCCGCACTTCCATCAACGGAGGCAGCAGCCGCATCGCCCCCCGCAGATCAACGGCCGCCGCATACGGCTCCCCCGCCGACAGCAGCGCCAACATCGAGCCCACACGCGGAAGCGGATTCGCCGGGATCAGCCCCGCCGCCGCCTCAAACTCCTCGGCCGCGCCGTAGAACCGGCCCTCCCGAAGGGCCTTCTCCGCCGACGCCAACCTGATATTGAACGCGTGCGCCTCGCGCCCCGCCAGCCCGTGAACGACGACCTCCTCGCCCTCGATCTCGACCAACCCCGGCCGGCGCTGCTCGCCATCGGTCGATTCCTCAGACGGGGCCTGCTCCTGATCTCCCCGGCGCTCACGCAGGCGGAGCAGCATGTCGAGGTACACATCCCGTCCCGGCTCCACCTGCTCCAGAGATGCGGCTTCCTCCTCCGTCAGAACGAACGTCTCGCCCTCCGCTTCCGCCGGCGGCTCCTCCCGGACCACAGGCGGCAACTCCGACTGCGCCATCCCATCGACGCTCGCCTCCACGCGGGCCTCGACAAACTCGTCTCGCCTCTGCTCGACCCGCTCGGCCGCAGACTCCGGAAGAACGGCCGGCGGCGACACGACGTCCCCCTCACCGGCCGGAACGCGGATGAAGTCCGAGGGGACCGCCAACCTGCCCGCAGTCGCGCCTGACCCCGTCAGATCGGCCAGGCCGGTCAGCAGCGTCGCGCGGCTCGCCTCGGAGCCCGCCAACGCCGGCAAGGCGCCGTAGCCCGCCACCGCATCGCGGTACAGACGGCTGACGACCTCGGGCGCCACGACGGAACGGATCGGCCGGCTGCTCCCGGGCGCCGTCAGGCCCCCGACGATCTCGCGTGTGCCGAAGACCGTCCGGCTCGTGTCGTAGTACGGCGCCGTACGATACGGGCTGCCGACGAGGATGTCCTCCAGCCCCACCGACTGCCGCCGGAAGTCGCCCAGCGTCGCCGACGGCACCGTCACGCGAAGCTGATCCGCCGGCGTGTAGCCCACGCGGCCCCGGAACCCCGCCAGCCCGGTAACCTGCCCCGTCACGTAAAGCTGGCTGTCCACCCGGTAGGGGTCGATTCGCGGCGTGTTGATTCGCCCCGCCCCAACGCCGTAGTTGGCATCCAGCTCGCGCCCGCCGCCGATCTGCTGGACCTGCGCGGACGCTGATCCCGTCAACGCCGCCAGGGAGATAAGTGCGGCAATGCCCTGCATCCTCATGTTGTCGCCTTTCCCGGCCGAGCGCACATCAATCGTCGCCAGGGCCTGTCGTCGCGCTCTCCGACGGCCCGGAGTCGGGCCCGTCGTGAAGTACTCCAGCTCGGCCGTAAAGCCTATCACCATCGAGACTGTCCCGCCAGCGGGCCCGCTGCGGGTAGCCTGTACGCCTGGGCCTGGGCCTGGCGCGCCGTCCGCTCCCGGCCCGGGCCGCGGTTCCTGTGTTCCGCCTCATCTCGAATGCCTCCTCCGCCTTGCCGATCCTCGTTCCGTCGGCTCGGCTCGGCCATGACTTCATCCTGCTGCCGTCGGGGCTCCCCGCAACGTTCATCGGCCGTCCGCGGAGGCATTTCCATTACATTCTACGCGCCCGGGGATCCGCCACGCCCGCCGCAGGGCAAATGCGATAATCTCCCGGCTCGCCATTGCCGATGACAGTCAGGACGCTAGACTTTGCGCCCACCAGGCCAAACGCCGTCGGGTCCCCGCGGCCGAGCCGCGGCAAACAACGCTTCAGGCAGGAACGTACCGCATGCGACCACTCAAGACATTCACCATCGAGCCGTCCCTGCCCAAGCAGCTCGAGCCCCTGCTCGAGATCGCCCACAACCTCTGGTGGTCGTGGCACGGCGAGGCCCTCGAGCTTTTCCGCCGCCTCGACGCCGACGGCTGGGAAGACTGCTACCACAATCCGGTCGCCATGATCGGGCGAATCAGCCAGCAGCGCCTCGAGGAAGTCGCCGACGACGAGGGCTTCCTCGCCCACCTCAAGCGCGTCCACTCCATCCTCCACGAGTACATCACCAACCCCGGCTGGTGGGCCCGCACCTACGGCGAGGCCGACACGCCGCAGGTCGCGTATTTCTGCGCCGAATACGGCCTCAACGAGTGCGTCCCCATCTACTCCGGCGGCCTCGGCGTACTCGCCGGCGACCACCTCAAGAGCGCCTCCGAACTCGACATCCCGCTCGTCGCCATCGGCCTGCTTTACCAGCAGGGCTACTTCCGCCAGCGGCTCAACGCCGACGGCTGGCAGCTCGAACTCTTCCCCCGCAACGATTTCCACAACCTTCCCACCACGCTCGTCCGCACCGAATCCGGCGAGCCGCTGCTCATCGATATCGACATGCCCGGGCACACGATGAAGGCCCAGGTCTGGCGGCTTCGCGTCGGGCGAATCGAGCTGCTCCTGCTCGACGCCAACGTGCCCGACAACGTCCCCGAAGACCGCCACATCACCGCCCAGCTCTACGGCGGCGACCAGGAGAACCGCGTTCGCCAGGAGATCGTCCTCGGCCTCGGCGGTGTCCGGATGCTCCGCGCCCTCGGATACGCCCCCAAGGCGTTCCACATGAACGAGGGCCACTCCGCCTTCCTCGGCCTCGAACGCATCCGCATGCTCATGGCCGAGCAGGGCGTCTCCTTCGACGAGGCCCGCGAAGCCGTCGTCGCCTCAAACATCTTCACCACCCACACGCCCGTGCCCGCCGGCAACGACGCCTTCGAGCCGTGGCTCATCGACAAGTACTTCTCCGACTACTGGCCGCAGCTCGGGCTCTCGCGCGAGCAGTTCCTCGCGCTCGGGCGCCAGGAGCCCAACAACAAGGACGAGCCGATGAACCTCACCGTGCTCGCCCTGCGGCTGAGCGGCCACCGCAACGGCGTCAGCCGCCTGCACGGCGCGGTCAGCCGGCGGCTGTGGGCGGGCGTCTGGCCGGGCGTGCCCACCGGCGAGCTGCCCGTCCGCCACATCACCAACGGCGTCCACACGCCGAGCTGGATCAGCCACGACCTCGCCGAGCTGTACCACCGCTACCTCGGCCCGGGCTGGCACGAGAAGCCGGCCGACATCGCCGTCTGGAAGAACGTCAACCACATCCCGGACACCGAGCTGTGGCGGACCCACGCCCGCCGCCGCGAGCGGCTCGTCGCGTTCGCCCGGCGCCACCTGGCCAGGCAACTTTCGCGCCGCGGCGCCAGCGCCGCGGAGATGGCCGGCGCCGAGGAGGTGCTCGACCCGGAGGCGCTCACCATCGGCTTTGCCCGCCGCTTCGCCACGTACAAGCGGGCGAACCTCATCCTCGCCGACATCGACCGGCTGGCCGAGCTGCTCGGCAACCCCGACCGCCGCGTCCAGCTCATCTTTGCCGGCAAGGCCCACCCGCGCGACAACCCCGGCAAGGACCTCATCCGCCAGATCGTCCACATCGCCCGGCAGGAGCCGTTCCGCCGCGCCATGGTCTTCCTGCCCGACTACGACATGAACGTCGCGCGCTACCTCGTCCAAGGCGTCGATGTCTGGCTCAACACGCCGTTGCGCCCGATGGAGGCCTCGGGCACCAGCGGCATGAAGGTCGCCGCCAACGGCGGGCTCAACGTCTCCGTCCTCGACGGCTGGTGGGACGAAGGCTACGAGCCCGACGTCGGCTGGGCCATCGGCTCCGGCGAGTCCTACGACGACCTCGAATACCAGAACGCCGTCGAATCCCAAGCCCTCTACAACCTCCTCGAAAAGGAGGTCGTGCCGCTGTTCTACGATCGCGGGCCCGACAACCTGCCGCGCCAATGGATCGCCAAGATGAAGGCCGCCATGGTCAAGCTCGCGCCCGTCTATAACACGAACCGCATGCTCCGCCAGTACGCGGAGATGTTCTATGTGCCGGCCGGCAAGCGCTGGGATCTGCTCACCGCCGACGGCCTCAACAACGCCCGCCAACTCAGCGGCTGGCGCCATCGCCTCGCCGAGCACTTCCAGAACGTCCGCGTCGAGTCCGTCAGCGACAACATGGACACCAACGGCGGCGGCGCCCACGTCGGCGCCAGCATCCGCGTCGAGACCGTCGTCAACCTCGCCGGGCTCCGTCCCGACGAGGTCCAGGTCGAACTCTACCACGGGGCCCTCGATCAGGACGGGCAGCTCACCGACGGCACGGCCGTCGCGATGGACGAAGTCGGCGAGAACGGCGACGGCCGCGCGCGGTACGCCGTCGAGATGCCCTGCACCCACAGCGGGCAGACCGGCTACACCGTCCGCATCCTGCCGCGTCACGAGTTGCTCCGCGACACCCGCGAGTTCGGCATGGTCCGCTGGGCGTAGCGGCCGCAGGCGGCGCGCAAAGCACGAATCCCGAAATCCGAAACCCGAAACAAGCTCGAAACACCAAGCCCGAAAGCCCCAAATGCTCCGCGTGCGCGTGGCCTCTCCTCCGGGTTTGCGGCATTTCCGCTTTTCGTGCTTGCCGTTTGATTCGGCCCTTCGGCCGCCCGCAGGGGCGGCTTTCGTGCTTCGCACTTCGGATTTCCGGATCCCGCCCCGCCCTTGCCTGTGTGCGCCTGGGCGGCGATAATGAATCCGGACGCTGACGGGAGATTCGCATGGCGACACGCACATTCACGGCGACCGTCTATCGCGAGGACGACGGCTACGTCTCGCTCTGCCCGGAACTCGACGTCGCCAGCCAGGGCGACACGGTCGAGCGGGCCCGCGCCAACCTCCGCGAGGCCGTCGAACTCTTCCTCGAATCCGCCGACCCGGCCGAAATCGCCGACCGGCTGCAACCCGCCTGTTGACTGGTTGACTGGCCTGCCCGGCATAGCCGCGGCGACGCCGGGTTGACTCGTTGATCGGGGTTCCCCCCCCGCCCGTCGCCATCCACTTCGGCGTTCGCTATTCCTTGTTCGACCTGTCCGCCGTAGCCTGAATGCTCCGAAGCCTCGGCGAAGGAGCATGGCGAAGGAGGATATTCGATATTCCCGGCCGTCGCCTCTTGACGACCGCCGCGTCAGCGCGATACGCTTCTCCTCGCCCGGGGTGGCATGTCGGTTCCGGGCGGAAAGGGGCGCGCGATGGTCGACGGTCCCGAATCAAGCCTCCCGCCTACCGAAGAACGGAAGCCAGGCGAAAGCGTTCTCTTGGCTCACGGTACTTTCCAAGGTCTCCTGCGGCTAGGTCATGCGCGCGTCGTGGCGAGCGCCGCCAGGGGCTTTGCCGTCGCCTTCTGGATAGTCGCAGGGATGCTGGGGGTTGGCTGCGTTTCTGGTCTCTGGGCGGCCTACCGGGCCACGCGGTCTTGGACCGTAACCATCACTCTCGGAGTTGGGGCAGCGCTTTGCGCACTTGCAGCTATTGCGTGCGGACGCAGCGGTACACACAGCAGCCTCCTAGCGGCGGACCTGGCAAGGAAGCTGCTCGTCGGATGGCCGCGATCCTCAGCCTGGGGCATCATGGGGCCTGTCGAAGTGCGGAACATCAGCTCGATGGCGGACCAGCAAGAGGACGGTTGATGATCGCATGCACATGCCCTGAGTGCGGCGAGTCGGTCGAAGTGCCGGAGTGCTTCTGCGGCACGGTCGAGGAGTGCCCGCTGTGCGGCAAGCCTGTCGCGTGGCCGAACGCTGCGAAGCCGCAGAGCGCCGAGCCCGGGCCCAACAGGTCTGGCGCTTCCGGCAAGGGGCGAAGCATGAACACGGTGCAGCGCTGGAGCGTGATTGGCGGACTCGTTGTGTGTGCGGCGGCGGTCAGCTATCCGCCTGTCACTCTGGTACAGGTTGTCCACGAAGACGTATCAGAGAGCGGCGGCGACAACCTCTACACGGCTGATGGGCGCACGTGCCTATTCTGGCCCGACCTCCGCGAAGCCAAGGCAGGCACAGCATTCCGCTATTTTCGAAGCCACTGGCACCAGGTGGAGCTCGGGGACACCATAGGCTACCGGCGAATCGACTGGTATCGCGCTGCCGGGGAGTGCGGCGTGATTCTCGCCCTGACGGGCGCGGCGTTCCTTGTGGCAAGGCGCTGGGACGCGTAACAGAGTCCCCGAGCAACACAGGCATGCGGCCGTTCTGGGACTCACAGAAAGGAACACTGACGTGAAGACAGCAATCTGGCTCAAGTTCGTCATAAAGGGGCAGTCCGGCATCCATGCAATGCTTCACAAGGAGTTGGATCTTCCCTTCCTTTGCCCGACGGGCTTGACGATCGAGGATCCAGCGCTACACCGGAAGGACTCCCGCCTTAGGGTATGCTCCGCATCGCTTTCCACCAGGGAACCGCTTGTGTGTGTCTGGCTAGAGGACTTCGAAGTGGACGATCGGGAGCAACTGGGCCCAACGATTGGCGCGTTCAAGGGGGCGGGGTGGGTGGCTGCTGACTAGAGCGCCAACAGGAGCGGACACCATGCCGCACGTTCTGAAGAAGGCACAGAGAAATGGCCGGCGCTGCGGAAGAAACATAGCGACTGGCTTCGTAGGCGCATGACCGACAAGGTGAGGTGCATATATTGCGCCGCGATTGTTGACCCCAACCGCGGGCAGGGCGACCACATCATCCCCGCAAGTCTTGGGGAGTTCAGGGGCGATACTCCCTTCCGTCGGATATGCCCTTCGTGCAACTCTCGGATCGGAGCAGCAGAGCAGCAACTCGTCCAGAGCGGGCCTGAGGGCTTCCTTCGTCAGATAGTCGGTCCACGCTCGAAGAGAATGGAGAGACGAGGCAAAGCGCATCTGAAGGGCGCGATGGGTGCGCCGCCGCCTGCATACGGCGTCCAAATGGAAGACCACTACGCCTTGGTCAGCCCGCTCCACGGCGACCCTCTCAATGTGGAGCCCGTTGACCACCTACTTCTTCGCAACAGCAAAGGGGAAGAGAGTGCCATCCGACTGCATCCGCAGATGCGGCTCGAGCAACTCCGGTCCTTGGTGAGGGGTAGCGGCCTTACGGGTACATTAACAGCCTTCCTTCATTGCAGCGAAGACCACCTTGCACTCTACGAGGACTTGCTCTCAGGGGTCTGGCCGCAGTCACACCTGATTGAGCGGCCCCCGACGCCAGCTGGAGTGCATGAGTCTGTGCCTTGCAGAGTCACATTCACGGTAACCGACGCCTACTTCCGAGCTGTCGCGAAGATCGCGTTTCACTACTACCTAGCCCACAGTAGCCGGGGGCGGCGCGGAGACGAGCAAGAGTCTGCGCCAATCAGAGATTTCATCATGAACGGTGGCGACGTCGATGCCGTTTTCGCAGATCAAGGGGAGGCCCTGTTCGCTACGCCGTTCCACGGACCGCGCGAGGGATGGACGGCTGTGCCGGTCCACTGGTGCCACATCATTGCTGCCGGCGAGGTCGACGGGCGCGCCATGGGCTACGTCCAACTCTTCGTGGGCCCCCGAAGCGTTCCGCCACCCTACCACGTCCGTCTGGGGAGGCGGGAATCGCGCATCCTTCTTCCACCAAGCGTTACCTGCCACGAGTATGCATACGATGCGCCCCAGAAACCGGGCAGATACTGCGGGGCCGTGAGAAGCTTGAGCGCTTCGCCGCTTCGAAGGCGTTGACAGTTCCCGGCTTCGCCCTTCAGGCTCGGCATGGCGGCATACCCCTTCGGGGCAGGCTGCGGCCGCGATGTTGAGGCGCAGCCGAAATCCCCAAGGGAGCGGAGCGCACCGGAGATCCCTGAGGGGCCACCCGGCGCCCATCCCGTCCATCCCGCCATCCTGTCGAGTCGCCGACAAGACCCCGGCAGGGGTCGTGCGACCTGCCCGCCGGCAGGCGGGTTCCAGACCGGCGTGGCAACGCCGGGCAGCAGGCCACCCCCACATATCCTCCCGAACCCCGGGAGGGGTGGGCCGATCAATGCGCCCCGGCCGACCGGCGGGGGGAATCGCTTCACCCCTGCCGGGGTTCGTCCGGGTCATGCGCCCCGTTTGCCGGGGTTTCCACCCCGGCCTGGAATCGTCCGGCACCCCGGGGGCCTTCCGGAGCATGGCGGCAAACGACGGCGCCATGCCGAAGCGCAAGCGCAGGTCCCCAAGGGAGGGAAGCGAAGCGGAGATCCCTGAGGGGCCACCCAGCGCCCATCCGGTCCATCCCGTCATCCTGTCGAGTCCGGTCCGGGCGTTCAGCGTTTGAGGCCGGCGACGCGGGCGAGGGCGAAGAAGGCGGCCAGGCTCATCAGGGCGAGCATCGGGCAGTGGAAGAAGACAAAGAACCAATTGCCGGATCGCACGTACTGGACAAGCCCTACAACGGAAGTGACCAAGGCGATGATCGCGACGACCTGCCCGGCCACCAGCATCGCCTGAGAGAAGCGTCCATAGGCCCAGGCCTTCTTGGCTGCAGCCGGTGGCGCAGGGATGGGCGGCGGCAACTCGCGGCCGCAATGCGGGCAGGTGGTGGCGTTCGCGTCGATCTCACCCTTACAACTCGGACAAAATGCCATGTTGATCTCCCCAATCCGCGGGCGTCCCGCTGGGGTAATCCTACGGCCGGGCGGCCCCGGCCGCAAGCGCCCGTCTTTCACGGGCTCTGCGGCGTCGCGGCGTCGCCCGAGGCTACCATGAGTCGCGCTCCGGGCTCTCGACGGCTTGCGAGCAAGCCGTGGCACCCCGATTCCACGCCCCGCTGCCGGTCACGTGTTCGGCGAGAAGCCGAACTCCGTCTCCGGCCGGCCGTGGCGGTCATGCCAGAAGAAGCCCAACTCCGCCGGCTCGCCCGCCGGACGCCAGACGAAGATCACCGTGTTCCACTGGGCCTCGAGGTCGATGTCGGGCACGGTCGCCCGGCCCTCGTTGCCCAGATCGACCTCGTCGTACACCCGCCCGTTGACGTACACGCGGACGCGGCCGCGGCCGGCGAGGTCGAGCATCGTCTGGAGTTCCGGGTTGGGCAGGCCGCCCTCGACGGGCTGGGCCTTCCGCGGTCGCCCGGCGTGGATGAACTGGAAGGCGACGACCCGGTCGCTTGGGGGCACGGCGAGTTTGCCCTCGGGCGTGTCGGTGAGGGTCCAGTCGAACGTGCTCCGCAGGGCGTGGTTGGGCATGCGGTGCTCGGTGGGCGTGCCGATCCGGAGGACGTGCTCGAGCAGCTCATCCGGCGGGTCGGCGATGTAGCGCATGTCCGTCGGGTAGCCGGCGCTGCGACGGCTGGACGGCAGCGTGGCCTCGCCCTCGGTGAGCGTGCGACGCAGCGAGACGTTCAGGTTCGAAAGCAGCGCGGTCCAGAACCGTTCGGCCTTGTCGTACTCGTCGTCGGGCAGCGGAACCTGGCACAGCAGCAGCGTGCCCTTTCCGTGGGCGACGCGGACCAGCCCGGCCGCGTGCTCGCGCGGGCCGTCCCACAGGTAATGCGTGACGGCCGACATCCGCATCCGCTCGGCCTTTGCGTTGAGCGTATAGAACTCGCGCCAGCAGGAATCGCGTTCGCTGCCGAGCAGTTCGCGGCCGTCGGGCACGCGGAGCAGGACATTCGTGATCGGACGGTTGACGTTATCCGGCGAGCCGTAGTGGGCCTTGTCGAGCCAGTACGTCTCCTGATTGCTGATGCCGTCGAGCAGTGGGTCGTCGGCGACACGGACGAGGTTGTAGGTGGTTCCGAGATCGACCGTCTCGATGGCGATACCGAAGGCTTCGCCGAGCGTGCGGGCGGATTCGGGCGTGAGGCCGCACGCGATGAGCGTGGCGCCCTCGGCGACGCGGGCGGCGTGGCGTGCGGCCTCCTCGGGCGTGAGGGCGTCGGCCTGGGCGATGGCAACGTCCGAATCGTCGCGCGTCGCGCTGACGCCGAGCCGGCGGAGGAGCTTGCGCCCCGGCTCGCCCACGACGGCGAGCCGCTTGCGGCGGCGGTTGCGGTACGTCGCCGCGCGGCGCAGCAGCCGGCCGAGCAGCTTCATCGCCGACGGATGCTCGGCCGCCTTGTCCGTCAGGCGGAGTTGGCAGGCGATCGCGAGCCCGCGGCCGATGCGGGTCTCGACCAGCGGGGCCCAGTGGAGCCCGCCGTGGCCGAAGTCGCCCCAGCCGGACTCGACGAGCACCCGGCCGGCGCCGCGGGCGGGCTTGCGATACGGGCTGACGGCGACCCAGGCGTCCGAGGCGGGCAGGCCGTACGGCGACTCGCCCCAGAATTCGAGGTCGGCGGCCGTGAGCCCGTCGAGGACGTCGCCGATGCCGCCGCGGAGGTGCACGCGTTCGGCGGCCTTGGTGTCGATGGGCATCCGCGGGAAGAGGGACGCGTTCTGTTCGAGGACGACGGCCCGCCCGCCAGCGCGGCAGAAGGCGTCGAGTTCACGGTGCTGGTCGGTGCCGGCCTCGACGGCGCCCTTCTCGACGACGAGGACGGGCGTGGCTTTGGCGTCGGCGATGCGTTCGACGCGGCGCGTCTCGACGCCATGGGCGGCGAGGACCGGCTCGATGGAGCCGTCGCCGACGAGGGCGACGGGCGGTGAGTCCCAACCTTGCTGCCGGGCGTCCGCGGGCGTGATGCGGATGGCCCGCTCGTGGCGGTCGAACTCGCGGGCGGCGTCGAACAGGACCGTCTCGACCGTGGCGCCCCGCTCCTCGGCGCCTGGCGCGATGGGCAGCTCGAACTTCGCGCGGTGCGTCAGCCCGGGCGCGACGGAGACCTGCTCGACGGCCTCCTCGGCCGTCTCGCCGCCGATGAGCAATCGGACGCGCAGGGCCCCCGCGATGGTACCGCCGGTGTCGTTGACGACAGTGACCGTGTGGCGGATGTGCTGGTCGTCGAAGAACCGGCTGAGCCGCTCGCGAACGATGACCGCGACCGGCCGGAACGCCCGGCGGATGATCTCGAAGCTCACGCCCGGAACGTACCCCGGCGAGTCCGGCTCCCACCAGGCGAACTCGGAGCCGTAGGGCGCGGTCCGCAGGGGCTTAAGGCCCGGGGCCGTCGGGTCGGGCCATTCGAACGTTCGCTCGCGCGGCCAGGGGCGGTAGTTGTCGAGGCCGGAGAGGTTCCACGGGAACAGGCAGCAGACCTCGTTTGCGCGGGCCTGCTCGATGATGTCGGCCGCCTCGATGGCGACGGCCCGGTGGCATTCGCGGAACGAGGCGAAGATGCGGTCGTCGCCCCAGATGAGGTTGTCGATCGGTTGGCCGAAGTGCCACTTGCCCATCTCGCCGACGTGGAGGGGGCGGGATTTATCCCACCCTTCCCCGCTGCACTCGCTGCCGTAGTGGCGGCTCATCAGGTGCTGCGTCCGCTCGTCCCACAGCGAGCTGTCGCCGTCGTGGTACGGGATGCGGGTCGGGTCGAGTTGCTCGTACAGGGCCCGCAGGCGCGGCATGTTGCGGATGATCGCCTGCTGGTTGGCGTTCCAGCGGCACTCGTTGCCGACCGACCACAGGATGACCGAGGGGTGGTTCTTGTCGCGGGCGATGATGTTGCGGGCGTGCTGCATAGCCCCCTGCCACAGGCGCTCGTCCTCGACGGCATGGTCGTGGCCGAACTGCCATCCGGACTCGACCGAGACGAGGATGCCCATCTCGTCGGCGAGGTCGAGCAGCACCCGCGGGTGCGGGAAGGTGTGCGTGCGGATGTAGTTCATGTGGAGGTCTTTGAGCATCCGGTACCACTGGCGGATGTACTCGGGACGGAAGTTCTCAAGGCTGTTCTTGTGGCACCACTCGCCGGCGAGATGGATCGGGGTGCCGTTCAGCATCAGCCGGTGCTTCTGGGTCCAGACCTCGCGGAAGCCGAACCGCTCGCGATGGAGATCGGTCACGGCGGCGCCTTCGAGCAGGCGGATCTCGAGGTGATAGAGCGTCGGCGACTGCGGGGACCACGGTGCGTACGACGTCCACGGCCGCGTGAGGACGACGTCCCTCGTTTCGCCGGCCGGGATGTCCACGGGCTCGCCGCGGAAGCGAAGCGCGACGATCTCCGCGGCATCGACGACGGCGCAGTCCGGCATGACCGTCCGCGCGTTCGCCGACTGGTTGGCGAGGGTCAGGCGGACCTCCAGTTCGTTGCGGCGGACGGACGTGCGGACCGTCACGTCGGCGGTGTGAACGTCCGGGCGGACGTGCAGGAAGACGTCCTGCCAGATGCCCTTCTGGCAGGCCATCTGGTCGGCGCCGACGGGGACGAAGGTCTTGCCGTCGGCGTTGCGTTCGTAGTCGGTGACGAACACGGCGAGTGCATTGCGGCCGGCGCGGAGGGCCTCGGTGATCTCGTGCTCGGAGGGCAGGATGCCGTCCGTGCTTCGGCCGACGCACCGGCCGTTGACGAAGTACCACGCGTAGCGCAGTACGCCGCCGAAGTTCAGGAAGTAGCGCCGGTCGGAGGCGACCTCGGCAACGTCAAGTGTTCGGCGGTACCACGCCGTATTGGTGGCATCCCACTCAGCCGGGTAGCCGTAGCTGTCCGGAACGCGCCACTGAGCCCACGGCAGCGTGGCGAGTTCCTCGTCGCTGAAGACCGCGCCGCCGCGAGTCCAGGAACCGGGAACCAGGATGGCGCCGTCGAGCCACCCGTCGGCCGGGATATCGCCGGGCTCGCGGTATTGCCGCCCGGCCTCCGTGAGGTCCGGCTGGAAATCCCACCATCCGTTCAGGCAAACGCTGTCGCGTGGAGGCATCACATACTCCGGTTACAGGGGTGTGAGCACCGAAGGATAGGCGGCCGCGCCGTCACCCGCAAGCTTCCGCCGCCATCCGCCCGGCGCAGCGGCGGCTTGAGAACGCGCGGCGCAACCTGTATGGTGTGTCACTCGCTTGCCCCAGAGAAAGACGCTCGATGTCCCGGAGAACACCTCTATATGACCAGCACGTTCGCCTTGGCGGGCGGATGGTGGAGTTCGGCGGCTGGGTGCTGCCCGTCCAGTACGAAGGCGTGCTGGCCGAGCACGCCGCGTGCCGCGAGGCAGCCGTGGTGTTCGACACCAGCCACATGGGCCAGTTCGTCATCACCGGCCCGCGGGCGGCCGAGGAACTCGCGGCCGTCTGCACCCAGGACGCGGCGTCGCTCAGGGTCGGCCGGTGCCGGTACGGCTTCCTGCTCAACAAGCAAGGCGGCGTCATCGACGACACGATCCTGATGCGGCTGGGCGACGAGCGGCTTCTGCTGGTGGTCAATGCCGGAACGGTCGGGGTCGACTTCGCCTGGCTCGGGGAGCATCTGGACGCGGCCGAGTTGGTCAACCGATCAGCCGAAGGCTGGGCGAAGATCGACCTGCAGGGGCCGAAGGCGTTCGACGTGCTCGCCTGCCACGTCGAGGGCAAGCTTCGCGAGATGAGCTACTTCGCCGTGGCCGAGAGGACCTGCGCCGGGCGACCGTGCGTGATCAGCCGGACCGGCTACACGGGCGAGCTGGGCTACGAGATCATGGCCGCAGGCGACGACACCGCCACGGTCTTCGCCGCGCTGCTGGGCGACGAGCGGGTGACCCCGGCCGGGCTGGGGGCGCGGGACTCGCTGCGGCTGGAGATGGGCTACCCGCTGTACGGGCATGAGCTAACGACGGAGACGACGCCGGTCGAGGCGGACGCGATGCGGTTCGTGGATCCGAACCGGGAGTTCATCGGGGCGGCGGCCCTGCGGAGGGCCTTGGAAGCGGGCCCCAAGCGGCGGCTCGTGGCGATGCGTTCCCAGACCCGGCGCCGGGCCCAGACAGACAGTGCCATTCTGGCAAGCGGCGACGCCGTGGGCGCGGTCACGAGCGCGGCGTTCTCGCCGAGCCTCGGGGTGTCCATCGCGATGGGCTACGTGCGGACGGAGCACGCGGCCGTCGGCAAGCCGCTGACAATTCGGACGACCCGAGCCGAACTGCCGGTCGAGACCGTCGATACGCCCTTCTACAGAAACGGAACGTGCCGGGCGAAGCTCGGCTAGACGGGAGACTCAGCATGCAGCCGAAGGACTTGCGGTACACCGAACAGCACGAATGGATTCGCGTCGAGGACTCGACCGGCACGGTCGGCATCACCGAGCACGCCCAGTCGGCCCTGGGCGACATCACCTTTGTGGAGCTGCCGCCCGTCGGCAAGCAGGTCGCCAAAGGCGACGAAGCCTGCGCCATCGAGTCGGCCAAGGCGGCCGCCAGCATCTACGTCCCCGCCGCCGGGAAGATCATCGAGGGCAACGCGGCCCTCGAGGACGACCCCTCGGCCGTCAACTCCGACTGCTACGGCGCGGGCTGGGTCTACAAGCTGGAGCTTTCGGACCCGAGCGAAGTGGAGTCGCTCATGGATGCCGAGGTGTACGACAAGTTCCTCGCGCAAGAGGCCCGCTGATGCCGTTTGTCGCGAATACGGAAGCGCAGCAGCAGGAGATGCTCGAGGCCATCGGCGTCAAGCGCCTCGACGACCTGTTCGCCGACATCCCCCCCGAACTTCGCTGCAACGGGCTCGACGTGCCGGCAGGCATCAGCGAGCAACAGGTCCGCGACGAACTCGCCGCCCTCGCCGACCACAACACGACCGGGCTGGTGAGCTTCCTCGGCGGCGGGTTGTACGACCATTTCATCCCCGCGGCGGTCGATGCCCTCGTCTATCGAAGCGAGTTCTACACCGCCTACACCCCCTACCAGCCGGAAATCTCCCAGGGCACGCTCCAGGCCATCTACGAGTACCAATCCGCCATCTGCCGCCTCACCGACATGGAGGTCGCCAACGCCTCGCTCTACGACGGCGGCACGGCCGTCTATGAGGCCATCATGATGGCCATGCGAGTCACCGGGCGGAACCGCGTCATCGTCGATGACAGCGTCAGCCCCATCTACCGCAAGATGGTCGGCTCCTATACGCGTAACCTCGGCATTGAGCTGCTGGAGACGCAATCGGCCGAGGGCCTGCCCGATCGCAAGGCCCTGGCGGAGGCGATCAACGACGCCACGGCCGCGGTCATCGTCCAGACGCCCAACTTCTTCGGGTGCATCGACGACGTGAGCGACCTCGCCGACCTCGCCCACGAGCACGGCGCGCTGCTGATCGTCTCCTCGTACCCGATCGCGCTGGGGCTGCTCAAGCCCCCGGGGCAGATGGGCGCCGATATCGTCGTCGGAGAGGGCCAGTCGCTCGGCATGCCGATCTCGTTCGGCGGGCCGTACCTCGGCTTCATGGCCACGCGCAGGAAGCACGTCCGCAAGATGCCCGGTCGCGTCGTCGGGCGCACGGTGGACACGCAGGGCCGTGAGGGATTCGTCCTCACCCTCCAGGCCCGCGAGCAACACATCCGCCGCGAGAAGGCCACCAGCAACATTTGCACGAACGAGGGCCTGTGCGCCCTCACGGCCGTGGCGTACCTCAGCCTGCTGGGCAAGCACGGCCTGCGCGACCTCGCCCAGACCTGCGCCGACAAGGCCGATTACGCCCGCCACCGCCTGCTCCAGGTGCCCGGCGTGACCATGCGGTTCCCCAACCGCTGGTACTTCAACGAGTTCGTCCTGAACCTGCCGATGGCGGCCGACAAGGTCATCCGCGGGCTGTTCACACGCGGCATCGCGGCCGGCTTCCCGCTCGGGCGCTACTGGCCCGAGATGAACAACTGCCTGCTCATCGCCCTCACCGAGAAACGGACCAAGCAGGACATTGACTTCCTCGCCCACACGCTGGAGGTGATCCTGTGAAGCTCATCTACGGAAAGAGCGTTCCGGGTCGCCGAGGCGTCCGCCCGGTCGGAAGCGACGTGCCGACGAAGGCCGAGATTCGCAAGAACCTGCTGCGCGAGGAGCCCGCGGCGCTGCCGGAGGTGTCGGAACTCGACGTCGTGCGGCACTTCACGGAGCTGAGCCGCCGGAACTTCGGCGTGGACACCGGCTTCTACCCGCTCGGCTCGTGCACGATGAAGTACAACCCGAAGGTCACCGAGCGGATCGCCCATTACCCCGGCTTCGCCTACCTGCACCCGCTGCTGCCGCAACTGCCCGGCGGCGAGACGATGGTTCAGGGGGCGCTCGCGGTGCTGCACCGCATGGACCTGCTGCTGCGGGAGATCTGCGGCATGGCCGCGTTCACCATGCAGCCGCTCGCGGGCGCGCACGGGGAGCTCACCGGCGTGATGATCATCGCCGCGTACCACAAGGCCCGCGGCAACCGCAAGACAACCATCCTGATCCCCGACAGCGCGCACGGCACGAACCCCGCCAGCGCCGCCATCGCCGGGTACGGCGTGCGGACGATCGCCTCCGACGCCGACGGCGTCATGGACGCCACCGCCCTCCGCGAGGCCCTCCACGACGGAGTCGCCGGCGTCATGCTCACGTGCCCCAATACGCTGGGCCTGTTCAACCCACGAATCAAGCAGATCGCCGACCTCGTCCACGGCGTGGACGGGCTGATGTACTACGACGGCGCGAACCTCAACGCCCTGCTCGGCAAGTGCCGCCCGGGCGACGTCGGCTTCGACATCGTCCACGTCAACCTGCACAAGACGTTCGGCACGCCCCACGGCGGCGGCGGGCCGGGCGCGGGGCCGGTCGGCGTCGTCGAGAGGCTCGTCGAGTTCCTGCCCACCTCCGTCGTCTGCGAGCGCGACGACGGCTCCTACTACCTCGACTACGCCCGGCCGCATTCGATCGGCTACGTCGCGCCGTTCTACGGCAACTTCGCGGTGGTCCTGCGGGCCTACGCGTACATCCTCATGCTCGGCCGCGAGGGGCTGCTGCGTGTCGCGGAGAACGCCGTGCTCAACGCCAACTACGTGCTGGCCAAGTTGCGAGAGCGGTACGACGTGGCGGTGGACCGCGTGTGCAAGCACGAGTGCGTGCTGTCGGCCTCGCGGCAGGAGAAGGCCGGCGTGCGGGCGATCGACATCGCCAAGGCGCTGATCGACCGCGGCTTCCACCCGCCAACGGTTTACTTCCCGCTGACCGTGCCCGAATCGATGATGATCGAGCCGACCGAGACCGAGTCGAAGGAAACTCTCGACGCCTTCATCGCCGCAATGTTGGAGATCGCCGATCTCGCCGAGAAGGACCCCGAGTCGCTGAAGGCCTGCCCGCGGACCACGCCCGTCGGCCGACTCGACGAAACCCGCGCCGCCCGCAAGCCCGACCTGGCATACCTGCTCTGAGCGAGGGCGGCATGGCGGCCGTTGTCTGCCGCCATGCTCCTCCGGCGAAGCAAAAGCGAGGACGATTCCTGTTTCCGCGGCACGGGGCCCCCTTCCCCGGGTTATACTGCTGGTCGCGGCCGGAAGGCGCATCCCGTTCCGCCGCGACGACCTGCCGACTGACGCGACCCGCCCGGAGACCACGACATGCGACCATCCCGACCTGCCGTTTGTCTCGCCTTGGCCCTGCCCGTAGTCGCCCTGTCCGCCGGATCCTCTGAAGCGGGCATGTTCGGCGCCCCGCCCATGCGGACCTCGGCCGCCGCCGATACCGACCACAGCACACCCGCCCACGCCCCGGACTTCGGCAGCAGAACCCTCTGGCCGCACGTTACGGGCGACGAGGCATACGTCAAGCAGACCTGGCCCAAGGCCCGCGTCCTCGTCTGGACCGGCGGCAACGGCAGGTTCGCCGACGCCGCCAACTGGCTCGAGGACGGCAAGCCCGCCCAGGCCGCCCCAGACCGCAACACCGACGTCGTCTTCCCACCGGCCAAGGCGGCGTACAAGGTCGATGCCTACAAGCAGCACTGCCGACACATCACGATCGGCCGCAACGCCAGTGTCGAGGGCCGCAACGGAAACTCCACCCGCTACCTCAATGTCTGGGGCAACATCTGGATTCACGCCGGCGGGCGCGGGTTCTTCATCGCGCCGGTCGGCGGCGGCAACACCTTCTTCCGCCGCGACGGCGAGCTACAGAAGGACAACAGAGGCAAACGCATCTACGACTTCGGCTTCGGCGACAAGGCGACGATCACCAAGTACGGCGGCGCCAGCGTCGAAATCCTCGGCGTCCTGGGCACGAACGACGAGATCTACATCGCCTCCGGCAAGACGATCCTCGGCCCCACGTGCCGGTTCATCTACAGCGCGATGACCGGCAACGGCACGTTCGAGGTCTATGACGGGGCGACCCTGGAGCTTCAGTCGGGCGCGGTTCTGGCTATCGACCGCGCGAGCGTCGAGTACAACGTGTCGATCTACACCGGCGGCACGCTCCAGGCCGGCTCGCCCAAGCGTCCGCTCACGCGCGACGCTTTCCTCCGCATGGCCCCGGGCCGGCGCGGCGGGCTGTTCCTCGAACCCGGTGCCAGACTCCGCGTTCACAGCGCCGAACCGGCCGAGGCGCGCCTCGTGTTCGAGTCCACGCAACCCGGGAAGAGGCTCTCCGCCAAGGGCGTCAAGATGGTCTTCGGCGGCGATGCTCACATCGACGGCGCCGTGTTCGACCAGTGCGAGGCCGGCGGCGTCGAAGTCACAGACCTTGCCGTGGTGAAGGGCTGGAAGCACGTCACGCTCGGGCCGAACAACCTCGCCAAGGGCCAGGGCATCTTCGCGAAGATCTCCGGCAAACTCTACGACCGCGGGCCCAAGAAGCACCGCATCTACGTTAAGCCCTGCCTGGCGGCCATGAAGCAGTTCCAGGCAGAGGACGCCGAATCCGGCAAGGACGACAGATAGCGTCTCGCGCCCCTGCGGCCGGCTGGGGGCTGGTTGAACGCCCCCCGCCCAGCCGATAGAGTGAAGAGCGTTAGGCGCCTGTAGCTCAACCGGATAGAGCAGCGGTCTTCTAAACCGCAGGTTCCACGTTCGAGTCGTGGCAGGCGCGGTGGCGGTACACGATGGCGAGTCAGCGCAAGTGGTTGCAGTTTCAGGCATCTGCGCTGCGTGCTTGCTGCCGCAAGCCTTCCTATGGTTATGGTCCTCGATGGCCTGTTTTGACGGGTTCTGGCGCTTGAGCGCTGTTGTTTGCGCTGCGCGCTGCGCCACGTTTGCCGCGGTGTTCTCCGCCCCGGCCGCGAGGCGAAGTGCTTTCCTCTCTTCGCGATGTTCTTCTCCGATGTCCGGCAGCGCGGCGAGAGCCTGTCGCTGATCCGCAATGACCGTGTGCGTATAGCGGTCGATGGTCAGCGCGATGGTCGAGTGTCGCGCGAGGCTCTTCGCCACCGAGGGGGCGATCCCGGATTGGGCAAGGCGCG
>Ga0272442_10000769_pt1 | contig 50076 bp, 51 predicted proteins | sample SSMForm2O_FD_200262 | JGI IMG/M metagenome (GOLD analysis project Ga0272442, IMG submission 200262) | Marine sediment archaeal communities from Little Sippewissett salt marsh, Falmouth, MA, United States - SSM-Form-2O | ecosystem: Environmental > Aquatic > Marine > Wetlands > Sediment ... | reverse complement strand
GTAGTCGCGCCGCACCAGCCCCGTCAGGTTCGGGTTCCCGTACTTGATCAGCGCCTCGTACGACTTCGGGGCCGTGAGATTGAGCTTCGCACACGCCTTCGGCTTGCCGCCCGGGCTGTGGCAGCGGACGCAGTGCTTCTCGAGCACGGGCTGCACCAGGCGGTCGAAGCGCAGCGGCCACGTGCCCTCCGGGCCGGGCGTCAGGCGCGACGGGGCGCGAGTCATCGCCGCCGCCAGCACGTTCCCAGGCGCCTCCCCCCGGTGCTCGTGGCACCCGATGCACGAGAGCGTCTGGCCCGGCTGCGCATACGTGATCGTCCGCATGCTCTGAAGGGCTATCCCGTCCGCATCGAGGGCCTGGAAGAAGACGTTCACCCCCGCGGGCACGCGGAAGTGGGCCGAGCCATCGGCCTCCACGGGAGCCGTCCCCAGCACCAGCTTCCCGGGGTCCTCGCTCGTCACCCCCAGGTTCGGACGGTTCATCTGCGGCTGAGTCTTCGCGGGAACGGCCACGACGCGGATGCTCTTCACCGTGCCCCGCTCCACCCCCGTCAGGCCGCGATACACGTCGAGCAGCAGGAAGCGGCCCTCGTCCGTGCTCTTCTCCTCCACCAGGTCGGGGAGCTGGTGCGGACGCCGCCGTGCACGAAGCGGAATCGGGTAGGTCGACGAGATCTCAGCGTCCCGGTGCAGAAGCTCCAGGTTCCCGAACGCGTCCGCCACGTACACCCCCAGGCACGTCGTGTCGTTATGGCCCCCCTCCCGGCGGATCGGGTAGGGGCTCCAGCACACCAGGTAGTACTTCTCCGAGAGCGGATACGGATTGTTGTAATACGTCGGCGGCCACCCCTCCGTCTCCGGGAAGCACACCTCCGGCGTGTAGCGCGTCAGCGAGTCCTGCCCCTCCGTGCACCGCGCCACGTCCAGCAGGCACACCGAGCCCGCCGTGATCGCGTGGTGTCCCGACGCCGTGAAGAGCAGCTTCGACGACTGCGGCACCGACCGCGCCTCGAACACGCAGTGCGGGCTCCGCGTGAAGTTCCCGTACACCAGGTTCGGCATCGTCCCGTCCGGGTGCGTGGCCCACAGGCTCATGAACGCGTTGTTGTGGCGGTCCACGTAGTCCCACCGGGCGTAGAGAATCCGCCCGTCGTGGGCGACCGAAGGCGTCCACTCGAAGTTCTCGAACGCCGAGATCGCCCGCATCCCCGAGCCGTCGGGGTGCATAATGTGCAGCGTGTAGATGGCGACGGGACGCGAGTTGCCCCCGCCACACCGCACATAGCTGTCGGGCAGGAAGGGGTTCTCGAGCGTCGCCTTCGCACTCCGCCTGCCACACTGGAGCGCCTGGCCGCGGCGCGTCGAGAGGAACGCGATGCGCCCGTCGGGCAGGTAGCGGGGGTCGAAGTCGTCGTAGCGGCCCCGCGTGAGCTGCCGAAGGCCCGTCCCGTCGAGGTTCATCTCGTAGACGTGGTACTTCGCGTCGTCTGGGATGTTCTTCTTATCCGTCTTGTTCCCCATGCCGCGCATCTGGGGGTAGAAGCGGCAGTGGGCGAAGAGCACGCGCGTGCCGTCGTAGGACAGGTCGGGCCGCAGGAACGTGCCGACGGGCATCGTGGTCGTGAGGCACGCGACCGAGGGCTGGTCGCCCCGGAAGCCGCTGAGCACGTGGAGGCCGCCGCCCGGCCGCGACCAGTGGCCGTAGTACTGGTCGGACATGTGGCTGTAGGAGCCGGGCGCCCGCTTCGAGAAGAGGACTCGCTCGAAGCTCAGCAGCGGATTCGCCAGCACCAGCCGCCGCACCGCCCAGCGGAGCTCCATGTAGAGCGCGTAGCGCAGCTCGGGCGAGGCCTCCCTGGCCAGGCCCTCGATGCGGGCGGCCACCGCCTCCAGCGCCCCCGCCTCCTTCTCCACCGGCGCCCCGTGCTCGAGCAGGTCGGCCGCCAGCTTGCGCCCGCGCTCGAGCACCACCTTGAACGGATAGCTCTTCGGCAGCTCCTTCGGCTTCGCCACCGGCTTCCCGTGCCGCGCCGACCACTGGCTCGTGGACGACTGGTCGGCCTTCTTGCCCAGAGCGATGTTCGCCTTCGGATCCGCCGCCCCATACACCTCCACCTCGTCCAGGTGGAAGTAGCTCGTCCCCTTGAGCGCCAGGCGCACGAACCGCGCCGACTTCCCCGCCAGCTTCACCACCAGCGGCTTCTTGTCCGAGTGGCCGAGGAACGGCGTGCCGTCGTGCTGATACGCCTGCTGCCACGTCGTCCCGTCGTCCGAGAGCAGGAGGAGGATGCGGTTGTTGCGGCCGGCGCAGTTGTCGCAGCGGTTGTAGAGCACGGCGCGGTCGAGCGCCTGCTTCGCCCCGAGATCCACGTGCCACCAGGGATTGGCCTCGTTCTGGGTGTGGAAGCCCCACTTGCCGTCCGTCCGCCCGTCCACTCCGCCCAGCGCATCCTGCTTCGTCGTCACCGACGGATGCCCCACGGGCGCCCGCGCCGTGCCGCGGGCCTCCGTGCGCACCTTGTCCTGCACCAGCCAATCGGCCTCGACGGCCTCGCGGAAGCTCGCCGCCTCGCCCGCCCACGCGGCCCAGGCCACGGCAAGTGCAGCACCGATCAGGAAGCCGAAGCGCACGATGCGTCTCCTTCAGTTCCCACGGCAAGCAGCCCCACCCCAGCAATTCTAAGGCCCCCGCTACGGGGAGTCAATGCGTCGGCCTACGCCTTTAGCCCGCCCAGGCGCGGGTCGAGCTTCTCCTTCGCCTTCATCATCTCGGCCCAGGTCACCTCGCGGCCGGTCCTGGCCGCGGTGCGGCCGAGGATGCACGTGAGGTTGCTGCGGACGCTTGGGGCCACCGTCGGGTTCGCCACGTTCCCGTCCTGGATGCTCTGCCAGAACGTCTTCATGTTCGTTACCGCGCCCTGCGTGTAGATGGGGCCGGTGCTCCCACCTTTGAACGACTTGTGGCCGCGGATGTACACGCTCCCGCCGTAGTGCGTGTGGGCCGTGCCCCGCGCACCGAACGCCAGGCACCCGATGTCGCTGTGGCCGTTTGTGCACTGCGTGGAGCTGAAGTCGCAGAACAGGTCGCCTGGGAAGGTGAAGACGACGGCGAAGTGGTCCCAGCAGTCGCCCTTGTGCGTGTGGACGCGGTTGCCGCCGCGCCCCACGGCTTTCAGGGGGTCGGCGTTGGCGAACCACGTCGCCACGTCGATCGCGTGGATGTTCTGCTCCACGATGATATCGCCGCTGAGCGCCACGTCGTGGTACCAGTCGCGCAGGCGTGCCTCGGCCGAATCGTGGGCGCCGCGCCCGCCGAGCGGGCCGGTGAAGTAGTTGGCCTGCACCAGCGCGATCGTCCCGATGTCGCCCCCGTGCACGCGCTTGACCGTCTCCTGGTAGTGCGCGTTCGCGCGGGTCTGGAAGTCGACCAGGAAGCACAGCTTCTTCTCCGTCGCCTTGCGGCCCGCCTCGCCGATGGTCAGGCAACCCGGCACGTCCACGGCGATGGGCTTGGCCACGTAGACGTGCTTGCCCGCCGCCACCGCTGCCGCGGCCTGCTCGGGGTGGAACACCGGCGGGGTCTCCACCGCCACCGCGTCCAGCTTCCCCTCGAGCAGACGCTTGTAGCCGTCCAGGCCCGTGTAGCAGCGGGAGTCGGGCAGCTTGAAGCCGCCTTTCGCGCGGTTCAGGCGGTCCTGGAAGTAGTCGGCCGCGGCCACGATCTTCGTCTGCGTGTTCTTCTGGAACAGGTTGGCCACCCAGTTTCCGCGCCCGCCGGAGCCGATGAGGCCCAGCTCGAGCCGCGAGTTCGCCTCCGCCCCGCGCGCCGAGCCCGGCTTCACGATCGTCAGCGTCGCCGCCGCCGCAGCCCCCATCAGGAACTCCCGACGCCCCGTCGTCCGCCCGCCGTCCTCGCCACCCATAGATGCTCTCCTTCAAGCCAGTAGGAGCATTGTGTGTCGCGGGGTGACGACACCCCGCCCACAGGAATGGTGCAGGCCTGCCGTTGTGGGCGAGACGCCCCCATCCCGCAGGGACGTCATCATCCTCCCTCCGCACAGAGCCGTGAATCGCAACGACAAGCGGTCCGCCTGCCGCTGGACGCCCGCCGAGCATGCGCCTTCGCCGTCCCCCTGTCAAGCCCCACGTGTCCGCCCGCATCCGCGAGCCCGATGCCACAGGCTCCCAGCCCGTGTTCCTGACTGCGACACCCTGTGCGGGAGTGAACGCGTCCTCCATGCGTGGGTCGTGACGCATGGGTCGTGACGCATGCCGCCGTACGGCGGATGACGCGTGACCAGAGCGGCGCTGGAGCCGCTCTGAGGGCGTGCCGCCTGGTCTGGTGGTCGGGGACCTTTCCGCAGGGGGCGATGGAGAGCCGCGAAGCGGCGTAAGAGGGTAGCCGGCGGCGTGAGCCGCCGGGGCCGGGGCGGCTCCCCTCTCTCCAGCCCCGACGGGGCGAAAGAGGAGAGGAGGACTTATGGCGCGTGGGGGAGGGAGCCTGGCGCGCTGTCTGGGGTGGCAGCGCGCCAGGCCGGGCGATTCCGCGGCCTTACGCCACCGAGGCGACGCAGGTGTGGGCGAACTCCGCGGATGGCGGGAAGAGACGAATGACGGGGCGGAGGAGACGACGCACAAGGGCGAGAGCCGGGTCGGCGTCGAGTCCGCGCGGCAGGACCGCGTCGATGGTTTCGCACTGTGCGGCCTGGCGCTCGACGGCGGGGGACTCGGCGAGGAGGACGATGACGAGTTCCTCGAGGCCTCGGCGCCGCAGGATGCCGGCGAGCACGGTGCCCTCGACGTCGGCCAGGTCCTGGCGCAGGACCACGAGGTCGGCACGCACCGAGCGGAGGAGGCCGAGCGCTTCCTGGCCGGTGTGGGCGTGGAGGGTGAGGTAGCCGGCGGCGGACAGGGTGCGGTCCATGCGCTGGCGAAGCTCCGGCCAGTCGTCGACGATGAGCACCGTTTGCATGCTCGGAGGTCCTTTCCAACCCTATCCCTGGTGTGTCGTTTCCGGGTCCTGCTCGTGTGGTTGCGGGGCGTGGTGTTCGGTGCCGTTCCGGGGTCGCGGGAGCGGCAGGGCTTCGGCGACGGCGGTGCGTGCGCCGCGGAGGTCGAGGACGTAGGGGCGGTCGACGGGGGTTCCGCCGGGGCGCCAGGAGACGCGGACGTGGGGCCGCTCGGGTGCGTCGGGGTTTGCGGCCACGACCTGGGCGATTTCGCCGCCTTCGAGGCGCACGGCGCTGCCGATGGGGTAGAGGGAGAGCGCACGCACGAAGCTGGTGGCCAGGCGCCGGTCCAGTCGGGCGGGCCGGCCCTTGCCGAAGGCATCGAAGAGCAGGGTGGTCATGGCGTCGTGGGGGAGCATGGCGGCTTTGTAGGGGCGCGGGCTCACCATGGTTTCGTAGGCTTCGGCGAGTGCGACGAGGCGGGCGAATTCGTGGATGTGCGGCGCGTCGAGTCCGTCGGGGTACCCGCTGCCGTCGGTCCGCTCGTGGTGCTGGCGGACGACGGCGGGGACGATGGTGCGCAGGAGTCCATCGATGTCGTGGCAGGCTCGGACGCGGTCGGCGCCGTCGATCACGTGGGTTTCGAGGGTGCGCCGGTCGTCGGGGGTGAGCGGGCCGATCTTGGCGAAGAGCTCGGCGGGCACGGCCTCGAGGCCGAGGTCGTGGAGGAGGGCGCACACGCCGACCACCTCGACGGTGGACGGCTGGTAGCCGTGGTGGATTCCGACGAACATGGCGAGTCGGGCGGTGTTGAGTGCGTGGTGTGTGAGGCAGGCGGTGCGTGTGCGCTCGGGCGGTGCGTCGGGGTCGGCGATGCCTGCGGGGTAGCCGAGGGCAAGGGCGTCGAGGGGGTCGCCATCGAGGTGTCGGCGGATGCCGCCCACGATGCGGGGCGCGTCGGGCACGGAGAGGATGGGGGCGGGGCCTGTGGGCGGCTCGGGCTCGGCCCCGCGAACGGCGGCGACCACGGCGCGGCGGTCGTGGGGGCTGAGGCGGCCAAGCACGAGTTCCTCGACGCGCTTGACCTCGTCCTCGAGCTCGCGGAGCCTGGCAACCGCCTCGTGCCAGAGCGCGTTCTGGGTGGACTGCATTGGGCTGATGCTCCCCTTCGCGCGGTTCACGTGTCCTCCACGCCGCATTGGGGGAGCAAACCCCGTGCCAGTGTCGGGTCAGGGTCTAAGTGGTTGGGATTGGTCGCGATACGCCGGTCGGGAGTGTTCGCGGCAAAGGGCGTGAGAGGGGAATCTGTCGGATTGCAGGAGAATGCGGCGCTCAGGTGGCGGCCTGGGCGCCCTCGCCGGCAGCCAGGCGGCGGTAGACTCGCGCCACGACGACGCGCACCTCGTGGGCGCGGTCGGGCTCCACGATGTAGTCGTGGCAGCGGCGGAGCGGCGCGTTCTGGGGGTCATCGAGCTCGGAAGGTGTTGCCACAACCACACTTAGGATGCTCCCGCCGCGATCTTCGACGGCCTGGATCAGGCGGGCGTCCTCGGCGAGCAGCAGCGGCGCGCTGCCCAGCAGGATGCTGTGGGGATGAACGTCGAGCGCGGCGAGGGCTTCCGGCACGCTGTTTGCCCTGTAGGCTGAGTAGCCATGTTGGATAATAAGCTTCTCAAGAGATTCGAGTTCGGCACTGGGTTCGCTGGCGAGGATGATCTGGACGGCCTCGCTTCGCCTTTCCTCGGTGCGCTGTGCGGCGAAGACGCGGTCGAGCCCCACGAAGCGGGCGCCGCACTCGAACTGGCCTCCGCGCCGCTCGACCCAGCGGACCTCGACGAAGAGCTTGCGGATGCCGAGGGGGCGGGGCAGATAGAAGGTGAGCACTTCGGTGGGCTCGAGGGTCTCGGCCGTGAAGAATCGGATGCCGCCGCGCGCAATGTCGCGCACGAGGGCATCCTGCACGGCTGCGGCGCCGCCCGTCTCCTGTGCCGCGGCGTGGCGGAAGTAGGTGACCTGGAGGTTCACCGAGTAGCGCTCGAACTGCCGCGACTCGCTCATCCCCTCGGGGGCCGGGCGCGCCAGCCCGCCCTGCTGGTGCAGCTCCTCGAGCAGGCGGTCGATGAGCCGGCGGGCCTCGAGCAACTCCTCGGCCGTGAGCTGGTTGAGGACGTCCTCGACGCTATGGTCCATCGCACGGGCACCTCGCATGTGGAGCCCTGTCCTGAACGACCGCTGGCGATTCTAGCAGGTTTCGACCGCGGCGCAAGCGCGAATTGGATGGGATCGGGCTCGCCCAGCCCCGTCTTCTCTCCGCGGGCCGCGCAGATCCTGAGAATGAGCCGTTCACAGGGAGCACCGCCGTGGCCAAGCTGACCGAGCGGATCGAGAGGCGGGAGTTCCTGCGCAGCTTCGCGGCGGCACGCCGCCGCTACAGCATCCGGGCCGAGCAGGCCACGGTGAGCCTCGAGCCGATGTGGCGCCCTTCGGACAAGACACGCTCGGCCCGGCGCTGGCGCCGCGAGCCTGTCGCTCCGCCCAGTCCTCGACGTGGAGACGATCAGTGATGCGTTCCTCGCTCCCTCACCTGGTGCTGCCTGTAATCAGCCTGTGGCTGGCGGGGTGCATGCCGCCTCCCGAGCAAAGCCCGCTCGACCTCCCGGGCGACATGCTGCTGACTCCGACCCCGCTCGCGGTCCGTAGCGAGCAGGCCCTCGCCGTCGGGCCGGCGCTTGTGCTCGACGAGGTGGTCTTCGAGACCGAGGAGGACGTGCTCGAGAAGCTCGAGGAAGCCCTCGAGGTCGCCAGGCAGGCGAAGCAGGTCGAGAACGAGCTCGCGGCCAAGCTGCGCGCGGAGACGCAGCGCGCCGCTGCGCTGGAAACCCAGGCGGCCAGCCTGGAGCAGCGCGTCGGCCAGCTCACCGACCAGTTCAAGACGGAGACGGCGGCAAGGCAGCAGAGCCGCGCGGACCTCGAGGCGGCCACGGCCGCGATCGCCGACCTCGAGGCGCAGCTCGAGAAGGCCACGACCGAGGCGGGCGGCGTCGCCAGGGCCACCGAGGAACTCAAGAAGCTGAAGGCCGAGAGCCAGAGCCTGCGGGACAAGCTGCTCCAGGCCGAGCTGGCCCGCGTGAAGGCGCAGCAGGACCTGATCGGCCTCCAGATTGTGATGGCCCGCCAGCGGGCGCTCCTCAAGCGGCGCCCCGTGCCCTCGGAGGCCAAGGCCCCCGCCACGGCCCCCACACCGAATCCCCGCGAGGAGGCCACCCGGTGAGAAGTCCCGCCGTGCTGGTCCCCGCCGCGCTGCTCGCAGTGCTGGGATGCGCCCCCGCCGTGGGGGTGCCCCCCGAGCCGCCGGCGGTGAACACCTACCGCTCGCCGAAGCTCGACGGGATGGAGCGCCGCAAGGTGCTCGTGGTGCCGTTCCGCCACGCCGACGACGCCGTGGCGCGCGCGGTGACCGAAGCCTTCGCGCTCGAGCTCGAGAAGACGTTGTTCTTCGAGGTCGTCTCGCCCTACGGGCCTGCGGCGAAGGACTTCGAGGGTCTCAGGGTGTGGATGGACGGTGGCCTCGAGATCCGCTCGCTCACGGCCTTGCGCCGCCGCTTCAAGGTGGACGCGGTGGCGGTGGGGCAGGTGACGCAGTATCGTGCGTACGACCCACCGGTGCTGGGGATGCGTGCCCAGGTGGTCTCGGCGCGGTCGGGCATCGTGCTCTGGGGCACGGAGGGCTGCTTCGACGCCCGCGAGGCCGGGGTACGCACGCTGGTGCGGCATTTCTACAGCCGGTGCCTGGCTACGCCGGAGCGCAGTCACGGCTGGAAGATCGTCCTCTCGTCGCCCCGCTACTACGCGCAGTTCGTTGCCCACCAACTGGTGAGCACGCTCGACCCGCCGCGGTCGCTGCTCGTGCCGAGCGACCCCTTGCTAGGAAGCGCCCCACAATGCAGATCCATCGTGTCCACAATCCTGTCGCCACAGCCCTGACCGACCCGGGCGGCCAGCGGCGCAGCGAAGCCGCTGGCGGTGGGGCGAGCGGCGACCAGGTGTCCATCTCGCCCGGCGGGCGGCACGCGGCTCTCGTGGGCGATCTGGCCCGCCGGGTGCTCGCCCTGCCCGAGAGCCGGCCGGCCGTGGTGGATGCCGCCCGCCAAGCCTTGGCCAGCGGCGGGCTCGACACGCCGGGCGCCGTGGCGGCCACGGCCCGCGCCATCGCCCTCGGGCCGTAGGGCCTCGGCCAGATCCCTCTCCCATCAGTCCAGGCGGTAGAGCTCCACGGCGTTGTCGTGGAGCATCATTCGCGCCAGGCCGCTCGCGGCCGCCTCGCTGAGGAAGTCGCGCTCGACCTTTCCGGCGAGCACGTCGGCCAGGCACGATCGCGCCATGATCAGATGGGCGTAGATGAGCTCGGGGAGCCCGACGTCCGAGCCGAAGGCCAGGAGGCGGTAGCCGGGCACCAGGTCGATCCACTCGGCGAGTGCGCGGCGGCTGCCTTCCATGGTGACCACGTACATCCAGCACATGTTGAGCCACACGTTGGGGGAGTGCTTGGCGAGCATGCCGAGTTGGCGGGAGTAGGGGTAGCCGGCGTGGAACAGGTCGAAGCGCACGGTCCGGTGGGAGTGGATGAGCGGGAGGAGCAGGAGGGGGTCGGACTCGGGCACGTTGCCCCAGTTGCCCTGCACGCCGGTGTGGATCTGGAAGACGATCCCGAGGTCGCCAGCCAGGTCGGCGAGGAAGAAGATGATGTGGTCCTGGAGGCGCTTGCGTTCGTCGGGCCGCAGGGCTTTGCCGCGCAGAGCCTTGGCGAAGAAACGGCCCGCGACCGCCTGCGAGACGGGCTCGGAGTGGAGCGTGCGCGAGTAGGCGTGGGCGAGCTTGATGCCGCGGGCGCCGCGGGCAACGTAGTCCTCGGTCACTGCGGCCAGCGCGCGCTTGAAGGAGGGCAGGCTCGTGACGGCGAGGCCGCTCTGGGCTGCCAGGCTCTCGCGGATGCCGGGGTCGTCGGGCGCGAGGGCCTGCTCCATGCGAAGGATGGCGGTGAAGTACTGCGGCTCCCAATCCTGGAACCAGGGCACGTTGCGCACCTGGGTGCGCAGGCGGCAGCGGGAGCAGGTCACGCGGCGGTACCAGGCGGGGTCGGCGGTGGTGCGGCGGATGCGGCGGTCGAGCGCGCGCCAGTTGCGGTCGGTGACCTCCTGGGCGCGCAGGCCGAACAGGGCGCGGAAGGCCACGAGGTTGTGGCGCCAGTATGAGACGTTGCTGGCCCTGGCGAGCACGGCCTTGAGCGCGGCCCAGCGCTCGTCGTCGGAGCCATGGGTCATGGCCTGGCGGGCCGCCTGGCCGCCCACGCTGTCGACCTCGCGGGCGAAGTAGTTCGCCAGGACGAAGCTGAACAGGTCGAGGCCGCCTGCGGCGCGGTACTCGCGTTCGAGCAGGGTGTGGGAGTGGCAGTCGACGGTCTCGACGGCCTCGATGGCCGCCAGCAGCCTCTCGCGCAGCGGTCGTCGCGTCGTGCCCGCCATCGGGGCGTCTCCTGGTCCAGGGGGGGAACTGGATGTCCACTGGCCAGGAGCAGACCAGATCGTGGGCTGGGATGCAAGCGCGGTTTCCGGGGGACCGCGTGGGGGGCGGCGGCGGCGGGGCACGGCTGATGCCGTGCCCCGCGGAGAGTGGCAGGCCGGGCGGGCGCTATCGGAGGTGGCGGACGCGTTCGCTGGGGTCGACGATGTTGGTGATGCGAATGCCGAAACTGTCGTCCACGACGATGATCTCCCCCTGTGCGACCACGTGGCCCCGGATCACGAGGTCGGCGGGCTCGCCGGCCAGGCGGTCGAGCTCGAGGAGCGAGCCGGGCTTGAGCGCCAGGAGTTCCTGGAGCGGCATCTCGGCGCGGCCGAGTTCCACGACGACCGGCACCTCGACGTCGAGGATGAGGTCGAGCGACAGGGCGCCCTCGCCCTGAGTGCCGGGCTGGGCGGCCTCGAGGGGGGTGAAGGCCACGGGATGCACGCTCACGCCGCCCGGCGTGTCGGGCACGGCGGGCATCTCCTCGGTGGCCTCCTGGAGCACCGAACCGATGTCGGGGTCAGCCATTGGCCTCGTCTCCCTTGCTTGGCGGGGGTGGCGGGGGGGTGATCTGGACGCCGCGGCGCTGGCCGACGAGGCCAGGCTGGCCGGCGAGATAGACGTCGCCCTCGACGGTGACGTCGAGGGTGCGGCCGACTCGTGCATCGAGGCGCACGACGTGGCCGAGCTGTAGGTTGAGCAGCTCGCGGACGGAGATGGTGGCTCGGCCGAGCTCGACGGCCATCTCCACGGGGGCGGCTCGCACGGCCCGGCGGAGTCGCTCGCGCGCATCACCGGCCGTCTCGCCGTCGGCGGTGCCGGCCACGCGGTCGGCGCGCTCGCGCGAGACGAGCCTCTCGATGGCGTCGAACGGCAGGCAGATGCTCAGGTCGCCCACGCAGGCCTCGCCGGAGAGCGCGATGCCCACCTGGAGCACGATCTCCTTGCCGCCGAGGATCTGGACGGCCCGCGGGTCCATGGCCATCTCGAGGGGCTGGAAGACGACGGGGGTCCAGGGCCCCCACCCTGCGCCGAGCTGTTCGAGGACGGTGCGCAGGGGCGAGGCCACGATGGCCTGCTCGATCTTGGTCAGGGGCTTGTTGTCCGCCAAGGCTGCGCCCTGGCCGCCGAGGAGGCGGTCGATGATGCCGTAGGCGAGCGGGATGTCGAGCGAGAGCACGCCGCGGGCATCGCCGGGCCGGGTCCGGAAGGTCTGGATGCAGCTCGGCGAGGGCACCGAGGCGTTGAAGGCCGCGTAGGTGGAGAGCTCGAGCGCGACCACGGTGGCCTCCACCGGTGCGCGGAGGAGCTCCCCCAACGTGCTCGAGACGCCGACGGCGACGCGCTCGTGGATCTGCTGGAGCACGCGGAGCTGCCCCCGGGAAAGGCGGTCGGGGCGGCGGAAGTCGCAGGGCTGGACGTTGCGCTGGCGCCCGGTGCCGCCGGTGGGGGCCGTCTGCACCTGGCCCCCGCTCACCGCGGTGAGCAGGTCGTTGAGCTCGTTGGCGCTCAGGAGTTCCTTCATCGGTGCTCGCCTTCAGTTACTGGACGATGAACTCGTCGAAATAGACCTGGACCACGGCGTCGGGCACGGCCAGGCGCTCGTTGATGAACAGCTTGATCTCGCGCCGCAGCGCGTCCTTCGCCTCGCGCCCCTCGAGATCGGCCAGCCGCTTCTCCGAGAGCAGGGAGATGAGCGCGTTCTTGATCTCGATCGCGCGGTCCTCCACGATGCGCCTCGCGGCGTTGTCCTTGGCCTTGACAACGATGTCGGCCTTGAGCACGCGGCGCGCGTTCTCGTCGGCCACGTTGACCATCACGCTGATGGGCTCCTCGAGGGACACGCCCTTGGGCTCCTCGGAAGCGGCGGCCTCCTCGGCCTTCTGGCCGGCGGCCTCGGGCTGCTCGAAGGCGCCGACGACGGTGGGCACGGTGACCGCGCCCAGGAGGGATCCCGCGAGCACGCAGCCGACGGCCACGAGCAGCGGGCGCAGCGGCCGGCGCGGCGCGGCGTCGGCCTGGGCTTCGGCCTCGTCGGTCCCGGGGGTTTCGTCTTCGGCCATGGCAGGCGCTCCTTGCGGCTTAGAGCGGTGAGTCCGGCGAGAGGAGAATGCGCACGCGGTCGTTCGGCTGCCCGGCGCCCGGCCCTTCGGCCACGGGCTGGAATCGGCCGAAGCCGGCCAGGGTGATGCGGGCGTAGGGGATTGCGCTCCGCTCGTGCAGTCGGCGGGCGACGGCGGCGGCGCGCAGCCCCGAGAGGGGCCAGCCGTCGCCGGGGCCGGAGACGTGGCACTGGACGGTGATGTGGCACAGGCTGCTCTGGGCGAGCTCGGCCACCTCGTCGAGCGGCTTGGCGCTCTCGGGCGCGAGCTCGGCGGTGCCGGGCCGGAAGACGACCGAGGTGGAGAAGCCCACCGCGCGCCTGCGGCGCAGGTAGTCGATGGCCGAGCGGCGCAGGCGGTCCTCCGGCGGGGTGAGCAGGCTTTCGTTGAGCAGGGCGCCCTCCGGGTTGAGCTCGACGTGCCGCGGCGGAATGGTGAAGTTCGGCGGAAGCGTGCCCACATCCACGGGGTTCCGCCCGCCGGGCAGGAGGCCGGGGAGGCCGAGCGTGTTGATGGCGCTGACGAACGAGCCGGTGCCGGCGGCTACCAGCTCGGCGCGCTGCTCCTCGGCGAAGGCCACGAGGAGGATGAAGAAGGTGAGCAGCAGGGTCATCATGTCCGCGAAGGAGGTCATGTAGGCCGGCACGGGGCGCTTGGTGGGCGCGAGCTTGCGTTTCTTCCTGGCCATGGCTCAGCGCTCCTGGTCGTCGGCCTTGAGGATGACGACCTCGACGCGGCGGTTGCGGGCGCGCGCGGCCCCGGAGCGGCCGGGCCGGGCGGGGCGGAGGCCGGCGTAGCCGCCCACGCTGAGCCGGCCGGGGCTCACCGGCCCGGCCTGGGCGAGGTGGCGCGCGGCGGCGGCGGCCCGCTCGATCGAGAGGTGCCAGGCGGTCGGGTAGCGGGCCGAGGAGCGGAAACAGTCGTCCGTGTGGCCCTCGACGCGCAGCGGGCTGTCGCGGTGAGCCACAGAACGTGCGATCGCCGTGAGGGCCTCGCGGCAGGCCGGGCTGAGCTCGGCCGAGCCAGGGGCGAACACCGTGGCGCCCCCGATGCGGATGCGACAGCCCTTGCGCAGCATGTCGAAGTCGATGGACTCGCCGAGCTGGTGCTTGAGCCGCACCGCGACGTCGCCGAAGACGTCGTCGTGCAGGTCCTCCTCGGGCGGGACGTCGGTGCCCTGGTTGTCGGTCCGCTGCACGCGCATCTGGGTGCGCTTGAGCAGTGCGGCCTGGTCGGTGGTCAGGCCGACCACGCCCAGGGCGCCCTGGAGCGAGCCGCGGATCATCTCGAAGTCCTCGCGCTCGAGCGTGGACCACGTGAGGATGAGAATGAAGAAGGTGACGAGGAGCGACACGATGTCGCTGAACGTCACGATCCACTCGGGTGCGCCTTTCTGGTCGTCGCTCATGCTGCTCGGGCCTCGGTGCCTTCATCGAGCTGGCGGAAGAGGCTGGGTGCGAGGAAGCTCTTGAGCCGCTCGGCGATCATGTGCGGGTTGTCGCCGTTCTGGATGCAGATGACCCCCTCGATGAGGAGTTCGGTGAGGATCCCCTCGTCCTGGCTTCGGGCCTCGAGCTTGCCGGCCAGAGGGAGGCACAAGAGGTTGGCGATCACGGCGCCGTAGAAGGTGGTGATGAGGGCGGTGGCCATGCCCACGCCGATCTGGCTGGGGTCGCTCAGGTTTCGCAGCATCTGCACCAGGCCGATGAGGGTGCCGATCATCCCGAATGCCGGGGCGGAGGCGCCCATCGATTCGAGGACCTGCTTGCCGCGGCGGTGGCGCTCGCGGCGGGCGTCGAGCTGGCTGGTCAGGATGTCGCGCACGACCTCGCCAGGCGTGCCGTCGATCACGAGCTGGAGGCCGCGCCGGAGCATGGGGTCGGCGTCGTCGCCCAGGCGCTCCTCGAGCGCCAGGATGCCGTCGCGGCGGGCCACCCGGGCGTACTCGGCGATGCGGCGGATCTCCTCGACGGGCGACACCGGTTTCTGGAAGAAACACTTCTTGGCGGTCGCGAAGACGCCCAGCACGTTCCCGAGCGGGAAGCTCATCAGCGTGGCCGCAATCGTGCCGCCGACGGTGATCATGATCGACGGCACGTTGATGAACATGCCGATGCCGCCGCCCAGGAAGATGGCGGTGAGCACGCAGGCGAAGCCGGAGACGACGCCGATGAGGGTTGCGATGTCCACGTTGGGATCCTAGCGCGTGGGAGTGCCGGGCATCAGCCGGCGGACACTCCGACTTCGGGTGCGGCGTCGCGACGGGCGGTGCGCGGGGGCCTGTGGATGCGTCGCTGGTAGCGCAGCACGGCCTTGCGGATATCCTCGGGGCTCGTGCTCGCCACGATCTTCCGCCCGCTGATGAGCGTGATGATCGTGTCGGGTGCAGCGGCGATGCTCTCCACGAGGTCCGCGTTCAGGTAGATCGTCGAACCGTTGAGCAGGCGAATGGGGATCACGGAGTCGCCCCCCGGGCTGTGGTGGTGTCCTTCTTCTCGTAGCGGATCGTGGAGATTTTCTCCTTGAGGGCCAGTGCGGCCTGTGGGGCCATGGCGTCGAACACGGCGGCCGACTTCTTGTCCTGCATGGCCTCGAGGATCTTCGCGGCCAGGCCGCCCTGGGAATTCTTGTCGAGCTCCTCGAGCTCGGCGGCGGCCGAGGTGGGGGTCTGGGCCTCGTAGATCTTGGCGAGCTTGCTCAGGCGCTTGCGCTCCTCGGCCGTGGCCACGATCACGTTGGCCTCCAGCGCCGCACGCTGGGCCTCGATCTGCGTCTGGCGCTCGGCGAGGGCGGTCATGAGCCCGTCGAGCAGGTCGCGCTCGCGCTGGAGGTCGCGCTGGAGCGCGCGCAGGCGCTCCTCGTAGCACTGGAGGTCGTTGCGCCGCGCCTGGTAGGTGTCGCGTGCGTCCTGGAGGTTCTTGATCAGCTCGCTGATCTCGGTGGCGGGCATGGGGTGGAGCTTGGCGATAGTGGGCACCTCCTCCACCTCCTCGGTGGGCTGGTCGGGCGACGGCGGAGGCGGGATGAGCCGGCCGATGAGCGGGACGTGGTGGAGACCCGACAGGGGCGGCCGGCGGAAGTGGCCGCCGGCGATGAGCGCGGTGAGGCCGGCCAGCAGGAAGGAGCCAACGGCGAGGCCCACATGGAGCGTGCGCGGGCTGCGCGAGGCGCTCGGCGTGGGCTCGTCGGCAGCTTCGGGCTCGTCGCGGGCATCGTTGCGGTCGTCAGCGGGCATCTCGCGGTCCTCCGAGCAGGGAGGGGTCAGGCCGCGGTTTCGGGGCCTGGCGTGCTATCAGCGTGGCGAGCTCGGCGCCCGCCCACATCGTCGAGTAGACGGGTGAGCTCACGGAGCGATTCCTGGCGGTGTTCCTGGAAGCGGCGCTCGCGCAGCGTGGCGAGAGCCCGGCGCCGCGTGGCGGCCTCGCGCAGCTCGCGCTGGCACACGTCGTGGGCTGCGGTGGCTCGGGCCACCTCCTCCTGCTGCCGCGCGATGGCGCGGGTCATGCCGTCGAAGTAGGAACGGTAGGTGACCTCCTCGTGCGGGTCGAAGCCGGGCTCCGAGCGTCGGCGCCGGTGCTCGCCGCGGGCAATATCCACCAGGCGCTGGATGTGGTCGAGCACGTCGATGGCGCGGCGCCGGCCGGCGCCCGCGGTGGCGGCGCGGAGCTTGGCCTGGTCCTCGCGGTGGGCGAGGAGGCGTTCGAAGCAGGCGAGACGGAATCGGAACTGGCGCATGGACTCACACCCTCGGCACGTTGGCCGCCAGCTCGCCGGTCAGGCGCCGGAGCGTGTCCTGGAAGTCGGCGCGCTCGTCGAACGGCTGGCGAAGGAATGCGTCGATATCGGCGATGCGCGAGATGGCCAGATCGATCTCGCTGTTCGAGCCCTGCTGGTAGGCGCCCAGGTGGATCAGATCCTCCGAGGCGCGGTAGGCGGCGTAGAGGCGCCGCAGGGCGCCCGCGGCCTGGGTGTGCTCGGGGGTGGCCACGTCGGGCATCACGCGGCTGAGGCTCTGGAGGATGTCGATCGCGGGATAATGCCCGCGCGTGCTGAGCTCGCGGCTCAGCACCACGTGGCCGTCGAGGATGGACCGCGTGGCGTCGGAGACGGGCTCGTCGAGGTCGTCGCCCTCCACGAGCACCGTGTAGATGCCCGTGATGCTGCCGCGGCGGGCCGTGCCGGCGCGCTCCATGAGGCGGGGGAGGACGGCGAAGACCGAGGGCGTGTAGCCGCGCGTGGCGGGCGGCTCGCCCACCGAGAGGCCCAGCTCGCGCTGGGCGTAGGCGAAGCGGGTCACCGAGTCGATGAAGAGCAGCACGTTGAGGCCCTGGTCGCGGAAATGCTCGGCAATGGCGGTGGCCACAAACGCGCCCTTGATGCGGCGCAGGGCGAGCTCGTTGGACGTGGCGGCGACGACCACGGACCTGCGCAGGCCCTCCTCGCCGAGATTCTTGTCGAGGAACTCGCGCACCTCGCGGCCCCGCTCCCCGATGAGGCCCACCACGTTCACGTCGGCCTCCGAGGCGCGGGCGATCTGCCCCACGAGCACGCTCTTGCCCACTCCGCTGCCCGAGAAGATGCCCACGCGCTGGCCGCGGCCGAAGGTCAGGAAGCTGTCGATGGCGCGCACGCCGGTCGGCAGCGGGTCGGCGATGCGGCGGCGTCCCATCGGGGAGGGTGCGTCGGCGTAGACGCTGCGGAACTCGCGGCAGGGCAGGGGGCCGCGCCCGTCCACGGGGCGGCCGAGCCCGTCGAGCACGCGGCCGAGCAGGCCGTCGCCCACGGCCACGGTGAGCGGGCGCCCGGTGGCTTCCACGCGGCAGCCCGGCCCGATCCCGTCCACTTCGTCGAGCGGCATCAGGAGCATCTGATTGCCGCGGAAGCCCACCACCTCGGCGTCCACGGGCGGCGAGCCCCCGCTCGGGTGCACCTTGCAGATCTCGCCGACCACGGCCGACGGCCCCATCGACTCGATCACCAGGCCGGTGACGCGCGAGACGCGGCCCGTGCGGCGCAGCGGCTCGGCGCGCTCGAGCGCCGTCAGCAGGCGGCCGGCGAAGGCCTGGGGGTCGAACGCAGTGGAGGTGGGCATTGCCTGTGCGGTTCCCATAGGGTCCTGTTCCAGCTATCCGTGCGCCGGTTCGTCGGGCGCGGGAGGGTCGGGCGTCGGCTCGGCAGCAGCGGCCTCGAGCATCGCGGCCTCCACGGCTGCCCACTGCGATTCCAGCGAGGCATCGATGCAGCCGCAATCGGTCTCGACCACACAGCCGCCGGGGCTGATCGAGGGGTCGGGCACGAGTTCGTAGGGGAACGCCGCCCCCTCGGTCGCGGCGATCCGCTCCCCGTCGTCGGGGTGGAGGCGGATGCGGACGACCGTGGCGTCCTGCGCGCCCGCCACGGCGGCCTCGACCACCCGTGCGGCAGCGTCGGCGCACAGAAGCACTTCGGCGTGGAGCACCTTGCGTGCGACGGCCAGCGCGAGGCGGACCACGGCGTCCCGCTCGTCGGCGAGCATGCGGCGGCGCTCGTCGGCGAGGGCCTGCATCCCCGCGGCAAGGGCCTCGCACGCCTGGGCAAACTCGGCCGTCGCGGCACGGCGTCCTTCGGCGGCTCCCTGTTGCTGGCCCTCCTGGGAGCCCTCCGTGCGCCCGGCCGCCCGGGCCTCGCTCTGGAGCGCGCGCTCGCGGGGCGTGAGCGTCTTCGCCTTCGGCACCCCGCCTGGGAAGACAACGACCGGGCGCGAGGCCAGCACGGCGTCGGAGACGATCCTCTGGCCCGGGATCATACGAGCTCCTCCTCATCGCCGCGCCGCACCGTGATCTCCCCCTCTTCCTGGAGGCGCAGCACCGTGTCCACGAAGACCTGCTGGGCACCCTCCACCTCGGAGAGCGGGCGCGGCCCGAGCATCTCCTGCTCCTCGCGCATCGTCTCGGCCGCCCGCTTCGAGATGGCCTTGAACACGGCCTCCTTGATCGCGTCGCTCGCCGTCTTGAGCGCGAGCGCGAGCGTCTGGGTGTCCACCGCGCTCACCACCTTGCGCATGTCCTGGGCGCCGAGGAGCGCCACATCCTCGAAGAGGAACATCTCGCTGCGCACCTGCTCGCCGGCGTCGGGGTCCTGCTCGCTCACGGAGGCGAGGGCCGCGTCGCGGGCGGCCCGCGTGGTGGCGGAGAGCACCTTGGCGACGGCGGCGCAACGCCCCTTGGGGGTGGCCCAGGGATCGCTGCCGGCAGCAACGGTGCGCGCGCGCTCGCCAAGCACGGCGCCCAGGCTCTGGAGCACGGCCGGCGGCGTCTCCTGCTCGTTGGCCATCATGCGGCGGACGACGTCGCCCGCCTGCTCGCTGGGCAGCTCGGCGAGCACCTCGCCGGCCTTCTTGGGGTCCACGCGAGAGAGCACGATGGCCGTCGTCTGCGAGTGCTCGTCGGCGAGCAGCGAGGCAAGCTGCGCCGCCTCCAGACCATCGAGGGCAGCGAAGGGGTTGCCTTCCGCCGAGCCGCTGTCGTGCTGGCCCAGATAGGCGTCCACCTGGTCGGCGTCCAGCGTGTTCTCCAGGATGCTGCGCACGCGCGCCCGCGGCTCGGTCACCGCGTCGTGCTCCTCGCCCCACTGTTCGCCGAACTGCGTGAGCACCCCCCGCACCGTGGCGTCGGGCACATATTGCGTGGCGAGCATGCTCTGCACGATGTCGGCCATGTCCTCCTGCTCGAAGCGCGAGAGGAGGTCGGCGGCCACCTTGGGGTCGAGGGCAAGCAGGAATGTGGCGACTTTCTCACGACCATCCACGATGGCGGTCCCTCTCATCAGGAACGCGAGCCCACGGCGGAGTCCTTGTACCAGGACTTGAGGAGCTCGGCGGCGGAATCGGGGTTGCTGGCCACGGCGGCAGCGATGCGCGTGCGCAGGGGCAGATCAGCGGACGGGGTGGCGGCCGTGGAGGCGGCGGCCTGGATGGCGGCCTCGCGGGCCTCGGTCTCGGCGGCCTCGAGGGCCTCCGCGGCGGCGGCCTCGGCCGCCTCGCGCGCGGAGCGGGCACGCCGCAGCATCGAGCGCACAACGACGAGGAACGCGAGCACCACGACCACCGTGCTCGCCTGGCGCCCGAGGCGGAGCATCATCTCCCAGCGCCGGTCGCTGGCCATCTCGTCCTCCGAGATCGCCGGCTCAGGCTCATTGAACTCCACGCACTCGACCTTCACGGTGTCCGTGCGCGTGGTGTCCGCGCCCACTGCCTGCGAGACGGCCTCCTCGAGCTTGGTCAGCTCCGCCTGCGGGAGCGCCTCGAACGTCCTGGTCTCCTTGCCCTCCGCGTCCTTCGTCACCGTATGCCGGCCGGCCACGAGCACGCTCACCGTCAGGCGCTTGATCGTCACACCGTTGTCGACCTTCACGATCTCGGTGCGCGGCACCTCATACTCGATTTCCTCGGTGCTGTCGCTCGTGCCTCCCGTGGTCCCCGAGGCGCCGGCGCCCCGCCCGCCGGTGGGCCCGGCCCCGGGCGTGCCGCCGGCGGGGCCGCCCCCGCCGTCGGTCTTGCTCGTGGTCGTCTTCTCCGTGCGAGCCACCCGGCCCTCCTCCGTGTACTCCACGCTGTGGTGCTCTTCCCGCTTGAGCGCGATGTCGGCCGACACGCTCACGGTGGATCGGCCTGGGCCGAGGAAGGCCTCGAGCATGTTCTGCACCTTGGTGGTGAGGTGGCGCTCGATCTCGCGCTGGGCCTCCAGGTGGGCGCTCGCCGCGCCCGGCCCCGCGCCCGTGGCACGCCGCGAGAGCGGGTTGAGGAACTGGTCGGTGATCGTCACCTGGCCCGGCTCGAGGCCCTCCACGCTCCCGGCCACGAACGCACCGATGGCGCCCGCCTGCGCGGCGGACAGCGTCGCGCCGTTGCGGAGGTGCAGGAGCACGGAGGCCGTTGCGGGCTGCTCCTGCTCGAGGAACACGCTGGGCTCCGGGGAGCTCACGTGCACGCGTGCCGCCTCGATGCTGTCGATCTGGCTGATCGTGCGCGCCAGCTCACCCTGAAGGGCGCGAAGGTAGGTCTTGCGCTCCCCGAAGTCGGTCATGCCCAGCGTCCGCTTGTCGAGGATCTCGAAGCCGTCGCCGCCGGTGGGGATGCCCTGCTGCATCAGCGCCGCCCGGGCCTTCTGCACCTGGTCCGCCGGCACGAGCACCGTGGCACCGTTGTCGTCGAGGCGGTAGGGGATGGAGTCGGCCTCGAGCTGCGTGACCACGGCCGAGGCGTCCTTGCGCGACAGGCCGCTGTAGAGCAGCCCATAGCTGGGCCGGCCGCCCCAGAACACCATGGCCAGCACCGCCGCGGCGCTGCCCGCGCCGACCAGCAGGATGGAGATCTTCTGGTTGATGCCGACCTGCCGCCAGATCGCAGCCACTTGCTGAGCGGGACCGCCCGAACCTGCCATTCTGCTTCACTCCCAGCGTGCTCAGGTGCTCTGGAGCCCGGGGCCCCGGGGCCTAGAGCTGCATGCGCATCACTTCCTGGTAGGCTTCCACCAGCTTGTTGCGCGTTTCCATCAGGAACTTGAAGCTCACGTCGGCCTTGCTCACGGCGAGCATCACCTCGTGGAGGTTCTCGCCGTCGCCGGTGGCGAACTGCGCGATGGCATCGGAGGCCTCGTGTTGCACGAGGTTGACCTGGTCCACCAGGCCGTTCACCATGGTGCCGAAGCCGTCTGCGGCGGTTTTCGGCGGGGCGGGGCGCGGGGTGATGCGCCCGATCCCCCCGAGGCCCGAGGCCCCGTTCAGCGGTCCGATGGCATCTGGCATTGCCGGTGTCCTCCAGAGCGGCTCATCGGGACAGCCGCAGGGTCTGCGTCATCATTTCCTTGAACGTCGTGAGCACGGCCAGGTTGGCCTGGTACGCACGCGAGACGGTCATCATGTCCACCATCTCGGTCACGGGGTCCACGTTGGGCAGGCGGAGCATGCCCGTCTCCTTGTCCGCGTCGGGGTGGCCTGGCCGGTACTCGGTGCGGAACGGAGCGGGACTCTTGACGATGCCGGCCACGCGGACGCCGCCCAGGGTGGCCCCGGCAGTGCCGCCGCGCAGGGCGCGGTCGAGCACCTCGCGGAAGACCACCACGTCGCGGCGGAACGGATTGCCGTCGGCGTCGCGCGTCACGTTGGCGTTGGCCAGGTTGTTGGCGATCGCGCGCATGCGGGCGCGCTCGGCCGTGAGACCGCTGGCGCCGATGCGGAACGTGGCGAAGAGATGGTCGAAGTCCATCGGTGGACCCCCTTCCTGCGGGTGCGGGGCTAGCCCGCGCGCGAGTCGCCCGAGATCGCGGCCTTGTAGCTGGCCAGGCGCAACGAGAGCAGGTGCGTGCAGGTGTTGTAGAGCAGGGTGTTCTTCATCAGGTCGGCCAGCTCGCGCTCGAGGCTCACGTTGTTGCCGTCGCTGCGGAGCGCCGGTGCGTCGCTGCGGACCACGGTCGGCCGCGCCGTGCGGAGCGCGGCCAGGTCGCCCGTGGAGGCCGCCTTCGCCAACTGCTCGCCGAAGCTCACCTCGCTACGCTGGTAGCCCGGCGTGTTCGCGTTCGCCACGTTGTTGGCGATCACTCGGTGGCGCAGCGATGCCGCGTCGAGCATTTTCTGCAAGGTCACCAGGCTCAGGTCGTTCATGGCTCTCATGGCCTCAGGCGCAGTTCGCGTCAGGATGCCGCGAAACCCGTCTCGCGGCCGGCTCACTCGAAGCTGGTGGGCAAAAAGTGCAAATGGTGTGCCCATTCTTTCCCGGTCGGTCCATTATGGGCTCCGGCGCCGTGTGGCGGCCCCATGGCCAGCCTGCGGCGGTGCGGCTCCAGGGCGATGGCTCGTGGTGGGAAAAGGTTTCCCTGCCGCTGCCGTGCCCACGCTCCTCAAGCGGTGCCAAGGCTACCATGGTCGACCAGTCCTTCCTCCTGGTAGCGGCCCAGCTTGTTGCGCAGGGTGCGCGGGGTGACCTTGAGGATGCGCGCGGCCTCGGTCTTGTTTCCGCGGGTGCTCGCGAGCGTCTTGAGGATGAGCGAGCGCTCGACGTCGTCGATCGACTGGCCGACGACGACTCCGCCATCGAAGCCCCCTGGCGGCCCGGACGTGAGATCGGCCCGCAGATCCTCGGGCTTGAGCACCTCGCTGGTGCTCAGGACCACGGCGCGGTGGATGATGTTGCGCAGCTCGCGGACGTTGCCGGGCCAGTGGTAGCTGGCCAGCACGTCGAGCGCCTCGCGGCTCAGGGTGCGTGCCGGGGCGGCGCTCTCGCGGCTGAAGCGCTTGAGGAAGTAGGCGGCCAGGAGCGACACGTCGTCGCGCCGCTCGCGCAGCGGCGGGAGCACGACGGGGATGACGTTGAGGCGGTAGTAGAGGTCGCCGCGGAAGCGCCCCTCGTCCACCTCGACCACCAGGTCGCGGTTCGTCGTGCAGATCAGGCGCACGTCCACACGAATCGTGCGGGTGCCGCCCACGCGCTCGAACTCCTCCTCCTCGATGGCGCGCAGCAGCTTGGCCTGGAGCGAGGGGGGGATCTCGGAGATCTCGTCGAGCAGCAGCGTGCCGCCGTGGGCCAGCTCGAAGCGGCCCTCGCGGCGCGCGATGGCCCCGGTGAACGCACCCTTCTCGTGGCCGAACAGCTCGCTCTCGAGGAGCGACTCGGACAGGGCGGCGCAGTTGACCTTGATGAACGGCTGGTCGGCGCGCGTGCTCGCGTAGTGGCCGAGCCGGGCGATCAGCTCCTTCCCCGTGCCGCTCTCGCCCTGAACCAGCAGCGAGGCCTTGCTCGGCGCCACGCGCCGCACCGTCTCGACCACGCCCAGGAAGCTCGGGTGGCGGCCGACCAGCTCGTCGCCCCCGCCGCGGCCCGCCAGCTCCGAGCGCAGGTAGCGGTTCTCGCGCACCAGAGTCTGCCATTCGCCCACGCGCTGGAGCAGCAGGTCCACGCGGTCCGGCGAGAAGGGCTTGACGATGTAGTCGAAGGCCCCCTTCTTCATCGCCTCCACGGCACTCTCGATGGTGCCGTAGGCGGTCATGAGAATCACCGGGACGTCCTGGCTCACCTCGCGGGCGCGCACGAGCACCTCCATGCCCGTCAGGTCGGGCATGCGCACGTCGGTGACCACCAGGTCGAAGTCGCGGACCTCGAGCAGGTGGGTGGCCTCGGCCCCGTCGGCGGCCAGGAGCACCTCGCAGCCGTGGCGGCGGAGGGTCTCGGCGAGGAGCTCGCGGGTCAGTGCGTCGTCGTCGGCTACAAGAACGGTCTCAATGGCCATCCTGGTTCCTCGTTTCAGGCGGCGGGCAGGGGGTCGGGCGCGTGGCGCGCCAGCGTGACCACGGCGACGGTGCCGTGGCCCGAGGGACTCTCGAGCCGCAGGTCCCCGCCGTGGAGTCGGACGATCTTCTGCACGATGGCCAAGCCGAGGCCCGTGCCGGTGCTCTTGGTGGTGAAGAAGGGGTCGAAGACTCGCTCGGCCACCTCGTGCGGAATGCCCGGGCCGGAATCGCAGATCCGGACCTCCACCCGGTCGGCGTCCCCGCAGACCCTGCGTGTGGCCACGCGCAGGCGGCCCCTGTGCCCCATGGCCTGGGTGGCGTTGAGCAGGAGATTCATGAAGGCCTGGCGGAGCTGATCGGGGTCGGCCACCACGGGGTCGGCAGCGGCGTCGTAGTCGCGGCACACGCGCAGGCCGCCGCCGGCGTGCGGGTCGACAACGAAGGTGAGGGCCTCCTCGAGCACGTGGCGCAGGTGCACGGGCCGGGCGTGGAGCGTGCACGGCCGGCAGAAGAGAAGCATGTCGCCCACGATCGTGTTGAGGCTGCGTGCGCCGGTGAGGATGTGGTGTGCGAAGCCGCGGCGAGGGTCGCCGTCGTCGAGGTCGCGCAGGAGGAGGGTGGCGAAGCCCTCGATGCCGTTGAGCGGGTTGCGGATCTCGTGGGCCACCTGAGCCGCCATCTCGCCGAGCGCGGCCAGCTTGTCCGCATGGTCGAGGCGCGCCTGGAGCTGGCGGAACTCCGTGATGTCGCTGAAGATCTCCACGGCTCCCACCAGGGCGCCCTGGGCGTCGCGGATGGGAGCGGCGCTGGAGGTCAGGCGGCGGCGCTGGCCGCGGGCGTCGGCCACCTCGCGCTCGACCTCGGTGGCGGCCTCCCCGTCGGCCAGGGCGGCGGCGAGAGGCGAGGGGGTGCCGTCGAGGCTCGTCACCACGCTGGGGTAGGGCTGGCCCGCAGCGTCGGCCGCGCGCACGCCGAGCACCCGCTCGGCCGCGCGGTTGAACGTCACGATGCACCCCTGGCGATCCACGCCGACCACCCCGTTGTGCATGCCGGACAGGATCTCGTTGAGGTAGGTGGTCAGGCTGTTCAGCTCGGCCACCTTGCGGTTCAGGCGCTCGTTGGTATCGAGGAGCTGGCGGTCGATGCGGCGGACCCGCTCCTGGAGCACGCGGTAGGATTCCACGAGCCGGTGCGAGGAGGCACTGAAGGTCTGGAAGGCCGTGGCGAGCTGGCTGACGGCAGGGTCGGTGTCGGGCAGTGCGGCCTGGACGGGAGCCATCGGGCTCTCCTGCTGTGGCGTGGCGCTGAGCGCGCGGGAGGCGGCACGGGGCGGCGCGGGTGGACGGCTCAGCGCTGCATGTCGATGAAGCGGGGCATCGGTTCCTCGGCCACGTGGGTGCGGTGCATGGCGGCTCCGCGCTGCACGTGGTCGATCTCGGCCCGCACGTGGGCGTGGCGGCCGAGGAGGAGCTGCTCGTTGCGCTGCTCCTGCTCCATGATGGCCTCGATGGTGTTGAGGATGCAGTCGAGCAGGCAGTTGAGCCGATCGCGGCTCTTGCCGGTCACGCGGCCGCCCCACCAGTGGCGCTTGAGCGGCTCGATCTCGGCCTCGATGCCGGTGATCGAGCGGATCAGATCGTCCTTCTGCTCGAAGAGGGCGGCGCAGCCGTCCACGTCCTCCTCTTCCTCGAGCAGCGTCCCCTGCCGCTTGGCCAGGGCCAGGAGCGACTGGTAGACGTGGGCCTCGAACACGTAGCTGTTGATGAGTCGCTCGATCTCTTCCGCGGTGTGCTCGACTCGTCCCATGTGTCAGTCTCCTCTCACGAGCTCACGACGATGCCACAGCTTCTGCCACTGCGCGGCGCGCAGTGCCCACTCGATGTGCTGCTTGAACCAGGTGCTGTCGGGGTACGCGGTGCGGATCGCCTGGAGGCCGGCGACCGCGTCGCCGAAGTCGCCGAGGCGCCGCGAGCAGTTCGCGGCCTGGAGCATGGCCCAGATGCGATGGGTCTCGCGGGCCTTCTTGTTGCGGGCGACGGCCCGGTAGATGGCGCGTGCCTCGGTGTAGCGGGCGAGGCCGTAGAGCACGTCGCCCGAGGCCAGGCGCGGGTGCGTGACGAGCGGGCTGAGGGCGCCAGGGGCGGCCGGGGTGCCCGTCTGCTCCGTCGCGGGGGTCTTCGAGGCCCCGCCTGCGGCGCCCTGCGCGGGAGGCCTGAGCGCGGCAGGGCCAGGCCCTGCGCCGCTCTCGATCTGCTCGAGCTGAGCCTTGAGGCGGTCGAGACGCGCCGTCTCGCGCTCGAGCCGCTCCGCGAGGGCCTGCCGTTCGGCGGAGCTCGTCCCTGGCGGGGGAGGGGGAGCAGGCTGGGCCGCGGCGCCAGCGAGCGGCAAGGCACGTGCAAGGAGGACGGCGGCGATTGCCAGGCGAGCCAGGCATCGGTTCATGACGTGGGCTTCCCTTTATCGGGGGCCGGCGGCGCGTCGGCACCGGCGCGTGCGGTCTCCTTGGCGGCGGCGCCGTCCGGCTGCTTTGCCGGCTGGGCCGCGGCGCGAGCCTTCGCGGCGCTCCGATAGGCCATGAGCGCGTCGTCGAGGCGGCCGAGGTGGCGGTAGCAGTCGCCCAGGGCATCGCAGGCCTCGGCCACGAGGGCCTTGTCGGGAGCGTGGCCGACGACGCGCTCGAGGATGACAGCAGCGTCGGCAGCACGGCGGTCGGCCAGGGAGCACTGGCCTGCGCGGCACCAGGCGCGCCAGGCCATGTCGTCGCGGGAGTCGGCGGCGGCGCGCTCGAAGTGGAGCTGTGCCTTCTGGTAGTTCCCCTTCTGCCAGTAGCACTCGCCGAGGGCGGCGAGCACGGCTCGGCGGCGAGCACTGTCGGGGTGGTCGGCCAGGACCTTCTCGTAGGCGGCGATGGCCAGGTCGTGGAGTGCGATGCGGCGGTAGAGCTCGCCCAGGCGCATCCGCCCCATCTCGGCGTGTGCGGACGCGGGGTGCTGGGCCAGTGCGCCGCGGCAGGCCTCGAGGGCGGACAGGAACTGCTCTTCCTGGAAGAAGGCATCGGCAATCAGGTAGTAGGCCTCCGCACCTTCAGGCGTGTCGGGGAACCTGCCTTTCAGGTGCAGGAAGGCGGCCCGGGCCTTGGTGAAGCGGCCCTGGGCGAGGAGCGTGCGCCCCAGCAGCAGAGCGATCCGCCGTTCGCCGGCCTCGGGGAGGCCGCTGCGCAGGAGGCGTTCGAGCCGCTCGATCGCCTCGTCGTAGCGGCCGGTGGCAATGAAGCACTCGGCGAGTCGCACCTCGGCCTCGGGCCGGGCGTCGCCGTCCGCATAGCGCCGCGCGATCTCCTCGAGCAGGGGGATGGCCTCCTTGGGCCGCCCGCCGGCTTCGCTGCGCCGGGCGAGCGCGAGGAGCGCATCGTCGGCTTGGGCGCAGCCGGGGTGCTCGACCACGAGCCTGCGGTAGGCGGCGTCGCTGTTGGCATGGTCGCCGATGGCGGCGCAGGAGCGTGCCAGGGTGTAGAGTGCGGCGGGCGCCTGCTCGCAGCCGGGATAGTCCTGGAGCAGCCGCCGGAGCTGCTCGATCGCCTGCGGGTGGAGGCCCTGCTCGAAGAGGTGCTGGCCGAGGGTGCAGTGGGCGCGGGGCGCGTCGGCGCTGCTCGGGTACTTCACGAGCGCCCCCCGATAGGCGAGCTGTGCCTTGTGGGCCAGGCGCGCCTCGGGCGTCTCGAAGGGCGCCTTGGACGGCGGCGACACGATGATGCCCTCCGCGCCGATCGTGTGGTCCAGGTCGAACCGCCCCAGCAGCACGTTCAGCGCGTCGCGCAGCGTCACCCCGTCGAGGGCAACGGCCACGAGGCTCGAGAGCGCGCGGAATGAGACGTCCTTGTCGAGGATCAGCTCGGTGCGGGCGGTCACTGCCAGGCCGTCGAGCACGGCCTTCAGGGTGGCGTTGTCTGCCTCGATGGCGTAGACCGTGCGGCCGTCCGCGTCGGTGTCGCAGCGGACGAGCACGTTCTCGTCTGCGGGGGTGCCGGGCTCGGGGGCGCGGGCGTTGAGGGTGGCAAGCTCCTTCTCGTAGTCCTCGAGGCGCTTGCGGAGCCGGCCGAGCTGTGCCTCCCGTCGCCGCAGCTCGTTCTGCGCCTCGCCGTGCTGCGGCCCGCCAGGTGCGGGGGCAGCGGGCGCGAGCGGGGCGCCGAGGAGTGCAAGATGGGCGAAGAGCACGGCTAGCGTCGTCATCGTGCCGGCCCCTTCCGGGTTGCGGCGAGGCTCTGGGCCTCCAGCCAGTAGCAGTCGGCCAGACGGTAGTAGGCCCTCTCGACGACGGGCGCGGCCTCGGGGCCGTAGCGGCCGCGCACCAGGAGCAGCGAGTAGAGGGCGTCGCGTGCCTTGGCGTAGGCGCCGAGCTGGAGATGGGCCTCGCCGAGCCGCAGGAGCGCGCGCGGCTGGAAGTCGCCGGGGAACGCCCGTGCCACGCGCTCGTAAGCCGCGATGGCGCGGGTGAACTCATCGAGCCGCATGTGGCACTCCCCGAGCCGGAAGGCGGCGGCGCCGTCGTCCCAGTTGCGGGGCATCACCTCGAGAGAGCGCCGGTACGCCGCTGCGGCGGCCAGGTACTGCTGCTTCTCGAAGAGCAGGTCGGCGCGCTCCATCTCCTGGACGTAGCGCAGGCCCCCGTCGAGCCGGAGCACAGGCCGAGGCTCCTGCCTGGGCTCTGCCCCGGGCGCAGCGCTCACACGCTCCGGCTCAGGAGCGGGGGCAGGAGCCGCGGGGAGAGGATGCGCCACCGCCGACTCGAATCGCTCCGCCACGCGCAGGTTGATCAGCCACGTGCCCGCCACCACGACCACCAGGAGCAGCGCGTGGAGCACGATGAGCACGGAAGGCAGGCCCGCCAGCGAGAGGGCCGGCGCGGCCGGCCGCGCTGGCGGGCTGGCCAGAGGCTCGACGGGCTCCTCCTCCTCCTCGGCGTCCGACGCCCGCGGCTCGGGCTCGGGCGCCGGCTCCTCCGGCCGGGGCGCGGGGCCCGGCGCCGCCTCGGGCGCCGGCTCGGGCCCAGCTTCCGGCTCAGGGACGGGGGCCGGGTCGGGCTCGGGCACCTCGTCGTCCACATCGTCGCTGAGCTCGGCCAGGATCTCGGTGATCGCTCGCCGCCGCTCGTCGTCGCTCTTGGGCTCCGGCACGTCGGCGTCGGCGAGGGCCCCCGTGCTGATCTCGTCGTCGGGCATGTCAGCACCCATCCTCGGGCGAACCCGCGAAGTGGAGTGGCGTGGCGGCGGAGCACACCCCGAGGCCGTGCTCCGAACCCACGAAGGCAAAGAGCGAGCCAAGACCACACAGATCGAAGAGCCGGCGGACGCCGGGCAGGCATCCGAGGAGCCGGAGGTCGCCGCCGCGCCGGCGGAGCTCGACGACGTGTGCGGCGAGGACCCCCAGGGCCCTTGCCGAGACGTAGCGCACGGAGCGCAGGTCGATCACCACGTCCGTGGCGTCGTAGGCCAGGGCCTCGCCGAGCCTGCGGCGGAGCGCCTCGGCTTCCTCGCCGAGCAGGCTGCGGCGCGGCACGATCATGCGCACGCCTTGCGCCTCATCGAGTGCTATCGCCACGATCCCGTCCTTTCTCCATCCGAACGATGGTGCCGCGGCCGGGCGCGGCGTCGACCTCCACCGCGTCCATCAGATGGTGCATGAGCAGGAAACCGCGGCCCGACTCCCGGAGCAGGTCGCCGGGGTCCACCCACCCGCGCTCGGCCACGGCGGGGTCGCACCCGCAGCCGTGATCGACCACGTGGATCACGAGGCCCGGGGGTGTGAGGATGTAGCGCAGCTCCACGATGCCCCCATGGCGGCCGCTGTAGGCGTGGTTCTGGGCGTTCTCGACGGCCTCGACGACGGCGGCCGCCACGTGGAAGGTCTGGTTCTCATCCAGGCCCGCGCGCGCGGCGAGGGCCTCGGTGCAGCGGATATAGTCGTCGGGCGAGCACGGCGTGCGCAGCGTGAGGGTCTCCTCCTCGAGCGAGGCGGCCAGCGAGCCCACATGGACCCGCAGCGCGGCGCCGGCGGCCAGCCGGGGCGCCTCGGCCACGGCCATGCCGTGTGCGCCAGCGGCGTCCGTGCTCGAGACGACGAGCCGGTCGCTGCCCTCGACGGCCATGCCCGCATCCTCGTGCGTGCCGGTCAGGTCGTCCTCGCCGAAGCTCGAGCCCTGGAGCCGCGCCACCACCGCGCCCCGGGCAGCGAACCGCAGCAGGCGAGCCACCGCGTCCACCACGCCCACGAAGCCGTCGAGCTCGCCGCCGAGCCACGCCTCCACGCTGGCGACCACGGCGCGCGGCGTGGGGTGGTGAGCGGCCTCGGCCCGCACGAGGGCCGTGAGCACGCTCCCGCCGGCCGCCGGCACGCGGGCAAACAGGATGCCGCGCCGCCCCGGGCCCACGCGCCACAGGTCGTGCACGTGGTCCGTGGCGCCGCGTGCGGCGAGGAACTCATGGGGCACGTCCGCGAGGGGGAACGGGCAGCGGGGCGCGTGCTGGGCTCCGAGCACGCGGGCCACCACCTCGCGCAGCTCGCCCACGGGGAACGGCTTGGTGAGCAGGTCGGCGGCACCCAGCCGCATCGCCTCCACGGCCGTCTCCACGGAGCCATCGGCCGTCATCACGATGGCGGGCAGAGCGGGCTGGCGCTCGCGGAGCGTGCGCAGCAGCTCCAGGCCGTTCATGCCCGCCATGCGCACGTCGGTAACCAGAAGGTCCACAGCCTCGTCCGCTGTGGTCTCGAGCGCCTCTTCGGCGTCGTCGGCCACGACCACCTGGTAGCCGTCCCGCCGGAGGGCCGCGGCCAGCGAGGTCTTGAGCAGCCGTTCATCGTCGACGAGCAGGATGCGGGGCATCGGCGTTCAACTCCTGGCGTCGCAAGCGTCGGCGCGGGGAAGCCACACGGTGAAGCAGGCTCCCTCTCCCGGCGCACTCTCGACGGTGATCCGCCCGCCCGCGCGCTCAACCAGCCGGCAGGCGACGGCCAGGCCGAGGCCCGTGCCCCCCGCGCGGCGGGTGAAGAATGGCTCGAAGATCCGCGCGCGGTCCGCCGGCTCAATGCCGCAGCCGGCATCGGCGAACTCCACGCACACGTAGGCCGAGCCCACGTCCGGCTCGAGCGCGCGGATCGTGAGCGTGCCGCCCTCGGGGCTCGCCTGGATGGCGTTGGTGGCCAGATTCACAAACACGTGGCGCAGCAGCCCGGCGTCGGCCAGTGCAAGGGTGCGAGCGCGGGGGTACTCGGCCGTCACCTCGACGCCTGCGGCCTGCGCGGCGGGGGCCACGGCCTCGGCCGCGCGGGCGGCTTCGGCCGCCGGGTCCACCGTCTCGGGCTCCGAGCGGGGGAAGCGGGCCACGTCGAGCAGGTTCTGCGCCGTGTGCTGGAGTCTGCGCGCCTCCTTGAGGATGATGGCGAGTCCCTCGGCGCGGTCATCGTCGTCGCTCTCGCCGGGCTCCGCGAGCGCCTCGGCGGTGGCGGCGATGCCGCCCAGGGGGTTGCGGATCTCGTGGGCCACGAAGGCCACCCACTCCCCGAGCTCCGCCAGTGGGCGCAGGGCGGCCAGGCGGCGGGTGGCGTCGTGGAGGCGGCGGCGCAGCTCCCGCGCCTCGGCGCGGGGGGCGCGCTCGCGCGCCCAGACGTCCCATGCCGGCGCGGCGAGTCCCGCGCGCGACGCCGCGGGGACTGCGGCCCAGTGGGCGAAAGGGCGGCTCAGGCCGGGCGGGGCATCGGGAATGCGGGGGCTGTCGGTTGTCTGCACGGCTGTGCGCTCCAGCATCAGGCGTTGGCGAGATCGTACTCGCGGATCTTGTTGGCGAGCGTGGTACGGTGGATGCCCAGGATGTTGGCCGCGTGGCTCCGCTGCCACATGGTCTCGCGAAGCACGCGGAGGATATGGCGGCGCTCCATGGCCGCGATGCTCAGGTCCTCGTCGCTGGCAGCGGCGGGGCTGGCCGCCGCGTCGGCGCCCACGGGGCTGCGGTGGGGGGTGGCGCCGGCAAGCGTGGCGGCGTCCAGGCACAGGTGCCGCGGGGTGATCGCGTCGCTCGTCTCCAGGATGACGGCGCTCTCGACCACGTTCTTGAGCTCGCGCACGTTCCCGGGCCAGGGGTAGGTCTTGAGCTGCTTCTCGGCGTCGGGCGAGAAGCCGCGGAACTGGCGTCCGAACTGCTTGGTGAAGCGTTCGAGGAAGTAGCCGGCGAGCAGAGGGATGTCGTCGTCGCGCTCGCGGAGCGGCGGGGTGGCAATCGTGACGACCTTGAGGCGGAAGAAGAGGTCCTGGCGGAAGGAGCCCTCGGCCACCTGCCTCTGGAGATTGCGGTTGGTCGAGGCGACGACGCGGACGTCGACGGCGATGTTCTCGGTGCCGCCAACGCGGAGGAACCTGCGGTCCTCGAGCACGCGCAGGAGCTTGGCCTGGAGCTCGAAGCCCATCTCGCCGATCTCGTCGAGGAAGATGGTGCCGCCGTCGGCGGCCTCGAACAGGCCGATCTTGCCCGTGGCCGCGGCGCCCGTGAAGGCGCCCTTCTCGTAGCCGAACAGCTCGGCCTCCAGGAGCGTCTCGGTGAGCGCCGCGCAGTTGACGGCCACGAACGGCTTCTCCCGGCGGGTGCTGGTGAGGTGGATGGCGCGGGCGATGAGCTCCTTGCCCGTGCCGCTCTCGCCCTCGATGAGCACCGTGGTGCTCGCCGAGCGGCTCAGCTGCTTGATCGTGCGGTAGATCCCTCGCATCGCGCGCGAGCGGCCGAGGAGGGGGTCGGCCTCGCCGTGGCCCGGGCACACCTCCGGCTCGAACAGGAGCACCTCCTTGCGCAGGGTGCAGTCCTGGAGAGCCTCGCCCACCCGCTGCGCGACGGTGTCGAGGTCGAACGGCTTCTCCAGGAAGTCGCTGGCCCCACAGCGCATCGCCGCCACGGCGGTGTCCACCCCGCCGAAGCCGGTCATGGCAAGGATGGGCAGCGCTCCGTCGCGGCTGCGGGCCTCAGCGATGAAGGCCAGCCCATCCATCCGCGGCATGCGCATGTCGGTCAGCACCAGGTCGGGCACCGTCCGTTCGAGTTGCTCGAGGCCCTGCTCGCCCGAGCTGGCCACGTGCACCTCGTAGCCATCGCGGCTCAGCCGCCGCTTCAGTGAGTACCGAATGCTCTCTTCGTCGTCCACGACCAAGATCACTGCGTTCGTCCGCATCCTCAGGGGTTCCTTTGAGTGTCCTGGCTCGTCTCGGGGTGTCGCGTCCTTCGCACGTCGCGTGCACGACGGGTTTCGTCAGGAGCAAACCCTGTGCCGGATCGCGGGTGCGGGAGGCCGTCGAGCCGCTCGCACCCCGGCCCACGCGGTCGGCCGCCTGGCCAACACACGGTCGGCCATGGGGTTAGGCTGTCGACAGGCAGCGAGAGAAAAGCGACGCGGGAGCGAAGAATGCGTCGGTGGCCCCGAGCGGGGCCACGGGAGGGGGCGCGGCGCCACCGTACGGTCCGCGCTGGGCGCACCAGGGGCGCCGTGGACGCAAGTGAAGCCAGGACAGGACTTGCGGAGCAGGTGTACGCCGGAACGTACAGTGTGCAGACCCTTGGACGCGTCAGGCCCGCCCTGAGGGGCTCGGGGACGGGTGGCAACGCGCAGGCCGCACGCGCCCGAGGTCAGACGACAAGAGCACGGCTGCGGCGCTCGGCCCCCGCGGGTGCGGTGCGGCGCTGTGTGTCGAGCGTGCTCCAGCCCTCAGCGAGGTTGCGGAGCACGCCGAGAGCACAGCGGGCCGCCTCGGGGTCCTTGTGCAGGTTGGCGTCGATGAGCCGATCGCAGGCGTACTGGAATAGCCCGCGCAGGTCGGCAGCCAGCTTGGTGTCGTCGGTGTCGGGGATGCTGCTCAGGAGGTGGAGCACGATGCGCTTGGCCTTCACGAAGGCCTCGTGGGCCGGCTCGAAGTTGCGGCTCTCGATGTGGCGGATGGCCTCGCGGGTGAAACGGGCCGCCCCCTCATGCAAGAGGGTGACGCGGTGGAGCGTGTCGCCACCCTCAACCTTGGCGGCCAGGTACTGGCGCGACGCGTGATGTCGATTCGTCAATTGGCGATCCCCTGCTTTGCACGATGGAACCGTGTGGGCGAGGCCCGCACGCCTGCGCGGGAGCGAGAAAGGGGAAGGGGGAAGGGCGGAGAACCGTCCGGCATCGCTTTGCCATCGAGCCAATCTGAGCCACACGCCCTAGCCCAGTGGATTCCGGTTGTTCACGGCGTCCCTTCCCCCCTCCTTAGCTCCTCACGGCCGCTGGCCGTGTGCAGGTCGGTGGGGGCTCCTGTGTTCCTCCTCCTGTGCCCGTGCCGGCCGCGGCGGCGCGCCCGGTCAGATGCCTTGCATCATCGTCGAGAGGTTCGAGAGCTGGCCCGAGAGGTAGCTGCTCTGGCTGTTGAGCGAGCCGAGCGCCTGCTCGAGGCGCACGAATCGAGCCACCAGGCGCGCCCGGCGCCGCTCGAGAATCTCCTCGCGGCGCTCGATCTGGGCCCGGTAACTCTCGGCCTGGCTGGTGAAGCGGTCCTCCTTGGATTTCACGTAGCCGTCCACCGGATCGGTGAGGTAGTCGAGCAGGTCGGCAGCCTGCTTCGCGGCGCCCTTGACCACCGAGACGATGGCGCCCACCCCGTCCTCGCCCACCTCGGCGTCGGTCAGGGTGACGAGGAGCTGGAGCCCCTCGGCCGGGCTGTTCGTGTCCGTGGCCTTCAGAAGCTGGCCCGTGCCGGTGGCCTCGAAGCCGTCGATCGTGCCGCCCACGTCGCTGCCCTCGGTGGCCGTGCCCCCGACGAGCCCGAGCAGCGTCGCGGCGTTGTTCGCGGGGGCATCGCCGAGCGCCACGCTGTAGCCGGAGCCGTAGCCCTCGGTGTGGATCTCGAAGTACCCCGTGGCCCCCTCGTCCACGAACACCACCTCGACGGGAGCCACGCTCACGTCGGCGTCCTCGATCTTCGCCGCGATCTCGTTGGCCAGCTCCGCGCCCGAGTGGTACGTCGTGTGCGAGAGCGAGAGCACGTTGGTCGACACCCCGTTGATCACGAGCGCCAGCTTGTCGTTCGTCGAGTCGATCGTCACACCGCCAATGGCGGGGTCGGCCACCGCGGCGCCGGTGAGGGCGCCGCGCGCGGCGGCCTGGGTGACCGACACCGTGTAGCCCGCCACGTTGGCCTCCGTGTCCACGTTGGAGCCAACGAACTCCACCTTGGCGTGGGTGGACTCGCCCGAGGCCTGGAACACGCGGGCCACCGCGTCGAGGTCTTCGTCCAGGGCGTCCGTCAGAGCGCTCGAATCCAGGGTGAGGGTGCCCGTGGCGCCCACCGTGATGCCCAGCGAGTAGAGCCCGTCGTAGTCGCCCTGAAGCCCGGGCACCACGCCGAGCACCGTGCGCTGAAGCTCCTGCTGGATCCGCATCACGGACGTGTTGCCGAGCAGAATCCCCGCCTGCTCCGTCTCCGCGTTGTAGCTCGTCTGCTGACGGATGAACGAGATCGCCGAGTTGTAGTACTCGACGAAGGTCTGCACGTTGTCCTGGATCGTCGCCGTGTCGGGCTCGACCGTGATCACCACGGTCTCGTCGGCGTCGGCCTTCACAAGATCGAGGGTCATGCCGGGCAGCACGTCGGTCACGGAGTTCGATGCGGACGCGATGGTGATCTGCCCCGCGCCCGAGCCGACGGCGATCTGGGCATCCGCCGCCTCCTGGACCGTGGGCACGAACGCGTCGACGATGAACTGGTCGCCGGCGGCGAACGTGGCGTCGGTAAACGTGGCGTCGACCCCCAGGTCGGAGCCGTGGGCGTCGTCGAACACGTCGATCGTGCCGCCGGCGAGCGCGAGGGTGGATCCCCAGGTCGTCCCGCCGTCCTCGCTCACCCGGTAGGTCGCCGAAGCCAGGGGCCCGCCCTCGACGATCTCGACGAGGTAGGAGCAGTTGGTGGTCCCCGTGTAGGTCCCGCCCGAGGCCACGGCTCCCGTGTAGGTGTTCCCGTCGGCCGCCACGGCGGTGCCGATGGACGCGGCCGAGAAGTCGGGCGCCGTGCCGCCCGTGAGATCCACGGTCACCCCGATCGCGTTCTCGGTGCCCGTCTCGTCGGCGGTGAGCAGGAGGCGGTAGGGGAGGGCGTCGGAGCCATCGTTGAGGATCGAGGCGCTCACGCCGGCGTCGGCGTTGTTGATCGCATCGCGCAGGCCGCTCAGCGTGTTGTTCGTCGTGTCGATCTCCACCGTGACCACCTCGCCGTCGCCGACCTGGATCTGGATGTCGCCGGCGCCCACGGTGGTGGAATCGATGTCCCCGTAGCCCTGTGAGGCCACCTGGTGGCTGCGGGCCAGGGAGTTCACGGTGATCGCGTAGGTGCCCACGGCCGCTCCGCTGCTCGCGGAGGCGGTGAGGATCGTCTCGTCGCTCACCGCGATGGTCTTGGCGGTGAACGCGGCGGGACGCGCGAGCGTGCGGGCCGAGGTGAGCATGGCGAGCAGGCCGGTGTTGAGCGCTCGGAACGCCGCCAGCTGGTTGGTCACCCGCGCCTCACGCGCCTCGATGAGCAGGATCGGCCGGCGCTCGACGGCCATGATCTGATCGATCATCTCCGTCGTGTCGAAGCCGGAGACAAGGCCGTCGATGGACATCGTTCCCGACATCGGCGCACTCCCGGGGCGTGTGGGCCGCGGCGTGGCGGGCGGCGGCTACCGACAGGACAGCCAGGCGCCCACGCTGCCGAGCACACGGGGCAGATCGTCGAGCCGCTCAGGCCCGAACTCGTCGAGGACGACCCCCGACCCCACGTCGAGGATCTGCACGCAACAGGTGCCGCGCCGCGAGGGGAGGACGCGCAGGCAGAAGCACACCGGATCCGAGTGCCCGGGCACTTCGGTGGAACGAATGGCCCGGGGGGCGGCGCGCCGTTTCCCGGAATCCCCTTCGGCGCCCTGTTCAGGGAGATAGGGAGCAAATCCTGTGCCGTGGGGGTCGACCGGCACGAGCGAACTCCTGGCAGGCCTCAGGAGGCCCGGGGGAGAGGCCGCCCGGCTCGCCGCGCCACACAGGTGTGGGAAGAGAAGGCGGGCGCAGTGTGCCGGGCAGCCTGGCGAGGCGAGCCGCCAGCGGGGGCGCCCGGGTCGGGCGCCCCCGCGGCGAACTCGTCAGGGCCGAACAGTGTGGTCCGGCGATCCTTCCCAGCCGTTAGCGGAGAAGGCTCAGGACCAACTGCGGGAGCTGACCGGCGTTCGAGAGGATCTGCATGCCCGCCTGCAGCAGGATCTGCTGCTTGGTGAACTCGCTGACCTCTTCGGCGAAGTCGGCATCGACGATCGTCGACCGCGCCGACGTCATGTTCTCGGACGCAACCCGCAGGTTGCTCAACTGGCTCTCCAGGGTGTTGGCCTGGAACGAGCCGATGCTGGCCCGAACGTCCGTCACCTCGGAGATGGCCTGGTCGATGAGCAGGAGGGCATCGGAGCACTCCTGAGTCGTCCCTGCCGTGATCTCCGAGAGGTTGGAGAACGCGCTCGTGTTCGAGACGTTCTTGGCGAGCTCCGTGCTGGCCACGTCGATCAGGCTCAGCGAGACGGTCTGGTCGCGGTCGCCGCCGACCTGGAAGACGAGGCTGTTGTCCTCGACCGTCAGGTCCTCGTAGGCCGTGCCTGAGCCATCGCCGTCGAGCTTGATGTCGTTGCCGATCGTCACGTTGAGCGACTGGCCGTCCTCGTCCTCGATGCTGAACGACGCGTCGGCCGTCCACGCCACCGCGTCGCCCGAGGTGCTCGAGCTGCTCGCACCGGTGTGCAGCTTCGCCGTGCCGCTCGCGGCGGCCACCGTGATGACGAAACTGCCGGCCGTCAGCCCGCTGTTGCCCGACTCCATCTTGAGCGACCCGCCGCCGGAGGCTGCATCGGACAGCGTCACCGACGTTGCGGTCTCCGCCGAGTCGCCCTCGAGGTAGGACACCGTGTTCGCGTAGTCGTCCAGGTACACGGTGGCATCCGTGCCCTGCGTGCCGTCGGCGATCGTGTCGTCGCCAGCGTCGAACCCGCTCAGAGCGTTGCCGGCGCCGAGAGCCGTGTCGCCATCGGTGGGAGCCGCGAACTCGATGTAGCTCGCGCTGCCTTCGGACGTGGTGCGGAAGCCAACCGTGTCCGTGTCGTCGCTCACGAGGTAGGCCTCGATCTTGCCGCCCACGTTCGCATCCAAGTCCAGCTTCGTGTTCAGCGCTGTCACCATCGCGTCGGCGTTGGCGTAGTTGCCGTCGAGCACGACGTCGGCCGACGTCACGTTCGCGCTGCCGTCGTAGACGATGACCTTGAACTCGTCGTTGTCGCCCGAGTAGTCGCCCACCGTCACGGTGCTCTCGATCGAGCTGGCCGTCGAGGCCTGGGTGACGCGCACGACGTGGGAGCCGGCCTCGAGGCCAGACACGTCCTGCTCGTCCGTGCTCAGGTTGTTGTTGAAGCCGGTCGCGGTGAGCGAGGCCGTGCTCTCGGGGGTCCAGCCGGCGTCGGTCACGTCGTAGAGACGCAGCCGGTAGGTCCCCGTGTCGAGCGTGCTCGTGCCGAACGACGCGTAGATGGTCTCGTTTGCACTGTCGGCGAAGAGCACACTGTTGGCGGCGGAGCCGTCGAGCAGGTTCTTCGTGCCGAACTGCGTGTCGCGGGCGATACGATCAAGGGTGTCGATCGCGTTGTCCATTTCCGCCTGGTTCGCGGCGAGGGCGTTGGCGTCGTTCACGCCCACGTTGGCCGAGTCGACAGCCAGCTCGCGCATGTGCACGAGAATGCTGTTGACCTCGTCGAGCGCAGCCTCGGCGGTCTGCACCAGCGAGGTCGCCCGCTCGGCGTTCTCGATGGCCTGGTTGAGGCCCGCGATCTGGGCCCGCTGGCGCTCAGCCACGGCCAAGCCTGCCGGGTCGTCGGCCGCGCGGTTGATCCGCAAACCAGAGGACAGCCTCTCGAGCGACGTCGACAGAGCCCTGTCCGTACGCTCGATGTTCCTCTGGCCGATCAGTGCGGCCACGTTGGTGTTGATGCGAAGACCCATACCTGTTCTCCTCCGTGATGAACTCACGCTCGGGCTTCCATACCCGTGCGACATCTTCCCCCTCCCTCGGACAAGGCAACCGCCTCAACTGTCGCGTGAGGCCGCGTTCTGACCGGTTGACGGGAGCTTCTCTCGCCAGATACGCTCCGAACCGGCCCGCTCAATCCATTGGCATCACCTCCGGAGGGTTCCATCCTGAAGCCCCGCACGGCCTCCCGGCGGGACGAGGGGAGAGCGGGACACGGTGTCCCACCAAGGACAGTATCGGTGGGGCGTGCGCCCAGTTGAGTCCCCGGATGCGCTTTCCGCCACAGCCCCCAGCGCCGAGGCCCGCCTGCCCCACATGTGCGATGCACAGCGGCGAAGGGCCACTTCATGTCGTGTGGGGAATGCCGGCAGATCCCGGACCCCGCGCATACCTACAGCGCGCTCGGATCGCCGCAAACCACAGCAGAGGCAGGGGTTCCGTGTGGGAAATATCGACGCAAATACACGCTCTCACCCGCACTTTTTTTTCACTTGACAGCGCTGGTGCAGGTCGGTATAACCTGAGTCAGCCTGGCGCACCCCAAAATGTGGGGGAATCCAGGCGCTTGAGCCCGTGATCTAGTGGAGTAGCTATGGCCATCTTCATCAGCGAAGCTGCCAAGGACATTGGCGTATCCCCAGCAACCCTGAAGCGCTGGTTCCGCTCCGCGAAGGTTCGCGACGTCGCCAGAGACCGCAACGGATACCGCGTTTTCGAGGCCGAAGATATCGAGCGCCTGCGAGCCTACGCCAACCAGCGGTTCGAGCCGCCGCCCAGACCGCGCCGCTCGCTGGCGATGACCTGACCGCACGGCCCAGGCCGAACCCGTCCAGGCAGCACGCCCCATGGCCAACAACGCCTTCTTCAAGTTCTTCCAGGACCTCGTCCTCTCGCGGACGTGGAAGAAGCTCACCCCCTCCGCCCGCGCGCTCTACCCCGTGCTCGCCATCCACACCGACAAGAACTTCAAGCCCGTCTGGCCCTCCCTCAAGCGCCTCAAGGAACTCAGCGGCCTCGGCAACAGCGGCATCAGCTCCGCCATGCGCAGCCTCGAGCGCAACGGCCTCATCCGCATATGGTCTGGGAAACACAAGGACGGCAATCGCCCGAACACCTACGAATTCGTCTTCGAATACGACGGGTGCCAGGTCGACCTTGTCCCGCAGCGGGGCAAGGCTACCCCCGCCGCGGGCATAGGGCTACCCCCCTCACGGGGAAAGGCTACGCCCAACAGCGGCCAGCCCCTTCCCCTGCCGCAGGACAAGCTAGCACCCCAGGGGGCCACAAACAAGAAGAAAAGAACTAGATCCGATCGATCAACTAGATCTACAACAACTATTCACGGCGACGTCCACATCAACATCGACCACGGCCCGAAGCCTGCTGTTGTTGACTCTCTCAAGCAATTCTTCACGGACACCCTGGCGCAGAAACTGGCCACAGAATACCCACCGGAGTACATCCAGGAAAAGATCGAGATCACGCGCTTCAACCACGAGCGAGGCAAGGTGCGCGACCCCGCGGCCTATCTTCGCCGCGCCCTCTCGCAGGACTTCGGCCGGCCAGCCGGCTTCACCACCACGGCCGACCGCGAGCGGTCCAGCGAGCAGGAACGCCAAGTGCAAGACGTCATGGAGCGCATCCGCGACGGCGGCGTGTCCGTGGCCCGCCACCGCACCAGCGGCCAGACCAGCCTCGTCGACGTGCCGACCGACCTGGCCTACATCATTCTCCAGGGACGGCGCGGCACGCGCTGCATCAACTCCTGGGACGAGATCCAGCAGTACGACTTCGAGTAACGCCCGCGGGAGGCAGGCGCACCGCCCCCCCACCCAGGCCATCTTCCTGAGTCGTGGTGCATGCGGTGGCAACGGGGAGAAGGGGCCCGCGGGTCAGCAACCGAACAGCTTGCCGAGCCCGAGCACCTGGCTGTCTGAAGACGAGGCAGCGGCGCGGTTGGCCTCGCGCACCTTCTCATAAATCTCCTTGCGGTAGACGGGCACCGAGCGCGGCGCCTGGACTCCCACCTTCACCTGGTGGCGCGAGACGTCGAGGATCCGGACCTCGACGTTATCGCCGAGCATGATCGCTTCACCCTTGCGGCGTGTGAGGACAAGCACGGGCAACCTCCTTGTTGCTCCGGCACTTCCCACCCGTCCCGCCGACAGGGTGGCTGACCGAAAGTGTCGGGTCCTGGCGAACGACCTGCATGGCCGTTGCGCGCCGGGTGTTCCACACGATCGGCGCGCGCAGGTTCGCGGTGACCGCCGAGGGGGCGGGGTCCAGCGTGAGCACCAGCAGGAGGCGCGCATCGTCGGCCCTATCGAGGCCGATGGAACTCACCTCCTCGTCCGTGAGGTCGACGGTGTAAGTCTCGTCGACAAGCCCCGCGTCCACGACGGGGAAGAGCACCTCGGGAGCGCCGAGGGCCTGGAGCCAGAGGACCGGCTCGCTCCCCTCATCGACGATCAGCGCGTAGGTGCTCAGCTCCTCGAAGCCGACGATGGGGCACACGAAGCGCACGATGCGTGCGGCATCGACCTCGATGCTGCCAAAGCGGTAGCTCTCCACGCGTAGCCGCGCTGCACCGGGCTGCCCTCCCGGGGAGCCGGGATCGAGCCGCGGCCCCGCGCGCGCACTGGCGATCTCAGATGTGCTCATCTCAGGTACTCCAACAGCGAGGTGGTGAGTATGCGTGCGGACACGGCGAGGGCGGCCTCGAGCGCTGCCTCCTGAGTGCTGAGCTGGAGGGCCGCGGTCGCGAAGTCGGCGTCCTCGAGGCTGCTCAGCAGCTCGGTGTCCGAGAGCATCATATTGTCGAGCGTGGTGCGGGTGAACTCGAGCTGCGACGAGCGCCAGCCGAAGCGCGAAGCGGCATCCACGATCCGCTCGTGGGCCTCGGCCACCTGGCCGACGTGGGCCGAGAGGGCCTGGCACGTCTCGGTCTCGCTGCGGCCATCGGGGTTGCGGAGCAGGTCGCGGAGCTCGATGAGGGCGTCGAAGCTGGTTTCGCCCGTCGCGGGGTCCACGAAGACGGTGGAGCCCGGCTCGTTCGTCTGGAGCCGGGCGTGGGGGCCCACCTGGAGCTCGATGCGCCCGCTGTCTCCGCTGTAGGCGATGGCGCCCAGATTCCCCGTCTCGTCGAGCTCGGCGGTGAAGGGCGGCGCATCGTCGGCCGTTCCCGCAAAGATGTAGCGGCCGTTGAAGGAGGCGTTGGCGCGGCGCATCAGAGTGTCGAGGAGCTGGTCGACGGCCACGGCGAGCGACCGGCGCTCGTCGGGGCCCGTGGCCGAGTCCGCGCCGCGCAGGCAGATCTCGCGGGCCTGGATGAAGACGTCCGAGAGCTCCTGGGTCGTGGCGGCAGCGTACTCGATCTGGCTCTGGGCGCGCTCGAGGTTGCGCTGATACTGCTGGACCTTGCTCGAGTAGCTGTGGAGGCGCTGCGCCTGGGCCGCGTCGAGCGGCGCGTCCGAGAGGCGGTTGATGCGCCGCCCAGTGGCGAGCTGCTCTTGACTCGAGGCGATGTTGCCCTGGGCACGCTGGATGTTGCTGAGCGCCGCGCGGGCGAGTGCGGCTTGCGTGACGCGGAAGCTCATCGCGGTACTTCCTGCGATGGGGTCAGATGGACATAAGCTCGTTCATGAGCTCGTCGATGGTCTGGATGTAGCGGGCAGCGAACGAGTAGAGCTGCTGATACTGTAGGAGCCTGACGGCCTCCTCGTCCTCGTTGACGCCGGAGACGGCGGCCCGCTGGCTCTCGGCGGCCTCGAGCATGGCCCTGGCGCTCGTCTCGGTGCGCTGGGCCATCTGCGTGTCGAGGCCCACGCGGGCGATGAGCTGGGTGTAGGAGCCGGTTATGGAGTCGCCGTTGAGCGCGTCGAACGTGGCGGTGTCGAGGTCGGCGATGCGCAAGGCGTTCGTATTGTCCGCCGCGGCGCTGCTGCGGGCGGCGGCGATGAGGCTGGGGTCGTCGGCGATCCGGGGCTCGAGTGCGAAGCTGGCGATGTTGCTGCCGCGCAGCAGCGAGTTGAGGCCGAGGGCGGCCAGCACGCCCTGCGCATCCGGCTCGGCCGCGAGCTCGACCGACAGGGAGTCGGCGTCGGTCACGTCGCCCGCGTCGAGGCTCACGGCCATTCCGCCGGGCAGGGCCAGCTCGCGGCCGGGGGTGTAGTCCTCCCCCACCTCCAGGGTGGCGATGGTGAGGCCCGCAGCGTTGGTGACGAGGACGCGGAGGCCCGCCGTCGTGCCGATCGTGGCCGCCGAGCCGGGGCCGCCCGCTGTGCCGCTGGTGTCGACGGTGAGCGTGTAGGTGTCGTTGGCGTCGAGCGCCACGTTGCCCGTGAAGGCGGGCGTGGCGGCGCCCAGGGCGCCGGGGTGTGTGGGCACCTTGTTGGTGAAGTCGAAGCGAAAGCCGGTCTCGCTGGTGATCTGGAGCTGGCCGTTCACCACGGTGGCCCTGAGATGGTCGATGGCGTCGAGTGCCGCGGCCAGCTCGGCCGGGCTGTCGGCCGCGGGGTTCACGTCGGTCCGGGTCTGGGTCGCCTCGCCCGTGGCCTCGTCGACCACGGAGATGTACAGGGCGCCGGCCTCGAGGTCGAAGGGGAGGGGGCAGGCATCGAGGGGGCGGGCGGGGTCGGCCCCGAGCGAGGCGCTGGTGAGGATGGTGAACCCGCCGTCGCGTCCCACGCCGGTGGCGTGGCACTGGTTGACCTCGCGCACGATCGTGGCGGCGAGGGTATCGAGCTGCTCGAGGTAGGTGGGAATCGTCTCGTTGGCGATCTCGAGCAGGGCGCCGAGCCGGCCCGAGGCGGGCCGCAGCATGGCTTCGGATTCGCCTGCGTGGACCTCGATGGCCGCGCCGTTGGCAACCACGGTGAGGGGCGTCGTGTCGTCGTTGGCGACCAGGAGTGTGCCGCCGCACCGCACGTTGATGCGGCACAGGTCGTCCTCAGTGGTCTGGATGGGCACGAGCTCGGCGAGGTTGCGGAGGGCCGAGAAGCGCTCGTCGATGAGGTCGTGGGGCACGGTGCCGCTCACCACGGAGTCGCGGATCCGCAGGTTGAGCTCGGCGATCTGCTCCGAGAGGGTGTTGACCTGGACAACGACGTCCTGGACGTGGGGCATGAGGTCGCCCTGGACAAGGTCGAGGCGCTCGGCGAGGTCGCGGAAGCAGGCGCTCAGGTTCTGGGCCTGGCCGACCACGGCGCCGCGCTCGGCGGCCCCGTCGGGGTTCCGGGAGAGCTCGCGGAAGCTGTTGAAGAAGGAGTCGATCGCAGCGCCCAGGCTGGTCTCGGGGTCGATGTCGAAGAGCCGCTCGATCTGGCCGAGAAGCTGGGCCTTGCGGTTCGCCGCGCTGGCCAGGGGATCCTGGGAGAGGAGGGCTCGGTCGATGAAATCGTCGCGCACGGCCGCGATGTTGGCGATGCTCACGCCGCCGCCCGTGGCCAGACGGTCGATGTTGCCGGGAGGGATGCTGGCGAGCTCGGCGCGCCGCCGGCTGTAGTTGGGCGTGGTGGCGTTCGCGATGTTGTGGCCCGCGAGCTCGATGCTCCTCTGGGCGGCGAGGAGCGCCGTGAGGCCGATGGAGAGCGAGTTGCCCATGGGGCCGGTTCCTCAGAGGACGTGGTCGACTCGCGTGGCGGCGTGGAAGTCGGGGCTCTCGTGCTGTCCGGGTGGGGTGTAGGTGGTGGGGATGGGTGAGCCGCCGAGCACGTCGTGGAGGATCCCGCGAACGAGGTCGAGCGAGGAGCGGAGGAGCTGGAAATTGAGGCGGTTGACTTCGTTGATCTGTGCGGCGAGGGCGAGGAGATGCTCGCGGCGCTCGGCGAGCCGGTCGCGGGGCGGCCCGTCGATGATGGCGATGATGTGCTCGAGGCGGGAGTCGGGGCCGAGGCGGGGGTCGGCCTCCGCGAAGCGCGTGCGCAGGAGGTTGCGCTCGGCCTCGAGCTCGGTGGCCGCGTTCACGAGGTCCTCCTCGCGCGCGACAATCTGGGTGAGTGCGTGGATGTCGCTCGCCACGATGGCACGCTGCTTGCCCCGCTCGATGGCCAGAATCTGGTCGTAGAGCTCGCCAGTGTGCTCGATGTTCCTGGTTATCGCGTCCACGAGCTGTTGCATCATCGGCTCTCCGCAGGCGTCCGAGGTGGTGATGCGGTACTACCGGTGCCGGTCGGGTCCGCCGGCCGCGGGGCGCGGGGGCGGGTGAGCTGTGCCTCCAGGGCACGGGCCAGGCCGATGCCGCCGGCGTTGGCAACGGCCTTGGCGAGGGCATCGTCGAAGAGCTGGTCGGCGGTCTCCTGAGGGGGGCCGTGGGGCAGGAGGCCGTCTTCGTGGGGGATCGTCTGGCGCATCTCGCGCAGGAGCCACGACACGAAGTGGGTCTCGAGCATCGTGCAGGCGCGATGCAGCCCGGCGCGTGCCTCGGGCTCCCCGGTCTGGACGCTCTGGGCGAGCGCGTTGAGACGCTGGGCGAGCCCCGCGGGGGGCGCGGGAATGTGGGGCAGCACCAGAGGCTCGAGTGGCATCGGCCGGTTCCCCTCGGGCTACATAATGACCAGCTCGGCGGGCAGCGCGCCCGCCCGCTTGATGGCCTGGAAGATGGCCACGATGTCGTTCGGCTTCACACCCAGGGCGTTGAGGGCGCGAGCCACGTCGCCCACGGTGAGCGTCTCCTCGATGACCGCGAAGCTGCGGTCGGGCTCGCGGACCTCGATGTCGGTGTCGGGCACCACGGTGGTGGCGCCGCCCGACAGGGGAGCGGGCTGGGAGACCTGCGCGCTCTCCTTGGTGATGAACACGAGGCTGCCGTGGGCGATGGCCACCTGGGCGATGCGCACGTGGGCGCCGCTCACGATGGTGCCCGTGCGCTCGTTGATGATCACGCGGGCCGGCGCATCGGGGCGCACGGTCGTTTCCTCGAGCCGCGCGATGAACGGCACCAGGGCGTCGGCGCCGCGGTGCTTGGCGGGGATGGCCACGCGCACGGTGCCGCCGTCGACGGGCCGGGCCGCGTCGGGGAAGCGCTCGTTGATCGCCGTGGCCAGCCGGGCCGCCGTCGTGAAGTCGGGCTCGCGCAGGCACACGGTGAGCGTGCCGTCGGCGGCGAGGGTGGCGGGCACGGCGCGCTCGATCAGAGCCCCGTTGGGGATCATGCCCACGGTCGGGTGGCCCTTCTGCACGCTTGCCGCCGCACCGCCCGCGCTGAAGCCCCCCGTCGACAGGGGGCCTTGGGCCACCGCGTAGGCGCGGCGGTCGGAGCCCAGCAGCGGCGTCTGGAGCAGCACCCCGCCCTGGAGGCTCTTGGCGTCGGCCAGCGAGGAGACCAGGCAGTCGATCCGAGTGCCAGGCCGCACGAAGGCGGGCAGGGTGGCGGTGACCGTGACGAGCGCCACGTTCTTGGCGTCGAGGTCGTCCGCGCTCACGCTCACGTTCATGCGCTCGAGGAAGTTGCGGATGATGCCGCTGGCGGCTTCCGACGTGTCGCCCGTGCCGTTGAGGCCCACGGCGATGCCGTAGCCGAGAAGCTGGTTGTCGCGCGCACCCTGCACGTGGGCCACGTCCTTGAGGCGCACGGTCATTCTGCCCACGGCGCCGGGTGCGGGGGCGCGCTGCACCTGGCCGGAGTGGGCCGGCCAGGCGAGCGCTGCTGCGGCGAGGAAGGCGATGATGCGCATGGCGAGCCGGGTTCCTGGTGTGAGGTTCAGAAGGGCCAGATCCAGTCGATCACGCGGCTGCCCCAGCCCTTGTTCTTCGTGCCGGCAGCCGGGCCGAGGCCCTCGTAGCTGATCCGGGCGTCGGCGATGTGCTCGCTGAGCACCGTGTTGGCCGCCGTCACGTCGGTGGGCCGAACGATGCCCGAGATGTGCACGAGCCGCAGGTCGTGGTCGTGGCGAATCTCCCGGTGGCCCTCGATGAGCAGGTTGCCGTTGGGCAGGATTTCCTTGACCACGGCGCTCACGCGGAGCTCGAGCTCCTCCTTCGACTCGGCCTTTGCCTCGGCATCGAACTTGCGGGACGACTTCCAGTCGAGCTCGGGGAGGCCCTTGTCGTCGCCGGTGGCGTCCTCGCTCGGCTTGTTGATGCCGCACAGATGGCGCAGCTCCTCGATCACCGCGGTCGTCTGCGTGTCCTTCGAGTGGCTCTGCTTGAGGTCCGTGGTCGCCTTCGACTCCTCGCTGATGAGGATGGTCACAATGTCGCCCACGCGACGGGCCTTCGTGTCGGAGAACCAACTGAAGGCGGGGCCCTCGGCGGGCCGCCACAGGGAGTCGGCGTGGGCGGCGGCGGCCAGGGCCAGCAGGGCGATGGCCGCGTGCCGGGTGGGGAGTCGCATACGTGTGTCCCTCGATTGCGGGCGGTCAGAAGCTCACCTCGAGCGTGTCCGCGTCGCGCACGCGCCCGTAGACGACCTTGCGGGAATCGATGTTCTGCGCGGCGATGCACTCGCCCACGGCGCCATCCTGCTGGGCGATGCCGCGGGCGGAGATGCGCAAGAGCGGGGTCTCGGCGACCAGGGTCACCACGGCTCCCCGCCGCACCACGCGCCGCGCACGCACCATCGTGGGGGTGAGCACGGTGAGCGGCCGGATCTCGTGCCGTGCCTCCGTGCCCAGTGCGTCGGCCAGGCTCGTCAGGGCATCGGTGGTCACGTGGGTCAGCTCGGTGCGCTGAAGGCGCACGTGCTCCTTCGTGAGCACCTGGCCGCGGCGGATCCGCCGCCGGGCCACCAGCAGGTTCTGGAACACGCGCACCCGAAGGAGCACGCTCGAGCGGGCGACCACGCGACCCCCGCGGGCGATGGTCACCGAGCAGGGCACCTGGCCGAGCACCTGGGTCCTCGGCGGCAGCCCGGCTCGGAGCACGAGGTCGCTCGCCGCGCCCGGCACGAGCACGTCGCGCGGTGCCTGGGCGACCTCCACCACCAGGTCCTCGTCGGGCCAGGGGAGCGTCTTGCGCACGTGGCTCGCGGCAGCCTGGGCGATCACCGCGCCCACCAGCCGGGTCGTCCGCCGCGCCACCCGCGTGTCCTGGGCGCCGGCCCACGAGACCGAGCCCGCGTCCACGCCCTCCTGGCGGGTGCGGCGCACCAGGAAGTCGCGCGAAAACTCGCGCTCGGACCCCGCACCGGGCGCCGGGCCGAGGTCGATGCTCCCCAGACGCTCGGTGGCCGCGGGCGTGCCGCCCGAGATGGCCGCCACGTCCGCCAGCGCCACGCGGGAGCCATCCACCACGGCCGCGGGCCGCTGCGCGATGGTCAGCGCCGTCGCGGCGTGGCACGTTGCGGCCGTCAGACCTGCCAGGATTGCGGTCAGCAGCACTCGCATGGGCTTCGCTTCCCCGGCCTCAGGAGGCCACGTTGTTGATTTGCTCGAGCATGTGGTCGCTCGTGCGGATGGCGCGCGAGTTCACCTCGTAGGCGCGCTGCGCCGTGATCAGGTTCACCAGCTCCGTCACAACGTCCACGTTCGAGCCTTCAAGGTAGCCCTGCTGGAGCTCGCCCAGCCCGTTGCTGCTCGGCGTCCCCACCGTCGGCGAACCCGAGGCGGGCGACTCCGCGTAGAGGTTGTGCCCCAGGCTCTCGAGCCCCGAGGGGTTCGGGAACGAGACCGTCTGGATGTTCCCCGCCACGACCCGCTGGTCCGGGTTGCTCCCAGGCACCACCGTCACCGAGCCGTCGCTGCCGACCGACACCTCGATCGTGCCCGTGGGGATGGACACCTGCGGGGTGAGCAGGTAGCCCTCCGCCGTCACGAGCTGGCCGTCCGAGTTCACGCGGAACGAGCCGTCGCGCGAGTACACCGTCTGGTTGCGGCCCGGGTGGAGCACCTGGAAGAAGCCGTTCCCGCTGATGGCGATGTCGTACTTGCGCCCCGTCGCCTGCGGCAGCCCCTGCTTGAAAATCTTCGCCGTCGAAATCTGACGCACCCCCGAGCCAATCTGGAGCCCCGAGGGCATCTGGTAGCCCGCCACGGACTCCGACCCCGGGCTCACCACCGTGTCGTAGAGCAGGTCCTGGAAGTCCAGCCGGCTCCGCTTGAACGCCGTCGTGTTCACGTTGGCCAGGTTGTTGGCCACGTTGTCGACATACATCTGCTGAGCCTTCATGCCCGTGGCAGATGTGAAAAGCGACCTGAGCATGCAAGGTCCTCCGCGGTTTCTAGGCGGGCCTGGACGCCGCCGTGGCCATCTGCTCGGTGGTATCGCTCATCGAGCGAAGCACGCGCTGTGCCGCCTCGAAGCTGCGCAGCGTCGCGATCATGTTCACCATCTCCTCCACCGGGTCCGTGTTCGAGCCCTCGATGGCGCCCTGCACCAGGTCCGGCTCGCGCACCGTCGTCGGAGGCGGCGCCGTCTCCGGCAGCGAAAACGCCGTGTAGGGCGCGGGGACGAGCTGCGCGGTGTCCACCGGCTCGACCACCCACACCCGGCCCACCGACGTGTTGTCCGCAAACACCTCCCCGCTCGGGTCCACCCGAATCTCCCGCGCGTCGGCGGGCACGCGAAGCCGGGCTCCGCCCCTGCCGATGAGCGGGCGCCCAAGGCTGTCGACCACCGCGCCGTCCGCGCTCAGCGAGAAGTTCCCCTTGCGCGTGTAGAGGTAGCCCTCGTCGGCCCCCAGCACGAAGAAGCCGTCCGCGCCCAGCGTCAGGTCCAGCGGGTTGCCCGTCTCGCGCATGGGGCCGTGGCGGAAGTCCACCACCACGTCCACCGGGCTCTCGCTCTCGCCCTGCGCCTGCGCGAGGGCCTCGTCGAACGAGTGGAACACCGCCATGCGGCGGCGGAAGCCCGGGGTGTTCACATTCGCCAGGTTGTGGGCGAGCACCTCCTGGGCGCGGAGGTAGGCAGTGAGCCCGTTCGTGGCGGCGGATACTCCCGAGTCCATTCCCGAGCAACTCCTGTGGTGCGACCAGGTCAAGGGTCAGTCACGGCCGGGCCGCACTGGTGCAAACGGCGTGCCGCCGGCGTGTGCGTGGCATCCGGACGTGTGCTATGCGTTGTGGGGGCGGGGTTTGCAGCGCGGCGGGAAAGCCGCCTGCTGCCAGGAGATGGGGCTCTCGGGCGGAACCCCTGTGGCCGGCGAGAGGAAAAAGTTGCTCCCCGGCCGCGCG
>Ga0272442_10000766_pt1 | contig 50196 bp, 43 predicted proteins | sample SSMForm2O_FD_200262 | JGI IMG/M metagenome (GOLD analysis project Ga0272442, IMG submission 200262) | Marine sediment archaeal communities from Little Sippewissett salt marsh, Falmouth, MA, United States - SSM-Form-2O | ecosystem: Environmental > Aquatic > Marine > Wetlands > Sediment ... | reverse complement strand
TTAATGTACTGCGAGATTGCTTCGTCGCTTCTCTCCTCGCAATGACACGCAGGGCTGTCATCGCGAGCGAAGCGTGGCGATCTCAATTTTTAAGCTGTATGCCCCCACTAAAAACCCGGAAGGGCCTCTGCCAAAGGGGGCCTGAAAACAGTTGCCCTGGGCAGGCGGCAGTATTATTTTCGTCATGCCGGCGAAAGCCGGCATCCAGAATTTTTAACGGCATAATGCCTGGACCCCGGTTTTCACCGGGGTGACAGGAAAAGAACGAACCGACAACAAAAAAATTGTTTTCGCACGGAAGGAAACGCCATGCAGTGGAACTTCCGCACCGTTGTTTTCGCAGTGCTTGCCGCGGCAGGCGCGCTACTGACCTGGTATTTCAACCTACAATTCTCGATCGAGACGGGAGGCGGCTTCAACCTTGCAGCCTTCATACGCGACGGGTTTGCCAACCCGGCCGCCGCGTCGCTTACGAGCGACGTATCGGTTGCAGCAGTGACGTTCCTGCTGTGGCTGCCCTTTGAGGCCCGCAGGCTTTCGATGCGGCGCTGGTGGCTCTACGCGCTGCTGACGGTTACCGTCGCCTTTGCGTTCTCCTTTCCGCTGTTCCTGCTCATGCGCGAAAGGCGGCTTCAGCAGCTCAATACCGCCACAGCCTGATTCAAACAGCATGTGCGGTCATCCCGGAAGGCGCGCCCGTCCTATGCAGTAGCCTGCTACAAAGGAGGGGAAGCTGATAGCCGGAATCCATTATCAATGTGAGGATGCTGGATGCCGCATCAAGTGCGGCATGACACCTGGAGAGCTCCCCTCAGGCAAGCAGCTGCCTGAGCCGCAATGCGTTCTTCACCGCATAGCCTGCCCGGTCATTGTCAAAGTATACATAGGTGTCTTTGTGCCACCGCTTTATTTTTGCTGCCCACGCTTTCAGTTCCGCTTCCGTATACTTTGAAGCATACAGTTCGCGCGACCCGTGCATCCGCACGTACATGAAATCCGCAGTGACAACCTCGGGCGAGGGGAAACGGCCCGCAGTGTCGGAAACGCAGAGGGCCACGTTATAGGCTGCAAAGAGTTCAAACGCCTGATCGCAAACCCATGAAGGATGGCGCACCTCGATCACGTGGCGCAGGCCGGGATCGAGTCCAGCCAGAAAATCGCGCGCAATTCCCTCATCGAACGCCAGGTTCGGCGGCAGCTGTAGCAGGATTGGGCCCAGCTTCTCCCGAAGATCTGCAATAGCGCCGTAAAATTTTGTAAGCGGTTCAGTTGCGTCTCTCAGCCGCCTGATATGGGTGATATAGCGGCTCGCCTTGATTGCCCAGAAAAAACCCTTTGGCGTGCGCTCATACCATTGTGCAACCGTCTGCCCGGCAGGCTGCCGGTAAAATGTTGCATTGAGCTCCACCGTGTCAAAACAGGAAGCATACTGCTCCAGCCAGCGGGCTTTGGGCAGGCCCGGCGGATAGAAGACCTCCTTCCAGTGGGCATAGTCCCACCCGGAGGTGCCGATACGAATGTCAGCGCTCATGGGTAAAGTGTAGTATGATGGCTGCCGGGTTTGCTATACTTTTCAATAGAAGGATATTTGCAGCAGGCCGCAGGGTATCTTCGAGATCGCCACGGCCTGCCGGCCTCGCGATGACAAAACGGACAACATCGAGTCATTGCGAGGAGCACGAGCGACGAAACAATCTCAGCTTATCATCTTTTTCCCGAAGCGTGCTTCGGTAAAATTCGCCTTGAACGATTAAAACTATAGTATGCGAGAGGCGGGGCTGCTATAACTTTTTGGGTGAAACCTTTCTGCAGCAATACTTCGGACAAAGAAGCCATATGACATCTGCAAACACATACGATGTTATCGTACTTGGCGGCGGGCCTGCCGGCCTGGCCAGTGCCCTGCACCTTGGGCGCAGCGGCGTCTCCGTGCTGGTGATCGAAAAAAACCGTATTACACAGACCGAAAAGACCTGGCTCAGCTTTCCCGATATCCTTGAAAAATACGATCTTGCCGCCGCCATCCGCAACCGCTTCTCCTCGATCGAATTTTCCTGCTATTTCGGGGCACGCTACGCGTTCAAAAACAACTCCTTTATCACGGCCGTCGATGAAGAAGCCCTGCTGCAATTGCTGGCAGAGGGCGCGCGCGCAGGCGGCGCCGACATTCATGCACGCGAGGCATTCATCAATTATGCTCCGCACAGCGACGGCGTCACTGTCACCTCGACCGGCGGCACCTATGCATGCCGGCTGGTGGTTGACGCCATGGGACGGGGCTCGCGCATCATGCAGGGACTCGGCCTGCGCAATGAAACCATCGACATGGGATGCCTCGCCTTCTTCCTGCGCGACGTACGGCACGACAACGACAATTGCCTGCTTCTGTATGACGCCTTCATGCCGGGCAGGGATTATTTCTGGCTGGTTCCTTTGGGAAAGGACTGTGTGATGGCGGGCATGTTCTTCTTCGACACGCTTTCGAGGCATAACCTGCCTGAAAAGCGGGAAAAACTGAAGCTGTATATCGAGGCCAGGAGGCTGGGGGGAACGGTGTATGCAACCCGTCAGGGCAATATACCCCTTGGCAGCCAGGCCGTGCTCAGCGCCGGGCGCGTTCTGTTCATCGGCGACAGCGCCAATACGGCCCTGCCCTCCTCGGGATTTTCCCTGAACCGCTGTCTGGAGGATGCCGAACTGCTTTCAGGCTTTGTCTGCCGATACCTGAAGGACGAGGTACCGCTCAGCCAGTTCAAGCGCGAGATGCTGGCTCCGCGCATACCGGGCATCGAAGCCCATCTCATCATATCCGACATGCTGTCGCACTTTACCGATCCCATGCTCAACCGCGCCATCGAAGCCATGCACAGCCTCAGCGAAGACTTCCTCATCTCGTTTCTGAGCGGGCGCGACATGGGTGTGCACTTCACCGTGACAGCGCTGCGGGCCATCATGGAAACCTTTTCGCTGCACGAAATCAGCTCGCTGTCCCTCAAGCAGCACCATTTGAAGAACCTCGCCAACCTCTACAACCTGCTGCCGGCCATCTCGCCGGGCAAACTGGGAGAACACCTGAAGGAATTCGTCATGACCCTGGTAAAAAAAGACTACCAGGCCCCGCCTTCATAAGGCGTGAATGGACACGACTCAAAAGCCACTCTTTGGATCGGGATCGAAATCGGGATCGGGTGAGTCAAAAAGGCCAGGGCCCTGATAACTTCCAAACACATAGAGCATGAATGCGGCCGTGACCGCCGGTCACGGATTCAGCGTGCTCACGAAAAACCTGAAGAACCCCCTGTGCCGCAGGATGCAGCGGATTTTTTCTCTCCGACAGCGGCACTCTGGCTCATAAGTTTTGTAACCTGTGTTTGGCCGCATGCAGGACATTGCAACTCTTCTGTGCGGCTAGACATAACGAGCTGTTCAAAAACCTTACCGCACGTGTCGCATTTGTATTCAAATATCGGCATAAACTGTTTCCTTGAATTTTGATCTTCACTTTTTATAGGGTAGCATATCCAGAAAATAATCCAAAGGCAAAAGCAAGGAGCCAGGCAAATTATGCAGTTCTCTGCGCCTCCGCGAGAGCTAGCGTCTTTTATTCCAACAATTATTGTCTCCCGCAGAGGCAGGATTACTCCTCACAGAACCGAAAAATCCGGCAAACCAGGTGGCTTGTGCAGGCTATGAAAATCCGATAGCTTAGATGCCCTGCTCCAGAATTGAGCAATCTGCTAAACACCCGCTGTTTAAGCGTCCGGCAGGCGATTTCCCCAGGGTTTTCCACAGGCTGTCAACAATAGCTGTGCATTACTGAAAAGCCCTATATATAGTGTCTTCAGCAAAACTCATCCACAATATATCCACAACCAGCCTACGCTCAGTTCGGGCGCTAAACATCATACGTCGAAAGTCACAAAAAAGCGGGTTTAAGGTTTCTGCCGGACACGTTATGCTTTGTCTGGCCTGCTTCAGGCAACATGCCGTGCATGCACCTGCCGTGCAATCTCGCGGCCGGAGACCCTTTCAGCGGCTCTCAGATCATGGCTTGTCTGCAGGTTCATCCAGAATTGGGCCGTGGTGCCGAAATAGCGCGCAAGCCTGAGGGCCGTGTCTGGAGTGATTGAGCGGCGTTCGCGCACTATATCATTGATGCGCGGCGCCGGCACCTTGAGTTCAAGTGACAGGGCATGAGCGGTCATGCCCAGCGGCTGCAAAAACTCTTCCCGAAGAATTTCGCCCGGATGAATGGGGCGCATGTTGTTAACGGGCGTCATAGTAATTTCCCTCAATGGTAATCAACGATTTCTACATCATATGCATTGCCGTCTGTAAACCGGAAGCATACACGCCACTTGTCGTTAATACGAATGCTCCACTGCCCCCTGCGGTCACCGTGCAATGCTTCAAGACGGTTGCCGGGAGGCACCCGCAGGTCTTCAATTGTACAGGCACTGTCAAGCATCTGCAGCTTGCGCTCGGCAACGGCTGCCACCGCCTGAAACCGGCGGGCTTTCCCTCCTTCGAAAAAAGCCAGGGTTTCCCGGCAGTGAAACGTTTTGATCATACTGTAGCATATATAACGTTATACGTTAAACGTCAAGTGAAATATGGCCGATCTCAGGATTTGATTAAACAGAACAGCGTCTCTTGTTTTTACATGCGGTGTGACAGTATCAAACGCAGGAACAACCCAACACAAAGGCGGCTTCAGCTGATTGCTGAAGCCGCCTTGCCGTGCATGTATGGTGCCGAAGGCCGGACTCGAACCGGCACGGGTCTCCCCGCCACCCCCTCAAGATGGTGTGTCTACCAGTTCCACCACTTCGGCATATTCTTTTGTGTCACGTGTGCGTGTTACTGCCCTGCACTGTCCTGCTGAGCACCCTCAGCGGGAACCGCATCCGGCGCAGCGGGCATTGCAGCCGGCTGCTCCTGTGCGGACTGGGCACCGGTCATGACCGATCCTTCCATAACATTGGCCGAAAAGTAGGCCAGCGAAAGCGAGGTAACCATGAACAGCACGGCCGCGGCGGTCGTCACCCGGGTCAAAAACGGCGCGGGCCCGGCACCGCCGAACAGGGCCTGGGAAGAACCGCCGAACGCAGCACCCATGTCAGCCCCCTTGCCGGTCTGCAACAGCACGATGCCGATCAGCAGCAGGCACACAACAACATGCACAATAATGATTAAAGCAGTCATACCAACCTCAATATCCCTTCATAAACGAATAGAAGATATTACAGCTTTTTAAACCGAATGGCAACTGTTTAGTTACTCCACTGTTTCAAAGTTGACAATCCGGGCAAACGAGTCGGCTTTGAGCGCGGCCCCTCCCACAAGGGCGCCGTCGATGTCTGCCTGGCTCATGAGCACGTCGACATTGTCGGGCTTTACGCTGCCGCCGTACAAAATCCGGATGCCGGCAGCCGTGTCCTGACCGGCAATGTCGTTGACCAGCCGGCGTATATCCGCGTGCACTTCCTCGGCCTGCTCAGGCGTGGCGGTCTTGCCGGTGCCGATCGCCCAGACCGGTTCATAGGCGATGATAAGCTTATCGATCTCGGCGGAACCAAGCCCTGAAAGTCCGCCCTTGACCTGCCGCGAAACGACCGCGAGGGTGTTGCCGGCTTCGCGCTCCTCAAGGGTCTCGCCCACGCACATGATGGGGGTGAGCCCGGCTGCCAGGGCAGCCTTGACGCGCCTGTTGACCGTCTCATCGGTTTCGCCGAAATACTGGCGCCGCTCGGAATGGCCGATAATGGCATGGGTGCAGCCCACATCCTTGAGCATGCCCGGCGCGATCTCGCCGGTAAAGGCGCCCTTTTCCTCCCAGAACACGTTCTGCGAGGAAAGCGCGATATTGGAGCCCGTGATCTCGGCCGCAACCGCATGAAGCGCGGTGAACACCGGCGCCACGATGATCTCGACACCGGCCGCACCAGCCACCAGCGCCTTGAGTCCGCGCACAAGCGCCAAAGATTCTTCGACCGTATTATGCATTTTCCAGTTGCCTGCTATGACAGGGGTTCTCATGATACTGCCTCCGTAGAAGTTTTCTAAAATCGAAATCGGTATCGCTATCGAAATCGCAGCCATGGTCCGGATGAGCCGCAGGCATAATCCGACACCATAGTGCTAATTAACGATTTTGTCGGGTTACGTTGCACTAACCCAACCGACAGAGATTCTTCGCTACGCCCAGAATGACAGACTCTGTGTTGGATTAGGCTGGTTAACCCAACCTGCAACTAAAACCAAAACAACTACCGGTCAAGCGCGGCGATGCCGGGAAGGACCTTGCCTTCCATCATCTCCATGAAGGCCCCGCCGGCCGTGGAAACAAAACCGACCTTGTCCTGATTGCCTGATTTCTTCAAGGCGGAAACCGAATCGCCGCCGCCCACAACGCTCATGGCGCTCGAGCGCGCGATAGCATCGGCAATTGCAAAGGTGCCTTTGCTGTATTCCTCGATCTCGAACACGCCCATGGGGCCGTTCCAGACAATGGTCTTCGCTTCGGCAATGGCCCTGCCGAAGGCCGCCACGGTTTCCGGACCGATGTCCAGGCCCATCCAGCCTGCGGGGATCGCGTCGACCGAAACCGTCTTGAACGGAATACCGCCCTTGAACTCTTCGGCGATCACGCAATCAGTGGGAAGAAGCAGTTTCACGCCCTTGGCGGAGGCTTTCTGCATGACGCTTCTGGCCGTATCGATCAGGTCTTCTTCGACCAGCGATTTTCCCACTTCTTTTCCCTGGGCCTTGAGGAAGGTAAACATCATGCCCCCGCCGATCAGGATCATGTCGACCTTCTGGATCAGGTTTTCCAGCACCTCCAGCTTGCCGGAGACCTTGGCGCCGCCCACGACAGCAGCAAGCGGCCGTGCAGGCTTGCTCATTGCGCTTTCAAACGCCTGGATTTCCTTTTTCATCAGAAAGCCGGCCGCGCATACAGGTATAACCCGGGTAATAGCCTCAACCGAGGCGTGCGCACGATGCGACACCGCGAAAGCATCGCTGATAAACACATCGGAACCTGCCCCGAGGCTGGCGGCAAATTCGGCATCGTTGCTTGTCTCCTGGCCATAGAAACGCAGGTTCTCCAAAAGCAGTACCTGCCCCGGCTGCAAGGCGGCCTTTTGGGCAGCAGCACCGTCGCCGATACAGTCTTCGGCGAACTGCACCTCGACACCCAGCAGCTCGGACAGGCGCGCGGCAACCGGCCGCAGGCTCATTTCCGGAACGGGCTTTCCCTTGGGACGGCCCAGGTGCGATGCGGCAATGACCGCGCCGCCGTTATCCAGAACATATTTAAGGGTCGGGATCGTGGCACGGATGCGGTTATCGTTGGTAATGTTCTGCTTCTCGTCCAGCGGCACGTTGAAATCAGCCCGCACGAACACGCGCTTGCCGCGCACGTCTATGTCATCGATGAATTTGATAGCCATGCTACATCCTCACAGCCTGAACGGTTACAGCGTGAAGCGCCTGTCTGCAGGTGCTTCACGCTGCGTTGTTCCCACCATTATAATGAACGTTGCCGGGTCTACTTCACCGTGTCCATGTGCAGCATCAGGTCGCACACCTTGTGGGAATAGCCCATTTCATTGTCATACCAGGACACGACCTTGACGAACGTGTCGGACAGGGCGATACCCGCGTCGGCATCGAAGATGGAGGTGCGCGAGTCGCCCAGGAAATCGGTCGACACGACCGCGTCCTCGGTATAGCCCAGAATGCCCTTGAGCTCGCCTTCGGAGGCCTTCTTCATGGCGGCCTTGATCTCGTCGTATGTTGCCGGCTTGTCCAGCAGCACGGTCAGGTCCACGGCCGAAACATCGGGCGTGGGAATGCGGAACGCCATACCGGTCAGTTTGCCGTTGAGTTCGGGGATGACCTTGCCCACGGCCTTGGCAGCGCCGGTCGAGGAGGGGATGATGTTCTGCGAAGCGCCGCGTCCGCCGCGCCAGTCCTTGGACGAGGGCGAATCAACGGTTTTCTGCGTGGCGGTAACCGCGTGCACGGTGGTCATCAGGCCTTCCTTGATGCCCCAGTTGTCGTTCAGGACCTTTGCCACCGGCGCCAAACAGTTTGTGGTGCAGGAGGCGTTCGACACCATGTCCATATCGGCCTTGTAGCCCGCGTGGTTCACGCCCATGACGAACATGGGGGTGTCGTCCTTGGAGGGCGCGCTCATCACGACCCGCTTCGCGCCGGCCTTAAGGTGGCCCTGGGCCTTTTCACGTGTCAGGAACAGGCCGGTCGACTCCACCACGTACTCGGCACCCACCTCGTTCCACTTCAGGTTGGCCGGGTCCTTCTCGGCAGTGATGCGTATGGGCTTGCCGTTCACGACCAGATTGCCGCCGGACACGGAAACATCGCCGGGAAACCTGCCGTGGGTTGAATCATACTTGAGCATGTACGCCATATACTCGACATCAACCAGGTCATTGATGCCGACTATCTCGATGCCGGGCTTGCTGGCCGCTGCCCGGAACACGAGACGTCCGATTCTGCCGAAACCGTTGATTCCTACCTTGATAGCCATGACTCAGTTCCTCCTGAATAAAAAAGATAAAAGATGCGCAGGGAACAAAATAATAAGCGCTCAATGCTTTAAAAAAGCATGCAAAACTGATACGATACCAAAAATGTCATTTAACCATATATCAGCCCAAATATCAAGAAATTGATGTTTCGCAGCAGTCAGGAAATCAGCCGTTTTTGAAGTAAAATCAACCTTCACTGCACACAGGGAAAGGATCCGATGGACCGCGCCGCACGCAACTTAATGGAAGTCATGGAGGTCATCCGCACGCTCAGAAGCCCTGAAGGGTGCCCCTGGGACCGCAAGCAGACCCCTGCCATGGTCAAGAACTACATCACGGAAGAACTCTACGAGCTGCTGGACGCCATCGACTCCGATGACAGCGTCCATATCGCCGAAGAGACCGGAGATGTGCTGTTTTTGCTGCTGTTTTTGGCGCGCATGTACGAGGAACAGGGCAGCTTCAGCGTGGCCGACAGCCTCGAGCGCATTCGCGACAAGATGATCCACCGCCACCCGCACGTGTTCGGCGACACACAGGTCGACAATGCCGAACAGGTCGTGGCCAACTGGCAGAAACTTAAGGTTCAGGAGGGCAAAAAGCCCAAGGAATCGATCCTGGACGGGCTGCCCGCCTCCATGCCGGGGCTCAGCCGGGCCTGCGCGCTTACGCGCAAGGCCGCCCGCGTGGGATTTGACTGGCAGGAGGCAGGCGGCGTTTTCGCCAAGATCAGGGAGGAACTCTCGGAACTCGAAGCCGAGATCGGGGAGGCTAAACCCGCGCGTATCAAGGATGAGATCGGCGACATCCTGTTCAGCATCGTCAATCTCGCCCGCCACCTGAACGTAGAGCCCGAGGAGGCCCTGCGCAGCTCCTGTGAAAAATTCCGCTCGCGCTTCGGCTATGTCGAGCAGCAGCTCAAAAAACAGGGGCGTGGCCCGACAGACGCAACCCTTGAGGAGATGGACCTTCTGTGGGAGGAAGCCAAAAAAATCTAAGGACCGGGGAACGCACCCGCTTCCGGCACGCGCAGGCTGTTCGTAACGGGCCTGACACGCATCAGGCGGCAACCCCGATGGAGGACCATGGCAAACCAGGAAAATACCGCTCCCACGGCACGGGCGGAAACTGACCACCGCAATGAATCCGAAAGACCGGAGGCATTCCCGCTGACCGACCTCCAGAAGGCCTACCTGGTAGGCCGCAGGCCTGAAATGGAGCTGGGCGGTGTTGCCATTCACTTGTACGTCGAGGTTGAAGGACAGGATATCGACCTGCCGAGACTGGAGCAGGCCTGGAACCTGCTGATCGAACGCCATGAAATGCTCAGGGCCGTGGTGCTCGACACAGGGCTCCAGCAGATACTGAAAAACGTCCCGCGCTACCGCATCCCGTTTCTGGACCTCTCCCGCAGCGCCCCCCAGGAGGTCCGCGAAACGCTTGACGGCCTCCGGGACCGGCTCTCGCACCGCATGCTCGCGACAAGCCGCTGGCCCGTATTCGACCTCAGGGCGACCGTGCTGCCCGAGGGCATGATCCGGATCCATATCAGCCTGGACGGCCTGCTGGTCGACATGCACAGCCGACATCTGCTCTTTCAGGAATGGGGCCTGCTCTACAGCGATCCCGGGGCCAGCCTGCAGCCGATTGCGGGATCATTCAGGGACTTCGCGCTGGCCTGCGCGGATCGAAAAAAAAGCACGGCCTACCAGACGGCACGGCAGTACTGGCTCGACCATCTGGACGACCTGCCCGGCGCCCCGGAACTGCCGATTGGGAAGGCTGCCGCGCCGGGGGAACTGCAGCGTTTCAGCCGAATCGACCGACGGCTGCCCCCCCGGTCATGGCGCGCCCTGAAGGAACATGCGGGCCGGCTTGACATCCGCCCGGCTGTTGTTCTGATTACGGCGTTCTCCGAAGTGCTGGGAATGTGGAGCACAACGCAACACTTCCTGCTGAACCTCACCCTGTTCGACCGCGCCGCGCAGCAGCCCGGCCTAAGCGGCGTAGTGGGCGATTTCACGTCAACAACCCTTCTGGCTGCGGATACCCGGCAGGACCAGACCTTTGCAGAACGCTGCCGGGCAGTGCGGCAGCAGCTCAAGAAGGACCTCGCGCACAGCAGTTTCACCGGGGTCGAAGTGGCGCGCGAACTCGCGAAACGAAACAGCGATGCGCCCGGCGCGCTCGCCCCGGTCGTGTTCACGGGCATTATTGGCGACACTGACATGCGCACCAATCCCCTGCGATGGCTGGGCCGGAGCGTTTTTGCAATCTCGCAGACGCCGCAGGTCACACTCGACCTTCAGGTAACGGAGGAAGAGGATGCACTGGTCGTCAATTTCGATGTCGTGAAGGACCGCTTCCCACCGGATGTGCCCGAGCAGATCGCCCGCGCCTATGAACGCCTGCTCTGCCTGCTGGCTGAAAACAAGGGACGCTGGCAGGAAAAAAGCACCCTGCTCCGCCGGGCAATCTTCCCGCAGGAACACCTGCAGGTCTGCCGCGACGCCAACGCGGCCCGGGAGATAACTGCGCCCGGTGTGCTGCACGCCCTTGTCGACAGACAGGCCCTCAAAACGCCCGAACGGCCAGCCGTTATAGCGCACGACCGGGTGCTCAGCTACCGCGAACTCATGGTGAGGGCCCGCAGGCTTGCCGGGCGGCTGCGCGAACGCGGGGTCGCCCGCGACGAACTCGTGGCAGTGGTGCTTGAGAAAGGCTGGCAGCAGGTTGTCGCCACGCTGGGCGTGCTGTATGCCGGCGCCGCCTATTTGCCGCTCGATCCCTCGCAGCCGCAGGAACGGCTGCACCGGCTCATGGAACTGGGCGCTGTGCGACAGGCGATCAGCACTGCTGCACATGCGGAAAGCCTGAGGTGGGCAGGAGGGCCGGACCTGCTCGACGCGGATGATGAAAAAATCAACCCGCATCCAGAAGCAGGCGACAGCGTTGAGGCCCCGGAAAGCCTTGCCTATGTCATCTTTACATCCGGAACCACCGGAACCCCCAAGGGCGTGATGATCGAACACGGCGCCGCCGCCAACACCATCGCCGCGCTTGCGGCCCGCTATTGCCTTGGGGAAGATGACCGTGTGCTGGGGCTCTCGCCCCTGGGGTTCGATCTTTCCGTGTTCGATATTTTCGGCCCCCTGAGTACCGGTGGCGCACTGGTGCTGCCGCCGCCCCGCACAGCGCCCGATCCCGGAATGTGGCTGGAGCTGCTGGAACAGCACCAGGTCACGCTGTGGAACACCACGCCGGAAACAATGGACATCCTCGTGGAGCACGTCGAGCGCAGCGGCCGGCTCCTGCCGGCCGCGCTGCGGCTGGTCTGGCTGAGCGGCGACCGCATCCCGGTCGACCTGCCCGGTCGTATCCATGCGCTGCACCCGAGCGTCGAAATTGTCAGCCTCGGCGGCGCTACCGAGGGCTCGATCTGGTCAATCCTGTATTCCATACAGCGCCTTGAGCAAAATGCCTCCGGCATTCCCTACGGCCGGGCGCTATCCGGACAGGAGATCCTCGTCGTGGGGCCCGGGCTCGAACCGCGCCCTTTGTGGGCGGTCGGGGAAATCGCGATCGCGGGCAAAGGGCTTGCGCGAGGCTACTGGAAGGACCCCGTGCGCACGGACGAAAGCTTTGTCGTCGATCCGCAGGGCCGCCGGTTATATCTCACCGGCGACCTCGGCAGGCTCAGGCCTGACGGCGCGGTCGAAATCCTCGGCCGCAAGGACGATCAGGTCAAGATCCGCGGCTTCCGGGTGGAGCCGGGAGAGATCGAAGCGACGCTGCTGCGGCACACCGGGGTGCGCAGCGCAGTCGTTATCGCCCTCGGCAGCGGCGCCAACAGGCGGCGCCTTGCAGCCTACGCGGTTCCTGCTAAAAACACGGACCTCACGCCGGCCGCCTTGAAAGCGTTCCTCGCCGAGCGGCTGCCCGCGCACATGCTGCCCCACTTTGTCGTACTGCTTGACGATATCCCCGTGACCGCCAACGGGAAAGTCGACCGCCGGGCACTGCCGAATCCCGGAACGCTGCCGGCCGGAGACGAACCGGAGAAACACGCTGCTGATACGGACCTGGAGCAGGAAATCCGCCGTATACTCGACGGGCTGCTTAACACCGGCCCGCACGATCTCGATGCCAGCCTGCTTGATATGGGTGTTGACTCACTCGACATGATGCGCCTTTCCCTGCGGCTGGAGCAGCACCTGGGCGTGCACCTGCGCATGGAAAGCCTGTACGCGCAGCCCACGATCCGCGCAATTGCGCGCAAGTGCCGGGCCGCCCTGCCGGAAGCCGCAGAAAAGACTGAACCACGCCCGCTGCTGGATCCGGCACTGCGCGACAGCTTTAAAAAAGAACAGCCCGGCATACGCCGTGACACGGGTCCCGGATACCCGCTTCCCGACCCACGCGGTCCTGTAAAAAAAATCCTGGGGCGCATACCCGTAGCGCGCAGGCTTGTCCGCCGCTTCGGTCCCGACCCCAACGCGCGCAAAAGTGTGCGACACTTTCGCTCTGAACCGGTCCCCCTGCGCGAACTGGCGAAACTTGTAGCACCCCTGCGCCAGCGTCCCGGGGACGGCCGACCACAATACCGCTATGCGTCGGCCGGTGCGCTCTATCCGATCCAGGTCTATCTCTACGTGAAGCCCGGACGCGTCGAGGGGATCCCCGCCGGCGGGTACTACTACCACCCTGTAAAGCACGAACTGGTCCCAATGGGAACGCCGTGCGACAACGGAACCGAACGGGAGGCTTATGATCCCCCGTTTAACCGCGCCATCTTCGACCGCTCGGCCTTTGCGTTGTTTCTCGTTGCCCGCATGGCGGCAATCGAGCCGATCTACGGTCGGAGAAGCTGGCACTACGCGGTACTCGAAGCCGGACTTGTATCGCAGCTTCTGGAAACCGAGACAGCCGGAACGAGACTCGGCCTGTGCCAGATCGGCGACCTTAATTTCGACCGCCTGCGCCATCTCTTCGGGCTGGACGCTGAACATCGCCTCGCGCACTCGCTGGTAGGCGGACTCAAGCAACAGTGTGCGGCCTCATGTGAGGGGCTCAGCGCACCCGACCGTTCACTGGTGAGCCGTGTGGCCGATGGCGGCCCGGGCGCTCCGGTCTTCTGCCTGCCCGGCGCAGGCGGATTCTCCATCAGCGTCCGCCTGCTTGCCGAACAGCTCGGCGACGCCCAGCCCATCTACGTGATCCGCTACCCGGGAATCTACGATGACGAGACCCCTGCTCAAAGCGTGGAAGAACTTGCCCGAATACTTCGTGCCGAGGCGAAGCAAGAGGCGGACGGACGACCATGGCGGCTGCTGGGGTTTTCCTTCGGAGGGTCGGTTGCGTTCGCCATGGCCCGTCAGGCGCTCGCCGCAGGAGAAGCGGTGGACCTGCTTGCCCTTATCAACGCTGCCGTGCCCGACTATCTTCGTACACATCCGGAAGCGCTGCAGTCCGTCCTCGACCCTGTCATTTCTGCACAAAAACGTACAAAACCTTCAGCAGAGGACGACCTGCTGCCCAGCCGCCACGGGCTGCTGCGCACCACGCGGGCCAGCGTCGAGGCACAGGAACGCTACCGGCCGGATCCCTACGACGGGCACATCGTCATCGTGCGCTCGGAGGGGAACCGGGACGCGGTCGAACAGGGATTCGACCGCTGGGAACCTTTGACACTGAGAGGGTCTACAACGGTCTGGGTGCCGGGAAGCAAGCATTTACACCTGCAGGGAAGCCTGCTGCCGGAGTTCGGCCAGACGCTCAGGGAAATTCTCGCGGGCAGGCACTCCCCTCCAGCCTGATTGTTCACACATCCGTCACACCGATCCGCCAGGGAGCGATAAACCCGGACCGGTATTGTTATAGTGCGCAATATGTCATCCTGGGAAGCCGAAGGCGCAGCAGAATCTCTGCTCTTTTATACAAATTGATGCGGATTCTACACTGGAAATCCTTCGCTGCGCTCAGGATGACCGGCCCCAAAGACCTGAAAAAAACTGGCAGGCGGTGCGCTCGGCGCACCCTACGGAAGGAAGTAAAAAATAATTTAAAAAACCGGTAAACCTTTTTCTCTACGGATCGTCTAATAGTACAGTATGACGTTATGTGCAATCTCAAACCGGCAAAAGAAAGGAGTGTTCCATGCAAAAGACAAAATGGATGCTTGTACATGTGCTAACCATCATTGTCAGTGTGGCTGTCGTGTCAGGAACAGCCTATAGCCAGGGATCATCAAACGGCACCAAAACACCGCAACAGTTACAAAACGAAAAAAGGCTCAAAAAAATGGATGCTAACGGTAATGGCGTTATCAGCAGACAGGAACGGCGGGCCTTTAACAGACGGCACTGGAAAGATAATGACGACAACCCTCCCGGCAGGCGAGGCGGACCCGGCACCAACTGGGAAAACCCTCCCGGCAAAAAAGGCGGACCCGGCGCGAGCCCTGACAGACGAAGAAAATTTGACAACGATGACAACCCCCCCGGCAGACGCGGCGGGCCGGGCACCAACTGGGAAAACCCTCCGGGCAAAAAAGGCGGCCCCGGAGCAAGCCCTGACAGACGAAGAAAATTTGACAACGACGACAACCCCCCCGGCAGACGAGGCGGACCGGGCACCAACTGGGAAAACCCTCCGGGCAAAAAAGGCGGACCCGGCGCGAGCCCTGACAGACGCAGAAAATTTGACAACGACGACAACCCCCCCGGCAGACGCGGCGGACCGGGCACCAACTGGGAAAACCCTCCGGGCAAAAGGGGCGGACCCGGCGCGAGCCCTGACTGATCAAAAGTCACATGCGGTGCGCACGGCGCACCCTACGGGACTTCACACATGGCTCAAGGGCTATTCAAGGATGTCCGGATGCAAGGCGCGCGAAGTCGTGAGGAATGCGGCGTACATTTTGTACGTCGCAGTGACGAATGAGGAGCGCAAAGCAACAGACGGGCCCGTCCTTCGCAGTAACCCTGCTACGGAGGATGGACGTTTTAGGGCAGCCCTTTCATTCTAGTTCAAACCTGACCGGAACATTAACCCACATAGCGACCTTGTTGCCGCCCCGCATGCCCGGCTCAAAAACCCAGTCTTTGACGGCTTTAAGTGCCGCGTTGTCAAGCAACCGAAAGCCGCTTGACTCGAACAGCCACAGGTTGCCCACTCGGCCCTGCGCGTCCACATGCACGCTCAAAACGACCGTGCCCTGCTGCCCCCTTCTCCTGGCAGCCCGGGGATAACGGGGAGGCGGATTGAGCTTGTAGAGGGGAATTGCTTCGCGCACAACTGCATCACCTTGACTGTCAGCAGGAGGGGCTGCGCTGCTCTGCGTCTCAGTGGAACCTTTTTCAGCAGCGGCATCCGCCGCAGATTCCTGCTGAGAAGTTACAACGGACTGCTGCGCTGCGGGTTGCGCCACAGGGGCCTTCGTGGTTTTTTCAGGAAGCGGCCTTTGCCGGGGCAAGACTGGAGCGGATTTCTCCGGCAGCGGAACCTCCTCTCTGGTCGTGACCGCCGCCTTTTCCGGCTCCTGCCGATAGGACATGGTAACGGTTACAAACCGTAAAAGGACCGGCGGCACGGTCCTGCCCGCGAACCAGCCTGCGCCGATCCAGAAAAGCCCCGCATGCAGCAGGAGCGCACAGGCGACTGCCGGGCCGAGACGCTTCATCTATTCATTTCCTTCCGCCTGCAAAGATATCCGGTTCAGACCCGCCAGCCTGATGCGGTCAAGGACCTGGAACAGGTCCTGATAGGACACATGTTTGTCGGCAAACAGCAACACGCCGGCCTCAGCCTGCCCCGCTACGCTCTGCTCAAGGGCCGGGGTAAGTTCCTCCAGCGGCACCAGAACCTTGTCCAGATACACGCTGCCGTCGCGCTGCACACTCACCGAGAGCACAAGATTTTTTTCTATCTCCGATGCAGCGGACGCGGGCAGCGCCAACGGCAGGCCCCTATGCACGGCCATGGACAGCATGGCGTAGACAAACACTACCAGCAGAAGAAACACGATATCGATGAGCGGAATCATCTCGATGCGGCTCTTGCGCCGTGCGGGCAGCGCGACTTTCACCGGTCGCCCCCCTGTCCGGTTTCGCGTGCAGTAACTATCTTTTCATACACGATCTCGAAGCTGGTCGCGTACTTCTCGATCGTACGCGCAGCGCGTTCGATCCGGGCATTGAACATGTTATAGGGCAGCACTGTTGCTATGGCGATGATCAGGCCCGCGGCCGTGGTGATCAGGGCCTGCGCGATGCCGGCCGTTACCGTCTGCGGGTGCTCGAGGCCCTGCGCTCCCAGCATGTCGAAACTGTCGATGATGCCCATCACGGTCCCGAGTATGCCCAGCAGCGGGGCAATCGTGATCATGGTGTCGAGCACACCCATAAAACGGCCCATGCGGCCGACCTCCTCGGCCGCTGCCGATTCCATGGCCTTGCTCATCGAATAGTCCCGGTGCAGTATGCCGCTGATCAGCACACGGATCACGTAATTTTTCGAACCCGCAGCCCTGCGGCGCACCGCTTCCCAGTCGCCCTGCCGGCACAGCTCCAGCACATCGTCCAGAAGCGCCTGGCTGCGCGCCCTGTCAACGCCGATCCAAAAAAACATTCGCTCGAGAATAACGCTCAGGGATATGACGGAACACAGCAGCAGAGGATACATGACTGGTCCACCTTTTAGAAAAATCTCGATCATAACAACTCCTTATTGCAGGCTGTTGAAAAATCCCCATCTGCGGCGTTGCGCTCATCGTTCGTCACTGCGGCGTACAAACAGTACGCCTCATTCCTTGCAATTTCGCGCGCCTTGCATCTGGACATTTTTGAACAGCCTGTACGAAAAATTTTTTCAACAATTGGGTAAAGCACTTTTTAACTTCCGGGCAAAATGGCTGTCATTTCGAAGAAGCGCAAGCGCCTGAGAAATCTTAAAATCAAGATTCCTTACATGCGTTCGGAATGACATTGACGTACAGCATGTATCCCGGGCCGAAACTTCATCGCCAAATCGTCTCTCATACCACGGTTGTTCGCGGTCGCCCGGTCTGCGGATTCGTGTCAACCAGCACCGGGCATTCATACACCGCCGTAACATGGTCTGTCGTGACCACTTCTTCCGGCGTTCCGGACATATACACCCCGCCCTGTTTCAGCATGACCAGCCTCGTGCAGTACATGGCCGCAAGATCGATATCATGGGAGGCCAGCGCCACACTCAAACCCCTGTCGCGGCTGAGCGCGCTGATGAGCCGGAACACCTCACGCTTGAATTTGAGATCGAGGAACGACGTAGGCTCATCGAGCAGGATAACACGCGGCTCCTGGGCAAGGGCGCGCGCGATGAGAACCCTCTGCCGCTCGCCACCGGAGAGTTCATGGATGGGCCGGTCGGCAAACTCAGAAGCCTGTGTGGCCTCGAGCGCATCAAAGGCCGCGTCAAAATCCCTGCGGCCCTCAAACTGCAATCGCTTCATATGCGGGTAGCGGCCCATCATCACCACCTCGAGCGCCGTGAATGAAAACCTGAAATAATTTTCCTGCGCCACCATGGCGACCTCGCGCGCAAGCTCCGCGCGGCCCATGTCCCCCAGCGTGCGGCCGTGCACCCGGATTTCACCTTCTGCGGGTGTCAGCAGGCCGTCCATGAGCTTTAAAAGCGTGCTCTTACCCGAACCGTTGGGGCCCAGGATGCCGATAATTTCGCCTTCTTCCAGACGCAGATCGATTCCCCTGAGCGCCCAGTTGCTCCCGTAGCAAAACCCGATACTGTTAAGATTCAGGACCGGCTCCACTGGCTTCCCTTCTTCCTTAAAAGCAGAATAAAAAACGGAGCGCCCATAAAGGCGGTGATCACCCCCACGGGCAGTTCTGCCGGGGAGACGATCGTGCGCGCCAGGGTGTCGGCCGCGATCAGGAACACTGCCCCGCCCAGCGACGCGACCGGGATCAGCAGGCGATGATCGCTCCGCAACGCCATGCGCGCCAGGTGGGGAACGATCAGGCCCACGAAGCCGATCAGGCCCGAAAACGCCACCACAACTCCCATCAAGAGCGAGACAAGCACCATGCATGTAATCTTGACGGTCTGCGTGTTCACGCCCAGCTGCATGGCGATCTCGTCTCCCGTGGTAATAATGTTCAGCTCGCGCGACAGGCTGTAAAGCCAGACGAACACCGCGAGCACCACGGGCGCGAGCACGGCAAGCTGGAGATAGCGGCCCTGTGACAGGTCGCCGTACAGCCAGAACAGCATGCTGTGCAGGCGTTCATTGGCGGAGATGGAGATGAAGAACATGATCACGGCCGTGAAAAAAGCATTGATGATCACGCCTGTCAGAAGAATGGTTGACGATTCCATACCCGCGCGCCGGCCTCCCAGGCTCATCACGAGGTACACCGTCAAAAGCGCGCCAGCGAAGGAAAACACCGGCACCCCGATGCTGAACCCGAGCCCAAAAAAAATCGCCAGCACCGCGCCGAAGGCCGACCCGCTTGAAACCCCCAGCACGAACGGGTCGGCCAGCGGATTTCTCAAAACGGCCTGGAACACCACCCCGCCGAGGGCGAGGGAAAATCCCGCGAGCCCCGCAAGCATGATGCGCGGAAGCCGGATTTTGAAAAGAACCAGCCGCACAGGGTCATCGGCCGGCAGCGTTCCGGCGATGCAATGCATAATATCGGCAAACGACACGTCCATCGTGCCGGAAACAAGCGCGATGGCGATTGTGGCGGCAAGAACCGCGCACATGGCCAGGCACAACAGCGCCAACTTTCCGGGAGTGATAATCGCACGGGAGTGCCTGGAAGCCATACAAAAAGCCGATCCGTTAAAAAATTATCGCGTCGACGGGGCCGATGACCAGTCCGCCTCCGGATGGATCATGCGCGCCATGGCCTCCAGCCCGTCGATGATCCTGGGCGAGGCCCGGTCGATAAGGTCTGAATCTATCAGGTACACGCGTTTGTTGTGCACCGCAGGAATCGATGTCCACTGCATCCATCCGTCCCGGGCCGCGTCGAAGCGCCCACCCCGTTCCATCGACGAAATTATGATCATGTCGGGCCCCCTGCGCACCACCTCTTCCACGCTGATGCGCGGATAGGTCACGGGCTCTTCGGCACACATGTTGACACCGCCGGCCAGCCGGATAACGTCATTGTGCAGCGTCTTTCCGTTGACCGTCATCACGGGCACGATGTTGATCTGCAGGAACACCATGGGTTTTCCCCGCAGCCCAATGGCTGAGCGCACCGAATCAAGCCGCCGCTGCATGCCGCCGGCCTGGGTTTCCGCCCTTTCAGCAACTCCGCATACCTGCCCGATCAGCGCGACAGTATCGATAACCTCCTGGACGCTGCGGGGGTTGACGATAAACACCTGTATGCCTGCCTGCTCCAGAAGTTCGACATCGGCGCGACTGTTGCCGTCTTTGGTGCCGATAACCAAATCGGGCGACAGGCTGATGATCTTCTCCGCGTTCACGTTGACATAAGAACCCACACGGGGTTTCTCCTGCGCCTCGGGCGGATAGGTGCTGTGATCCGTAACACCCACGAGGCACTCTCCCAGGCCGAGGAAATAAAGTATCTCGACCAGATTCGGCGCAAGCGCGACAATCCGCGCGGGTTCCTTTGAGAGCGACACCTCACGGCCGAGCGCATCCTCGAAGGTCGCGCACGAAACCCTCTCTGGACAGGTCAGCAGGGCGACCATGCACATGGTTGCCGCGAGCAGATTTTTGCATATCATCGAATGCTCCCGCATGCTATGTTCCATGCCTGACGCTGTCACCCCGCACCTGATCCGGGGAATGTCACCCCGCACTTGATGCGGGATCCATTATGATCAAATCCTGCCACTGGATTCCGGGTCTCGCTTTCCACCCTCCGTAGCAGGCTGCTGCGAAGGACGGGCGCTTGCCCGGAATGACACCTGTGGTGATCACGCTTTGCAGGGAAGCCAAATGAAGTATCACTTCCGAAGCAACCAAACAAGAAATTGTCATACGCCGGTAATTTACTACTATATGCCAGCTGGCAAAACATGCAAGCCCGCTGTGCATCCCTCAGGCCTACATCGAAAAATTAATGCCCATCCACCAGTTCCGCTCAGGAGCCGGGTAGAAATTGCGTGTCAACCCACCGCCGCCGGCAACCGCGTATTCCGAGTACTCTTCGTTCGTCAGGTTGTTGATACCGAAAAAGGCCTCAAACCACTTAAATGTATATGTAAGCTTCGTGTCGACCGTGGAATAATCATCGAGCTTTTTGAGCCGGTTTGCCTGGTCGCTGATCAGGTAGCTGCTGCCAACATAATTATACATCGCGGAAAAAATAAACCCCGGAATAACATCATGCACGCGCACGCCGAGACTTGCCGTGTGCTCCGGCGCGGCAGGAATATCGTTATGTTTATAGGGATTTTTTTCGAATTCCGCCTTCACCCAGGTGTAATTTCCAAACAGCGTCAGCTTCTCGAGCAGCTCGGCCTTGAGCCCGATCTCGATGCCCTGGTGCAGCGTCTCGGGATGGTTCGTGTTTTCGAAGGTCACCGGGTTGAAAAAGATTTCGTCCTTGATCTCAGCGCGAAACAGCGTCACGTTGGCCTGGATGCTGTCGGTGAAATGGTGCTTCACGCCGACTTCGTAATGCCGCCCGGTCTGGGGCTTCAGGTTCGGGTTTACAATCTGCAGTCCGTTGACATAATCATACAAGATGAATTCATCGGTCAGCGGGAAGCGGAAACTGCGGTTGGCCCGCACAAACACCGAGGAATGGCCTGAGTACAGCCAGGTCAGCCCGAAACTGAAGGCGTTTTCCGTATCGCTTACATCGTCATTGAGCGGCGCGAGCCATCCGGTCAGGTCGTTCGCCTCAAGGTCATAGCGGACCCGCTCGCGCCGCGCGCCGACTGACACTATCAGGTTGTCCAGTAGCCAGAATTCATCGCTGATATAGGCGCCCACAGAGTTTCTCGCCACGCTGGCCCTGCTCGACGGCCCGAAAAAAAACGAGGCCGAGTCCTGGTCGGCCCAGTACAGATCGGTTCCGATGATGAGCGTGTTACCATGGCCAAAAACATCCGCATCCAGCGTGTAGCGTGGCGTAAAGCCCCAGGTATCCAGCTCGCTGTCGCGCAGGAAACTGCCCCACTGCGCGTCAGTCGTTCGGTGCCGGTAGGAAATTTCCGCGGCTAACCTGCCCCACTGCTGAAAATCGGCATCCATCCCGAAAGCAAGGTAACCGTCACGGGTCTGAGCGTCATCGAAAGGATTGGTGGTTTCCTTGCGGTCAAAGCGCTCCTGGGCCGCCGTCAGTGTGCCGGGCATGCCGTAGGTATCGGAATGATACGAGCCGTTGAGACGCAGGCTGAGAAAATCCGCGAGGTCATACACGATCTTTCCGCCGATGTCCTTTTCACGCAGGCCGGCATTCTCGCGGTAGCCGTTGCTCGAATCATAGCTTGCGAAAAGCGCGGCCCCCACGTCGCCCTTCGATCCGCTGAGCGAAACCGTATTCTTGTTATAGCTGTAGCTTCCGAACGCGGTACCGGCCTTCACGGTCATTTTTTCTGACGGCAGTTTCGTGATGATATTGATCACCCCGCCCACGGCATTGTCGCCATAGAGCACGCTGCCTGTACCGCGTACGATCTCAACGCGCTCGACCTGATCGAGGGGGATCTGTGTCCAGTCAACACCGCTCAGGTCGATCGCGTTGACGCGCCGTCCGTCGATCATAACCAGGGAATTGGCGGCCGCGCTCTCGCCGAATCCGCGCATGTCAACACTCGCCGTTTTGCCGGTGCCTGTCCAGTCGCGCACAACGATTCCCTGCTCGCCGCGCAAAAGATCAACCACGCTCTTCGCGGTCGAATTCTTGATGTCCTCCTGGTCAATAACAGTCACATTGGCGGGAATGTTCTTTATCTGCTGCTCATTGCGCGTGCCGGTCACAACAACGGTATCCATCTCCACCGGCTCCGTGTCATCGGCAAACGCTTGCGTCATCGTCAAAAAAAGAACAAGAACCACAACAGCATTAATCTTGCATGATTTCATACCAATCTTTCCTTTTCTATCAGGGCGTTTAAAAACCTTCATGCTCAGGCTGTTCAAAAAGGCGCAGATGCAAGGCGCGCAAAACCCTGAGGAATGAGGCGTACTTTTTTGTACGCCGTGTGTAGCGCACCGCAGCAGATGTGCCTTTAGGGGCAGCCTGCCAAAAAAAAAACATCCCGGAACGACTATGACGTCGACCCGGGATGTCCCTTTTTTATCCCAAAGTTTTAGTGGCGCTTCCTTCACCGCGAAGAAAGCTCTCGTGTCCAGGCAGGTCTTCTGACTTTCGGATCTGCAGATATCTTCAATCTGCTCCTACTCGCCGCGTCTTCCCGTCCACCCATGGCGAACAGTGACTCTGGTGCGGCTTTCGTCCCCGATTACAGCGGCGGGCCCGTCCCCGATTCTCACGGGGTTCCCTATCAAACTCTTGCGAGCACCTGAACGTCAACCTTTATAGCGCATATACCCCGGTATGTCAATTTGAAAACAGGATACAAGGCTGCCGCTATCAGCAAACCAGGATCATCGGCCTGCGGGGCGGCAGCTGATCGATTTCGAAAAAAACACCGGCAAAAACAAACACCTGCATGCATTTTTTACTTGACTATAAACGGCAAATAGCGCACCTTGTATGGGCACTTTTTTCCGTACACGGGCCCGTATGCGCGGCATACGGGCTTTTTCAGCATTACTGAAACTTTTTGAGGTTACAAGGCTGTGGCAAAGGACATCACGAAACTCAGAAACATCGGCATCTCCGCCCATATCGACAGCGGAAAAACAACGCTCTCGGAGCGCATCCTGTTCTATACCCAGCGCATTCACGCCATTCACGAAGTACGCGGCAAGGACGGCGTGGGCGCCACCATGGACTTCATGGAGCTGGAGCGCGAGCGCGGCATTACCATCACGAGTGCGACCACGTACTGTGAATGGCTCGACCATCACATCAACATTATCGACACGCCCGGCCACGTCGACTTCACTATCGAAGTCGAGCGCGCCCTGCGGGTGCTCGACGGCGCCGTGCTGGTGCTGTGCTCGGTGGGCGGCGTTCAAAGCCAGTCGTTCACGGTCGACCGCCAGATGAAGCGCTACAACGTGCCCCGCATCGCGTTTGTCAACAAATGCGACCGCGTGGGCGCCAACCCGGTGCGGGTGCGCGACCAGTTGCGCGAAAAGCTCAATCACAACCCGGTGCTGATGCAGATCCCGATCGGGCTGGAAGATAAGCTTAAAGGCGTTGTTGACCTTGTGGAGATGAAGGCCCTGTGGTTCGAGGGCGCTTCCGGTGAAAGCGTGCGCCAGGGGCCCGTGCCCCCGGAACTCATGGGGGAGGCGCAGCGCTGCCGCGAAGAGATGCTCGACGCGGTTTCCATGTTCTCGGATGAACTGATGGAGGCGATCCTCGAGGGCGAACCGACAACCGATCAGATCCACGCTGCCGTGCGCTCCGGCACGCTCTCGCTGAAGCTCACCCCGGTTTTTGTGGGATCGGCCTATAAAAACGTCGGCGTGCAGCCGCTTATGGACGCGGTGGTAAACTACCTGCCCGCGCCCTGCGACATCAGCAATGAAGCCATTGACCTGTCCCAGGCCGAGGAGCGTCCCATACAGCTGTCGCACTCCACCGATGAGAGCACCGTACTGCTCGCCTTCAAGCTCGAGGACGGACGCTACGGGCAGCTTACCTATTTGCGCATGTACCAGGGAAGCATTACGGCCGACTCGCAGATCGTCAACACCCGCACCGGCCGCAAACAGAAGGTCGGTCGCCTGGTGCGCATGCATGCCGACAAGATGGAGGACGTGCCCGAGGCAAAGGCCGGAGATATCGTGGCCATATTCGGCATGGACTGCAATTCGGGAGACACGTTCACCGACGGCAGCCTGCACGTATCCATGACCTCGATGTTCGTGCCCGAACCGGTTATCTCCCTGTCGATCAAGCCCGTGGACCAGAAAGCAGAGGCAAATTTGTCAAAGGCGCTGCGACGGTTCTCCAAAGAGGACCCCACGTTCCGTGCCGAGGTCGACCCGGACTCGGGCGAAACCGTTATCCGCGGCATGGGCGAGCTGCAGCTCGAAGTATATCTCGAACGGATGAAGCGCGAATACAGCGCTGCAGTCGAGACCTCGGCCCCGCGGGTTGCCTATCGCGAAACAATCTCACGGCGGGCCGACTTCAACTACACCCACAAGAAACAGACAGGTGGCGCGGGCCAGTACGGCCGGGTCGCAGGCTTCATGGAACCCTATACCGAGGGCGAGTTCGAGTTCAGCGACCAGATCGTGGGCGGCGCCATACCGCGCCAGTTCATTGCCTCGGTCGAAAAGGGGTTCGCCTCCATGATGAACAAGGGCCCGCTGATCGGCGCAAAAGTCACCAATGTGCGCGTCGAGATCAACGACGGCGCTTCTCACGCGGTCGACTCTTCCGACATGGCATTCCAGGAAGCGGCCAAGGGAGCATGGCGCGAAACATTCACGAAGGCAGCCCCCAAAATTCTCGAGCCGGTCATGCGCGTGACGGTTGAAAGCCCGTCGGAGTTTTCCGGCAATATCCTGACCACACTTATGCAGCGGCGCGGCATGATCATCGGCTCCCATGAAGACGGCGCGATCGTGCGCGTCGAAGCCGAAGTGCCGCTGGCGGACATGTTCGGCTACGCGACGGTGCTGCGCTCCAGCACGCAGGGCAAGGCCGAATTCACCATGGAGTTCGCGCGCTACCTGCCCGTGCCGGCCTCGATCGCCGAGGAGCTGGTTACGGAAGCGCGCGCGCAGTCCAAGTAGCGTGTGATAAAAAGTCTCAGCGGCTTATAAAAGGAGATTGGCATGGACCTACAACAGCTCATAGCTTCCAGCCCTGTCAGAATGCTGGAAACCATGATACCGGCCGGAAAAGGCGGCACCCTGGGTGTCTGCATGGCGCATGCCGGCATCGGCAAAACCGCGTTCCTGATCCAGATCGGCATTGACGGGACACTCTGCGACAAAAAAGTGCTGCATGTCGCCCTGGGTCAGACGACCGAGCATGTGCAGTCCTGGTATGAAACGCTGCTCAATGATCTGCTGGCACGCTGCGCAGTTGACGGCGCAGATGAAATCATTGCCGAAACGGCCACGCGCCGCGTGATCCAGAGTTTCGCCGACCTGGATTTTTCAGCCGACCGCCTTGAACAGATATGCGAACTGTACAACTCGACCATGCAGTTCACGCCTGATATCATCATTATCGACGGCTATGACTGGGAAAGCCTTGGCGATATCGAAACGACCGCGCTGCTCGAGGCATGCAAAGCCTGCGCTGCCCGCCTCGACGCGGCGCTGTGGATAAGCGCCGGCACAGCTCCCGACGGCGACCAGCCCCCGGTAGCGATTCCCGGTCCGTGCGACACATTCGAGTCACTTATTGACGCGGCCATCTTCCTCAGGCCAATCGACCGACAGGTCCAGGTGTACCTGCTGAAGGCGCAGGCAGCCGCCGCAGCGCAGAATCCGGTCATGCTGCTGCACAGCGATACGTTTCGCCTGGTTTCACCCGGCCAGATACCCTCGGCTCCTGCCAGCCGCAGCGCCTACGTATTGCTCTCAGGCGGCGCCCGGGGTGCCGAAGAAACTTTCGGCAAGTGCGCTGAAGAATGGGGGCTGGCCGAGGAGAACTATACCTTTAAGGGACACAGCCCGGCACGCTCGCGTGGACTCATCCTGCTGTCAGACGCCGAACTCGAGCAGGGGCACGTCAGCCCCGTATATCTGAAGGCCCAGATGCACCGCAGCTACCCTGACCCGACAACCACCGACAAGGTCATTCAGTCGATCTGGCACCAAGTCAACACAGCTTCAGAAGTTTTCGTGGTGGGCGCCATCAACGACGATGCCACCGTGCGGGGCGGCACGGGCTGGGCCGCCGAGCTGGGACGCCACTGGCGCAAACGCGTGTTCGTTTTCGACCAGGGGAAAAACGCCTGGTTCCGCTGGAACAACGACGCCTGGGTTATGGAACAGGCGCCACGGATAACCGGCGCGCGGTTTACCGGCACGGGCACGCGCAACCTTACCGAGCAGGGCCGCAATGCCATCAGGGACCTGTTCGAGCGCTCATTCGGCGCACCCGCAGGCGCATAGATGGTGTCTGCCCTCCTGTAGGGTGTTGAAAAAGTCATTTTCGACAGGCTGTTCAAAAATATCCGGATGCACGGCGCGCAAAAAGAATCTACCTTCGTCGGGAACGCTATCGGGATCGGGATCGAAAAATCAAGCACCCCGCGGAAATGACGATAACGATATCGATAGCGATTCCGAAGTATCTTGACAGACAGGCCCGTCCTCCGCAGTAAGACCGCTACGGAGGGGAAACGTTTTTGAGCAGCCTGCGCACACGGAGGGACCATGAAACCCACCAGCACAAAAATCGTAGCCACCCTCGGCCCGGCCTCAAACGAACCGGCACGTATCGGGGCACTGATCGATGCCGGCGTCGATGTATTCCGCCTCAATTTTTCACACGGCGATCACGAAACCCACCGTACAACAGTTCACACTATCCGCGCGCAGGCCGCGGGACGGCCTGTCGGCATACTGCAGGACCTGCAGGGCCCGCGCATACGTACCGGCCTGCTCAAAACGGGAACAGTACTGCTCGAGGCCGGGCAGGAAATCGTGCTGCGGACCGCTACTGGTAAGGGCAGCGCCGATACAATCATGATAGACTACCCGCTGTTTGCCCGCGACATCAGGCCGGGAGAGCGCATCCTGGTCAGCGACGGCCTGATCGAACTGCAGGCGCTCGACACTGACGGATCACAGGTCCGCTGCCGGATTGTCTGCGGCGGAGAACTGGGCGAACGCAAAGGCGTGAACCTTCCGGACAGCCGCCTGACCATTGCCGCCCCCACGGACAAAGACATTGCCGACCTCGCCCTCGGCATCGAGCTTGGCGTCGACTTCATAGCCCTGAGCTTTGTGGCCTGCGCCGGTGACCTAGAACGCCTGCGGGAAGCCATGCACCGCATCGGCGGAGCGGACTGCCGCATACCGGTTATCGCGAAGATCGAGCGGCCCCAGGCCCTTGACAACCTTGAGCAGATCATCGCCGCCTCCGACGGCGTGATGGTAGCGCGCGGCGACTTGGGCATCGAGATGCCGCCCGAAGACGTGCCCGGCGCTCAGAAACGCATCATCGCCTGCGCGAACCGCCTGGGCCGCCCGGTTATCACCGCGACACAGATGCTCGAATCGATGATCAGCAATCCGCGCCCCACGCGCGCCGAAGCAGCCGACATCGCCAATGCCGTGCTGGACGGAACCGATGCGGTGATGCTCTCGGGGGAAACATCAATCGGGGCGTATCCGGTTGAAAGCGTCCGGATCATGGACCGTATCGCCCGCAGGGCCGAGGCCATGCGCCGGACAACTGCCGCCATACCCGGGGAAACTTCCTCAGCATCTGCCGTTGCAGCCGCCGCATGCAGCCTGGCGCGACAGCTGCCCGCTTCCGCGATCGCCGTACTTACCATGACCGGAGCAACTGCAGCCCGCATATCGCAATTGCGCCCCGACGTGCCGGTCTACGCGCTCACAACCGCCCCCGATGCCTTCCAACGCATGACGCTGCTCTGGGGGGTACTCCCGGTGATAATCGACCTGTTCACCTCGACCGAAGAGATGCTCTCCCGCGGCAATGCGCAGCTCAAAGAACGCGGCCTGATCGATCCCGGTGACACGGTCGTCTACCTGGCAGGCAGCGTGCCCGGCCTGCCAGGTGCGACCGACCTGATCAAACTTCAGAAGTTTTAGAGCATTCTTATTTTTATTGTAGCCCTTGGGAAGATAAAGCCCGTTCGTGGTGAGCCTGTCGAACCATGAACGGGCTTTTTGTACGCAGCATCAACCGCCCGTCCTTCGACAAGCTCAGGACGAACGCTTGATATCCGTGGGGCTATGGCATTTAGGAAAATGTCCTAAAAAATAGGTTGCAAAAAAAATTTTTTAGCGCTATGAAAAAACTGTGCGCAACATGCGCACGCACTTTCAACTCTGCCGGGGTACGTCATTTATGCAGCCGTTTAAAATCGTCGTATTGCTGATACTTATAGGCCTGGTGGCTGTTTTTACCTTCCAGAACACCCAGGCCGTCGAAGTGACCTTGTTTTTCTGGGAATTTTCCCTGTCGGTTTCACTGCTGCTGTTGGCGACCCTTATAATCGGCGTGCTGCTGGGCATGCTGATGATGTTTGTATATTCTGTAAAACGCTCCCGGAGCAAGAAGGCGCCCCGGGCTGAAACCCTTCCACCCGCAGGAGAGGATTCGCTATGGGATTCATGATTTTCATCACGCTCGTGATCGCCGTCGTCGCACTGATACTGGCCTACAAGGCCTACACCCGCAGCGGGGGCAGCATCGAGGAAATGCGCTCCAGCATTAACGAACTCGGAATATCGACCGAAAAGATACGGCAGATGACCGCTGACACGCTCTCAAAGATGGAAAAATCCGTTCGCGGCAAAGAGCACGAACAGACCGATGCCGGCAACGGCGACGAGGAGAACAAGCAGCAATAGCATCCGGCGATTCATCGAGATGTTCTGGAGGGACGCGCTCCGGCGCGTCCGGCTTTGGCTGTAGGATTTATTGCATGCGGCCGTGACGAAGCACGGCCCTCCAAAAACCGAACAACAATCAAACCAGTTCCTTTATCAATACCACTCCAAAACATTCAGTTCTCCCTGCCAGGGCCAATCATCTGGTTTCTTACATAGACCCGCACGCACAGGATTACAGAGAACATAATTCCACTTTTCCTCATAGCTTTCTCTGCCTTTCAACTGAGTATCCCAAAACGACTTTTGCCACAACGGTTTGTCCTCAATCTTCTGCCACCAGCGAGAAGCCATTGCTTTCCAGAAACATACCCATGAAGTGAGGGATGGCGCTTCGGAGATGGCCGGGGTACAAAACAAATGAATATGATCAGGCATAATTACATATCGACCCACCGCCCAAGCATGTGCAGCGTGCCAGGCTTCCAGCAAAAAACGGTGTGCGTTCTGACTGCACAAGACAGGCTTTCGTTTGTCAGTGCAAATAGTTACATACACGATAACGGATTTCCTTCCCTCATTATATACGCAATAATGGGCCGGTGTTCTCCGCTTTGGCAAACTGTTATGCATTGTATGTTTTGGGGGAGGGACGCGCTCTGGCGCGTCCGGATCTTTTAATATGATTTTATTGCATGCGGCCGTGACGAAGCACGGCCCTCCACAAATCTAAACCTTTAAAACAAACCTGATGGCGCAATGCCCTCCAAAAACCAGACTTCAGCATCCATCGGGTTAATCTCAGGTTAACCCGGCCGCACATCTACTCCGGCCTGAACACCAGGCAGGCAAGCGGCGGAAGCGTTATTTCGATCGACTGATTGCGGCCGTGGCACGGATGCGCCTCTGCCTGCAGCCCGCCCAGATTGCCCATATTGCTGCCGCCGTAGAGTTCCGAATCGCTGTTGACAATCTCGCGGTAAAAGCCCGGGACAGGAACGCCGATGCGGTAACGCTCACGCGGCACGGGTGTGAAGTTGAAGACGCAGACGAACAGGTCGTCTGGCTGCCGTGAGCGCCTGACAAAGGACACGATGCTGTCGTCGGCATCGCTGAAATCGATCCATTCGAACCCGGTATACTCAAAATCGAGTTCATACAGGGCGGGAGATTCTGTATAGAGGCGGTTCAGCACGCGCACATAGTCATTCAGCGTGCGATGGCGGTCATAGGCGAGCAAGTCCCAGGGAAGCGCGCTGGCGTAATCCCACTCCGACCACTGGCCGATATCGATGCCCATGAACAGCAGCTTCTTGCCCGGATGCATGAACATATAGCCCAGAAGCGCGCGCACATTGGCGAACTTGCGCCAGTCATCACCCGGCATGCGCCCGAGAATGGATGACTTGCCGTGCACAACCTCGTCGTGCGAGAACGGCAGTACGAAGTTTTCATAAAAGCTGTACATCAGCGCAAAGGTCAGCTCATTGTGATGAAACTTGCGGTGCACCGGTTCCTTGGACATGTAGCTGAGCATGTCGTGCATCCAGCCCATGTTCCACTTCAGCGCAAACCCCAGGCCGCCAAGGGATGTCGGGCGCGAGACGGCCGGCCACGCGGTCGATTCTTCGGCTATCATCAAAACGCCCGGGTAATAACCGTAGACGATCTCGTTCAGGCGCTTGATGAAGTCGATCGCCTCGAGGTTTTCGCGGCCTCCCAGCCGATTGGGTATCCAGTCGCCCTGCCGGCGCGAGTAGTCAAGATACAGCATCGAGGCGACCGCATCGACCCGCAGGCCGTCCACATGGAACTGCTCGAACCAGTACAGAGCATTGGCAACAAGGAAATTACGCACTTCGTTGCGGCCGTAGTTGAACACCAGCGTGCCCCAGTCCGGATGCAGGCTCTGGCGCGGGTCAACGTGCTCATACAGGCATGAACCGTCAAAGCGGGCAAGTCCGTGCGCGTCGGACGGAAAGTGCGCCGGCACCCAGTCCAGAATCACACCGATACCGCTCAGGTGGCACTGGTCGACCAGGTACCGCAGCTCGTCCGGAGAACCATAGCGGGCCGCGGGGCTGTAATAGCCGGTCACCTGGTAGCCCCACGACGGGTCATAGGGATGCGTGGCCAGGGGCAGGAACTCGATATGCGTGTAGCCCATGTCCATGACATAGGCAATCAACTCATCGGCCATGGCCCGATAGTTCGGGTCAGCGCCGTTGGGGCGTTTCCAGGAACCGAAATGCACCTCATAAATCGAGATCGGCCGCTCAAGCCGCGTGCCGGCATCGCGCTCCGCCATCCAGTCCTGATCGCTCCAGCAGTAGGCGGACGGAGCACTGGTGACCGAGGCGGTGTTGGGCCGCGCCTCGGAGCTTTGCGCGTAGGGGTCGGCCTTGACGATACTATGGCCTGCGGCTGTGCGGATTTCGTACTTGTACACCTCGCCCGCTTTGACGCCGGGCAGGAACAGCTCCCAGACCCCGCTTGAACCCCGCACCCGCATGGGGTGGATGCGCCCGTCCCAGTCGTTGAAGCTGCCGACAACACTGACCCGCGTGGCGCTGGGGGCCCAGACCGAAAACAGGAATCCTTCAACGCCGCGCACGCACGTTGCGTGCGCGCCTATTTTTTCATACACCTTCTCATGATTGCCCTCGGCGAACAGGTGCAGGTCGAAGTCCGACAGCACCGGGGGGAAGGAATACGGATCGTCGATCGTAGCCTCGACGCCGCCGGGATAGCTCACACGCAGGCGGTAGTCGAAAAATTCCGTGCATCCCGGCAGGCGGGCCTCAAACAATCCATGAATATGGAGACGGTCCATGGCAACGGGCTTGCTCCCGCCGCCTTCAGGCAGCAGAACCACGCCCTCAGCCTCCGGCCGGAACGCGCGCACAGCGAGCCCGTCGCCGCAGGGATGCATTCCCAGCACCTGGAACGGGTCATGATGCTCGGCGTTAACGATTTTTTTTATGTCCTGCGGCGATGCCTCGGCATGCATATTCATTTCTCCCTTCAAAACAGACGGACTCATCTGTAGACTATATGTCATAGTGTGTCAAGAGTGTAGACCTGACCCCGATACCCTCTAGAGCATGCCACTACACTACATACAGCAAATAGAAGAGCCGCCCTAATGCACCCAATGAAACGCCTTTTTTTATTTTATTAAACCTCATCATATTCCTTCTAGGAAAAAGAGGACATATTTATTTCGTACCCTGCGGCCATGACAGAGCATGGCCCTCCAAAACCCACAAACATCCGAAACATATGCCGAAATGTTTTGGAGGGACGCGCTTTGCCGCGTCCGGTGCGTGGGGAATCCACCAACCTGTCACCCCGCACGTGATGCGGGACCCATTAACGCATGTTTCATCTGTCCCTTCAATCAGCCCCACCGGGACGCAAAGGCCGGTTATGCCGCCCGGTGAGTTTCAGCCCCCTCGTACTCCGGGAACATGATAATCGCGGGATGTACATTAAATGCTTCGGCAAGCTGCTCGGCCCGTTTTTTGCCGATATCAACTTTGTTGTTCTCAAGCAGGCTGATGTTCTTCGCATTGATCGAGCAGTGTTTTGCCAGTTCCTCCTGCGTCCATCCCTTTAACTCACGCAGCATTCGTATCACTTCGCCGGTGGTCAGGGTGGCATGCTGTTTTGCCGGCCTGAAATTTGATTTTTTAGCACCCATGATGTTCTCCTCAGTATTGATGCGGCGTTATATCGATAACGTAAACCGTAACAATATCTTTCTCGACCGTATACATAACCCGGTACTGTATATTAAGCCGCGAAGATCGCTGCCCTTTGAGTTCCCCCTTGAGCTGTTCGTCATGGAACCCGGGAAATTCGCGCAGCTTGTCCGGCCCATGTCGAAAAACAATATCTTTCCAGAGTTCGTATTTTTTAACGACCTGTACGGGCAGTTTCCTGATCGTCTTATCCAGACTGCTGTGTTCCTGTATGTGCCACATTATTAATTTTAATAACTTATTATTTTTAAGTAGTCAAGGGTTATATTGGCTTCGTCTGTCGCAGTTCCGCATACATGTGAAGCCTTTATTCTTGACCATGCGGCCGCGACGAAGCTCGGCCCTCAAAAAACAGGCATGGATGCCGCATCACATACGGCATGACAGGGCTGTGTCGGGTTACGTTTCGCCAACCAGGCCAAAAAAAGGTGACAGATTTATTTTCACCATACGGCCATGACGGAGCATGGCCCTCCCCCAAAAACCACTTGAAACCCGATCCAAAGGTACCGCCCCAATAATCAAACTCTCTTCTGGAGGGACGCGCTCCGCCGCGTCCGGTGTGCCTATTCCCACCCAGGCCGCCATATCGAATCGAATGTCTTTTACATACCACAGCCTTTCACAAAACAACAGCGGTGACGGTGCTTACGGCGCACCCTACACTTTTAGCCGTACGTGATGCGGAGCCTATCAAAAAACACTGGATTCCGGCTATCCGCTTCGCTTCTGCCGGAATGACACAACTGAAACGATGCCTGTATTACATACTCTGACAACAATCACGCAGCCTGGAGAATAAAAAAGCCCCGTGCCGTCGGGGCACGGGGCTTTATAAGTAGATTGCAATAAATCAAAGTTCAGTTAGAGGACATGGCGACCTTCAGGCGCGCCTCGGCGCGGTTCAACGCGGAGCGGGCGCGGTACATGTCAAGCGAAACATCCCCGGAATTCAGGCGCTCGCGGGCGCGGTCGCGCGCGGCGGTCGCACGATCGATATCGATTGCCGGACCCATCTCGGCCACACGTGCCGTAATGGTAATGATATCGTTGGCGATCATGAAGAACCCGCGGTCGACAAACACCTGTATTTCTTTTGTGTCCGCATCGCGCAGCAAAAGAGTGCCCACGTTCAAACTGGACAGAAGCGACGTGTGGCCCGGCAGCACGCCGAGCGGGCCGCGCCCCCCCGGGATCACGGCAAACGCATAATCGCCGTCGACAAGGATCCGATCGCGCGTGATGAGTTTTACATGGAAGCTGTTCGATTTCATGCTAGCCCTTCAGTTTCTCTGCCTTTTCAACGACCTCATCGATATTGCCGACCATGTAGAAGGCCTGCTCGGGCAGCTTGTCGTGCTTGCCGGAAAGGATCTCCTGAAATCCGCGTATGGTCTCGGCCAAGGGCACGTATTTGCCGGGCGTGCCGGTGAAGGCCTCGGCAACAAAAAACGGCTGTGAGAGGAAGCGCTGCATCTTGCGCGCGCGCGCCACGGTGAGCTTGTCCTGCTCGGAGAGTTCCTCCATGCCGAGGATGGCGATGATGTCCTGCAGCTCCTTGTATTTCTGCAGGGTCACCTGCACGGAACGGGCGACCTCATAGTGCTCTTCACCCAGGATCAGCGGATCGAGGATACGCGAGGTTGAATCCAGCGGGTCGACCGCGGGATAAATACCCAGTTCTGCCAGCGAGCGCGAAAGAACGGTCGTAGCGTCAAGATGGCTGAAGGTCGTGGCCGGGGCCGGGTCGGTCAGGTCGTCGGCAGGCACATAGACCGCCTGGATCGACGTGATCGAGCCCTTTTTGGTTGAGGTGATGCGCTCCTGCAGGTCGCCCATTTCATTGGCCAGCGTGGGCTGGTAGCCGACCGCGGAGGGCATGCGGCCCAGCAGGGCCGAGACCTCGGCGCCCGCCTGCGTGAAACGGAATATGTTGTCGACGAACAGCAAAACGTCAAGGCCCTGCTCATCGCGAAAATATTCGGCTACCGCGAGGGCCGAAAGCGCCACGCGCAAACGCGCGCCCGGCGGCTCGTTCATCTGGCCGAAGATCATGGCGGTCTTCTTGATAACGCCGGACTCGTTCATCTCGAGCCACAGGTCATTACCCTCGCGCGTACGCTCGCCCACGCCCGCGAAGCAGGAGATACCGCCATACTCGGTGGCGATGTTGCGGATAAGCTCCATGATCAAGACGGTCTTGCCCACGCCCGCGCCGCCGAACAGGCCGACCTTGCCGCCCTTGGAATACGGCGCCAGCAGGTCGATGACCTTCAGGCCGGTTTCGAATATCTCGATCGACGTTTTCTGGTCTTCCATGCTGGGCGGGTGTCGATGAATGGGATAATACGCGTCGGCCTGCACGGGGCCGAGCTCATCGATAGCCTCGCCCAGCAGGTTGAACACGCGCCCGAGCGTGCCTTCGCCCACGGGAACGCTGATCGGCCCGCCCGTATCATCGCATTGCATGCCGCGCACAAGGCCGTCCGTTGTTGACATGGCGACCGTGCGCACCGTGCTGTCACCCAGGTGCTGCGCGACCTCGACCGTCAGGTTGATCCCGGCGGTTTCATCGGCGATCTTGATCGCGTTATAGATAGGCGGCAAATCCTCCGTCGGAAAGCGGATATCCACTACCGGGCCGATAACCTGTACAATTTCTCCTGTCCTCAAGAGTCTGTTCCTCCAACCTGCTGTTAATGCAATTATCGGGGTTTAGCCGTTAAGCGCTTCAACCCCGCCTATAATATCTATCAGATCCCTGGTGATACTCGCCTGGCGGGCCTTGTTGTAGCTCAGGTTAAGCTCGTCAATCACCTCTTCTGCGTTGTCATTGGCATTGCGCATGGCCACCATGCGGGCGGCGTACTCGCTGGCCAGCGATTCGATAAGCGCAAAGTGCAGCTGCGTCTCAAGATACTGCGGGATAAGCACGTTTGCCAGCGAATCGAAATCAGGCTCGAGCAGGAAATCAATCGTCCATTTCGCCAGCGCCTTTTCCTCCTCCTCGCTCAATCGCGGAACCGGCAGGTGCTGCGCCACGGTGGGCTTATACACCAGCACGTTCTCGAAACGGCTGTAGAGCAGGTAAACTGCATCGAAACGACCGGACTCATAGGCGCCAAGCGCGTTATAATTGATGCGCTCGACTTCCCGCTGTATCACCTCGGCTCCCCACGGAACGTCAAGGGCCTCCTCGATATCATAGCCCAGACGCCCCAGCGCTTCAGCACCCTTGCGGCCTATGCAGATCAGGGTAATGCGCTGCCCGACGTGTTCCTCGCGGAACTCCTCCACCGCGTTGATAACGCTTGTATTGAAGGTGCCGCACAATCCGCGGTCAGAGGTCACTACAATCAGCAAGATATTATCCCGCTCACGCTCCTGAAACAGGACATGGTCGCTGTCCGCGGCGGTTGTGCACAGAATGCGCACCATGCGGGCCATGGCATCGACGTAGTCCCGGGCGTTTTCAGCCTGGTTGCGCACGCGGGTGAGCTTCACGGCCGAAACCATCTCCATGGCCTTGGTGATCTGCTGGGTCGATTTTATACCCCGGATACGTCTAAGTATGTCGCGCGGTGATTCCGGCATCAGGCTTCCTCAACACCCAGGAATGTTTGCTTGTACTCGGTGCAGGCATCCTTGATCCTGAGCGCCAGTTCACTGGTCAGTTCCCTGGTTTCCCGAAGGGTGCTGCGGATATCGTCATAATTCTGGGCGATATGGTCCAAAAATCCTTTTTCGAAGGCCTGGATGCGATCCACGGGCACGTCATCGATCAGGCCCTGGCCGGCGACATTAATGATGAGGACCTGATCGACCATCGACAGCGGCGTGTACTGGGGCTGCTTCAGGATCTCGATCAGGCGCTGGCCGCGGTTGAGCTGGTTTTGGGTCGACTTGTCGAGCTCGGAGCCAAACTTGGTAAAGGCTTCCAGCTCACGGTACTGAGCCAGATCGAGGCGCAGGGACCCGGCAACCTTTTTCATGGCCTTGCTCTGGGCGTTGCCGCCAACGCGTGAAACCGAAAGACCGGCATTGATGGCCGGACGCACGCCGGCATAAAAAAGGTCGCTTTCAAGATAGATCTGCCCGTCAGTAATCGAAATAACGTTGGTCGGGATATAGGCCGAAAAGTCTCCGGCCTGGGTCTCAACTATGGGCAGCGCGGTCAGCGATCCGCCGCCGTGTTCATTGCTGAGCTTGGCAGCGCGCTCGAGCAGGCGTGAATGCAGGTTAAAAATATCGCCGGGGAATGCTTCGCGGCCGGGAGGTCGCCGCAACAGCAGGGAAACCTGACGATAGGCTACTGCATGCTTCCACAGATCGTCGTAGATGACCAGCGCATGCCGGCCCGTGTCGCGAAACTCTTCACCCATGGCGCAGCCCGCGAAGGGCGCAATGTACTGCATGGGCGCCGGATCGCTCGCGCCGGCCGCGACAACGATAGTATATTTCATGGCGCCGTATTTTTCGAGCGTTTCGACCACGCGCAGCACGGTCGACTGTTTCTGGCCGATGGCGACATAAATGCAGTACACGGGGTCGCCGGCCTCGAACGCCTCGCGCTGATTGATGATGGTATCAATGCAGATCGCTGTCTTGCCGGTCTGGCGGTCGCCGATAATGAGCTCGCGCTGGCCGCGGCCGATCGGTATCATGGAGTCAACGGCCTTGATGCCGGTCTGCAGCGGCTCCTTAACGGGCTGGCGTGCGATAACATTAGGGGCGTCGGATTCGATCGTGCGCAGCTTATCAGCGTCGATCGGACCCTTGCCGTCAAGCGGCTCGCCGAGTGCGTTCACGACGCGACCCAGCAGGGCGTCGCCGACCTTCACGGAAATAATCCGGCCGGTCGATTTGACGGTCTGTCCCTCGGACACCTCACGGCTGTCGCCGAGCAGCACGGCACCCACGCACCCCTCTTCCAGGTTGAGCGCAATGCCGTTGACACCGCTTTCAAACTCCAGCAGCTCGGACGCCTTGCATTTATCAAGGCCGTAAATGCGGGCAACACAGTCACCAACCTGCAGTACCGTGCCGACACTTTCCATCTTCAGCTTGTCTTCGAAGTCACCGAGTTCTTTCCGGATGACCGATGTTATTTCTTCCGCCCGTAGTTCCAATGTTCTCGACTCCTCTGTTATAAATGCTGTTACGCAACCGGCTTCAGCTGCGCTGTTTCTTCAAGCAGATACTTGTGCAGCCGCGCAAGGCGGTTTTTCAGTGATCCGTCAATGGCGTACGAACCGACAACAACCTGCATCCCGGCAAGCAGCCCCGCGTCGATATGCGCCTCGAGCTTTACCTGCCTGTCGAGCGCAGCACTCAGGGCTGCAGTAAGGCGTTCCTGCTGATCAGGACGCAACGCAGCTGCGCTGCTCACCCGGCCGCGCACTATGCCGCGCGCATGATCGGCAGCGCTCTTGAACTCGACATTCAGGATTTTCAGTATATGCTCTCGTTTTTTTTCGATGACATGGCATAAAAAACGTATCAGCTCCGGCGGTGCGTCCGCTGCAAGCGCACGGACCATGGCCTGCTTTTTCAAACGGCTGACGGTCGGATGATACAGCACCGCAGTAACGTCCGGACTGACGTGCAGCAGGTTGTCAAAGCGGTCAAGCGCCGCCTCGACCGCGTCGATCCTGCCGGCATCAAGGATGCCCAAAAATCCGTGAACGTATCGGCGTGCTACGCGTGCATCGCTCACTGCCGCATTCCTCCGATCTCACTGATAACCTCATCGGTAAGACGGTCGACGTCGGAAGAATCGACCTGCCGGGCCAGCAGGCGTCCGGCGATCTCAACCGACAGCTGCAGGACCTCGCTCCGTATGTCGGCAATGACCCGCTTCTTCTCCTGCTCAATATCGGCCAGACCCTTGAGGCGCAACTGCTCGGCCTCCTGGCGGGTAGTTTCAATAACCGCACGTCCTTCCCGCTCGGCCTGCTCGACCGCGCTTTTCACGATGCTTTCCGCCTCCGCGCGGGCCTGCGTCAGCTTCTGCTCATATTCGACCTTGAGCGCGTTGACCTCGCTGCGGGTCTTCTCGTTGGTGTCGAAGGCGTTCTTGATCTCGGCCGTGCGATTCTGAATCATATCAAGCACGCGGCCCCACAAAAACTTCTTCATCAGCCACAGCAGGATCAGAAACCCTATCAGCTGTATAAACAGCAGCTTAAAATTGATCCCAAGTTGTTCTAGAATATCAGCCATAACCTTCCGCCTGTTTCGTAAATACGCTGTCCGTAGTCCCGATACCGGGACAGCACTACAGCAGGGGTTTTCCGCTTTCAGCCAGCAGCTTGAACAACTCAACCGCCACATCCATCGACGGCAATTTGCCCAGCAGCAGGATGCCGATAACGAGGGCGTAAATAGTCAGCGATTCGATCAGGGCCGCACCGATAATAAGGGTGGTGCGCAGGTTTCCGGAAGCTTCAGGCTGACGCGCGGTGCCTTCAAGGGCAGCTGAAAGCGCGCGGCCGATACCGGCGCCGCAGCCCAGAGCCGCAAGGCCGATCGCCAAACAAATGCCAAGTCCGATGAGTCCGAAATAAATCATAACCAAAACCTCCCGTGTAAGAAATAAGTTATCACCCTACAACACCAGTCACACACCTAAAACCCGGCGGGTCGAGCCTTCACCGGGCTGTCTGCCGCATCAGTGGCCTTCCTCGTGTTCCTCGATGGCAAGACTCAGGTACACCGTTGAAAGCATGGTAAAAATGGTCGCCTGTATGGTACTGAAAAGAAGAGCCAGCAGCACCATGAACAGATGGAACGGAACAGGTATATTGCCGAATATCCAGGGCGTCAGAAAAACGAGCACGCCCAGCGTGAGGCCTTCGCCCGTCAGATTGCCGTACAGACGAATGGACAGCGAGGCCGGACGCACGAACTCCCCGATGACATGCAGCGGAAACATCAGCGGGGCCAGGAACAGCGGTTCGAAATAATGCTTGAAGTAGCCGAGCTTTTTTATGCGCAGGCCTTCGAAATTGTACATCACGAACACGACGATCGCCATGGAAAGCGTGGTGTTCATATAATGCGTGGGCGATTCCATCAGCGGGATCAGGCCCCACAGGTTCATGACCAGGATATAGAAAAACAGTGTCCCGAAAAACGGCAGGTAGCGGGCGGTATGCTTGCCCAGCATGTCGTGGAGGAAATTATACATGCCCTCGACCAGGACCTCGATAAAGGCCTGCGAACCCCGCGGAATTTTTTCCATGCGGCGGGTCGCCAGCAGCGCAAAGCCCACCAGCACACAGCACACCAAAAACGACATCACGAGGGGCACGTAATATTTCGCTTCTACCCCGAAATACACACCGTGATGCATGTCAATGCCGATCTTTTCGCCCAGAAAGTCTAAAAACGTGGGCAGATGCAACACCATTTCACCGCTCTTTTGAGCAGACATGGCTATCCCCTTTTACCAAAAAATTTTACCACCGCCGACAGCAGCATGGCGATCTGCGTAAAGGCAATGCCGGCAATCAGCGCGAACGGATTGATCTGCAGATACTTGAACGCGAGCCATAATAACACACCGAACAGGGGGAACTTGAGGATAAAAAGCTTAATGGCCAGAATGGCCAGCAGGGGATTGACGCTCTTATCTTTTTTTCCCCGGACGACACAGCTTATCATAAACCACGTAGCCAGAAAGAACGAGATCCCGGTTACGGAACCGATGACCAACCCATTCGTTACAGCTGGATCACCCAGTATCAGGGAAAGCATTACAGCGAGGAGTGCGATAGCGACAGATAAAAAAAAACTCTCAGCGGGGTATCGAGGATGAGCGCCATTTTTTCCTGCTATGCCTTGTATCACTGTTGTTTATGATTGCACGTCTTCGTCACCTGAAACAGTTTAACAAATGCCGCAATAATAAACCAGAGCAGAAAACCGATAAGACACCAGGGTTCCGTACCGAATTTGCGGTCAAGCCATGTTCCCAGAAGATACGCGATAACGATTGCCGCAGCCACGGTAAAACCGAAACTGAAAACATAAGAAAGGCCGCCAAACGATCCGGCGTCGCGTTTTTTCAACACTACCACGATATGTCACTGTTCAAAAAAGCTTTTTTACCACAGTTCCAATTGCCTGAGGATAGAGGTAAACCGCCAAAATGTCAACACCTTTCTGTCAACTGTTTTGCGGACTAACTTTTGTCGTACAGAAACCATGGTCCCGGGAAAAAGGCGGACAGGCGGGCGATGCTCAGGCGGGCGATGCCGTCACACGGTCCTGCTGATCGAGTACAGCCCGGATCGTTTCGGCAACGTTCTTGAAATCAAGCGGCTTGACCAGCGCAGCGCAGATGCCGCTGTTTTTAATGCTTTCCTCGGATGGATCCAGCCGGTAGCCGGAGCACAGGATAATGGGGATCTCGGGCCGCACCGCGCGCAGGCGGCCGGCGAGCTCAAGGCCCGTCATCTTGGGCATGGTCCGGTCCGTGATCACGAGATCGAAATCCAGCGGGGACCGCTCGAACAGCTCAAGGGCATGCTGGCTCTTGTGCGTAGCCGTAACCCGGTAGCCAAGGGCGGAAAGCAGTTCATCGGCCACCTCCACGATGGTTGGCTCATCATCAATAAAAAGGATACGCTCGACTCCCCCGGGCAGCATGTCAGGGTGCGTTTCCCGTTCGGGCTCCTGCGCGGCGACTGTCGGCAAAAAAATCTGAAACGTGGTGCCGTGGCCGGGCGCGCTCCTGACCGAAACGAAGCCGCCGCATGACCTGACAATGCCGTGCACGACCGCCAGACCCATGCCGGTGCCCTCACCCTTGGCCTTGGTGGTATAAAAGGGCTCGAAAATATGGTCCAGGCTTTCCGACGGTATGCCCATTCCCGTATCAACCACCTCAAGGCAGACATAGGCCCCCGGCGGGACAGAATGCGCCCGCGCCAGTCCCGTATCGACCTTTTCCTCGCGCAGCACCACGGTCAGCGTGCCGCCGGAAGCGGCCATGGCGTAATCGGCATTGGCGCACAGGTTCATCACGATCTGATGCAGCTGCGTCGGGTCGACTATCACGATAGCGTCGGAGAGAATATGCGTGCGGATGTCAATGGTGGCCGGAATGGTTGAGCGCATCATGCGCAAAGCCTCTTCCAGCACGCTCCTGACATGCACCGGTCTGACTTCCGGTTCGCTGCAGCGGCTGAATGTCAGGATTTGCTTGACGAGGTCACGGGCGCGGTTGCCGGACCTGAGTATCTGGCCGAGGCGCAGCGCCAATGTGCTGCCGTCTGTGGCATCGCGCAGACTCAATTCCGTGTAGCCGATGATGGCGGTCAATATGTTGTTGAAGTCGTGCGCGATGCCCCCCGCAAGCGTTCCGATGGCCTCCATTTTCTGGGACTGGCGCAGCTGTTTTTCCATAAGCATTTCACGGGTCACGTCACGGCCGATGGAAACAAAACTGTTGATCGTACCGTCACGGTCGCGCACCGGAGAGATGGTCACCTCGTATTCGTGGCTGGTGCCGTCTGCGGCGGTCGGAAAAATCCGTCCCGTCCAAACCTCGCCGGTGCTGCTGACGAAATCAAGCAGTCCCCGGTAGAACAGGCTGCTCTCAGCGCTTTTGGATGCAACCGTATAGGACTTGCCGACCAGGGCTTCACGATGGCTGCCGGTCAGCTGTTCCAGCGCGGCGTTGCAGTATTGAATACGGCCATTGCGGTCGAAGATCATAATGGTTTCGCTGGTCTGCTCCATAGCAGCGATCAGGCTCATGCGCTCCTCGTCGATCCTGCGATGCTCGCTTATATCGCGCACCTCACACACCGAGCCCCGGGGCTCTCCATCATCGTTTTTCAAAAGGGTGACATTGACCTCTACCGGGCATTCGCTTCCGTCTTTTCTGTGCCATAAGAGCTGACGGTTTTTAAGAGCGCCGCGTTTGTACAGCTCTGTGGTCATTTCACGCGCAAGGGCAAGATCATCTGCGTACATGGCGGCAACATCAAAAACGTTGCGGCCGATCAGTTCATGCTCACTGTATCCGAGCATGGCCTGCAGCGCCTGATTGACCCGCAGGATGACGCCCTGATCGGTAACGATCAGCCCGTCCGCCTTGGTCTCCAGAATGTTTTCCAGATACTCGTTCGCCTCGCGCAGGTCCTGCTCCTGCGCGCGCAGCTGCTCGTTCACCGCTACAAGCTGATGCTCATGTGCCCGCAGCTGCATATTGGCCGCGCCGAGCTCCTGCTCGCGCACCTTGAGTCGTTCATGGGATTCGTGCAGGCTGGCCGTGCGCTGCTGCACGAGGTCGCGCAGGTTATCACGCTGCCGCTGCAGGTCAAGGCCAAGGTCGCGCATACGGCCGACCAGGCCCCCGACCAGCACAATACCCGCTGAGCCGGTTATGAACTGAACCTTGAACATCATGTCCAACCAGTTCAAATCGACCAGGGCGAACAGCACAAGATTGGCAGGAATGGCTGCGAGGGCAGCGAGCAGCCCCGGGCGGAGACCGAGGGAAAAAGCTACCGCGACGACCGGCAGCGCGGCAAAAACCGGCAGACCCAGCCCGGTCATCGCCTGCAGCCCGAAAAACAGGACGACATAGACGATCAGGGCGCAGGATATCCACGATGCTGCAGCGGCTTTTGTATAAGCCATAATGCGTACCTGGGAGGAACTACGTGCCGGGTTCGTATAAAATCACATGTATCTGGATAGTATCGGTCGGGAGCGAAAATACTTGAAATTAATATTCGCCGTCGAAACCGAAGCGGGAAAGCCAGGCTGCGGTTCAGGCCCGGTGTGCACGTGGTGCAGACGGCGCCGTTTTTTCCCAGGCCGCAACGCCACCGGCAGCAATATGGAAAAAGGGGTGGGGATCGGGTGCTGCAACAGACCGCAAGGCTGCATACCGGCCGGGGCTGCGGCCTTTGAGCTTGCCCAACAGGTGGCGCCATTCATGCATGAGCTGCCCACGGGTTGCGGGGGTTGTGCCCCTGACGGGAGCGCATCGTATTTTGCTTTCGTCAAAGGAGTAGCCGCGCTGCCGGGCCTCATCAGCAACAGCACGCAGATAGGCCGCAATCGCCCGCAAAGGATCGGGCTGCTGCCGGAAGCGCTCGAGCTGCGGGTGGTTCCGGTACCCTTTGGTTTCGCCGCGCAGCACGGCCTGGGCCAGAAGCGCCTCGCGCCACAGCGCGACAAGGCCCCTGGGATCGAGATACTTTGGATGAAGCGTCCATAGCCGCATTATGAAGCAGCCTTTCTCCGCGCACGTGCGCGAAAAAAAATCACCCGCGGCATTGCACATGGCGCGGGTGATATAATTTAAAAATTATATAAAGACTCAGTTGCCCTTGCGGCCCGCAACACCCTTGGTACCCTTGGTGATAGCCTTGGCAGCCTCTTTGGGCCGCAGGCTGCGGGTAGCAGCACCGGCACGCCACAGCTCGGAATCGGCAATGGCCTTGAGTTCCTTGCCGAGCTGTTCGCGGTAGTCGGCCCGCCCCGTAGAGGACAGCACACGACGGGTTTCCTCACCGGACTTGACGCGCTTGTAAATGGCCTCGATGACAGGCTTATTGGCCTTCTTGAACTTGCCCTTCCAGTCAAGCGCGCCGCGCTGGGCCGTGGCCGAACAGTTGGCGTACATCCAGTCCATGCCGTTTTCATCAACAAGCCTGATCAGGCTCTGGGTCAGTTCTTCAACCGTTTCGTTGAATGCCTCGCTCGGGCTGTGCCCGTGCTTGCGCAGCACCTCGTACTGGGCTTCCATCATGCCAGCCAGCGCTCCCATGAGCACGCCGCGCTCGCCGGTCAGGTCGCTATAGACTTCATGCTTGAAGGTTGTCGGGAACAGATAGCCGGCACCGATGGCAATGCCAAGTGCAATGCAGCGCTCGCGTGCCCGGCCCGTGAAATCCTGCTCAACGGCAAAGCTGGCGTTGATGCCCGATCCCGAAAGAAAATTGCGGCGCACCGAAGTTCCGGAACCTTTGGGCGCACACAGCAGGACATCGACATTGCGCGGCGGGACCACCTTGGTCTGGTCCTTGTAAACAATCGAAAATCCATGCGAAAAGTACAGGGCGTCGCCCGAGTTGAGGCATTTCCTGATCACGGGCCATATTGCTTTCTGCCCCGCGTCGGAAACCAGCATCTCGATAATCGTACCGCGACGGGCCGCCTCTTCAATGTCAAAAAGCGTCTTGCCCGGCTTCCAGCCGTCTTTCACCGCACGGTCCCAGTCTTTTTTATACTGCTTTGACTGGCCGATGATGACGTTGAAACCGTTGTCCTGCATATTGAGGGCCTGGGCCGGTCCCTGCACACCGTAGCCGATCACAGCGATGGTCTCATTCTTCAACACCTTGCGTGCCTTTGCCATGCTGAATTCCTTACGGGTGATGACCTCCTCTGTAACGCCGCCGAAATCAATACGTGCCATTCCTGTGTACCTCCTGTTGGTGTCTATGCTGTCAGCTTACTGTCCCGCTGCAGCGGCGGGATATCGCAAATTAGGTATTTTTGCACCGTTTGCCTGTAAATGCAAACAAATAATCATCAACTGGAAAGGTGCACAGCACCGCGGTAGATATGACGGCTGAGAGGGGGACTGTATCGTGATTACAGACATATCCCGTTAGCCGCAGGCTTCAAAGCGTGCAGGAAAATTCTATAGTCTGCGACACACCATCATCCGTTCGCCCTGAGCCTATCGAAGGGCGGAACGCACAACGCATGTGATGCTGAGGTCCGTTCATGGTTCGGCAGGCTCACCACGAACGGGGGTACATGCTCTTCTGAAAAAGACGGCAAAAAAAATTTAACCGCTCCAGCCTGCGCAAGGATTTGAAATAACGCAATTCCCAAAACGCACAAGCTAAGGCGTGCGGCTGCCAAAACCACAGAACATCACAGTCTCGGGAACCCGGCATCAGGTCAGCTCGGATACCCTGATGTGCCAGGGTTCATAGCGGACGCCCAGCAGATTGTCGCGCGGATAGCGCAGATTCAGATAGCCGAGGTCGGCCATGCTGCGGTAGGCATCGGTGCCGGTAAAACGCTCGGTAAAATTGAACTCGCCGAATCCGGCCTGGCCCACGTCAAAATCATTGTACCCGTGAAAGGAATACCCCGGAGGTGCGATCTGGCGCGAGGCCAGCGACAGGTTCCCGTTGCATTGGCAGGCCTTTTTCAGGAACAGCCGGAACTGTTTCATGATGCCGCGCACACCTGATGTCAGGATCACGCGGTCACCGACCGCCTTCTTGATGCGTTTATATGCTGCATACGAAGGGCCACGGTGCAGATAATTTCCGGTTCTGGCTATCCTGACGACCTGCTTGCGCCGCACGGCATGGGTAAGATCTTTCAGCGGCTTATTGTCCAGAAAACCGTAAATGCGCGCATCACGATAAAAGGTCTTTTCCATGAAGGCAATTTCAGGTTTGGTAAACTCTCCGATCCGCTGGTAATTACGGGCATAGGTTAGGGCATCGTCAAAACTGAGCAGATGGAAAAATCCGTAGCCCACGATCAGCTCCAGCCGACCAAGCCGCTCGGAACACTCGTAAAGCAGTTGAAAATCGCCGGGGGCCACAAACACATCATCGGGATGGGGCTTGTCGAAATTGCGCATTTTCAGGAGGTAGGCCTGCAGGCATGCATCCTGCTCAGAGGTGGGCGCAAGAGGGCCCACGCATGCAAGCTGCGCCAGTGCCTGCGGGGTGCGCAAGCCCCAACCCAGCCCGGCAAGTGCCGCTATCCTGATAAAATCCCTGCGGTTCATAGAAATCTCTCGACTGATCCGATGTGAACACACGTGCCTTTTATCGGTCGCCGCATTTTTCAGGGCCGCTGTATATAGGCGCACGCAATTAAAAACTATATACTATAAAACAGTCCGGCTGCAATCAAAAAAAACCTTTCGTCGGCAATGCATTGACGCGCCGCGCAACATTGCCTATACTGACTGCAGAGCGCCGCCATGCACTCTGTTAATGTTCATGTACAGGAGAATTTCAGCATGGCTTCCATACGCATACGCGCCTGTATCACCGGACGGGTGCAGGGTGTTTTCTTCAGGGCTGAAACCCGGGAGCAGGCCCGGCGCCTGGGCCTGACCGGCTGGGTCAGGAACCTGCCCGACGGCCGGGTCGAGGTCCTTGCCGAAGGCGACGAGCAGGACGTGCGTGCACTCTTGGCCTGGTGTCGCACAGGCCCTCCGCATGCCAGCGTCGAGCGGGTTGAGGAATCCCCCGAATGCTTCAGCGGAGAGTTCAACACCTTTACCATTACCTATTAAACGCCCTGAAAAACACCCGTGAATATACTGCTGATACAGCCTCCGTTGCGTGATTTCTACCGCACCCGCCTGCGCACGCAACCGCTGGGCCTGGCATACCTTGCGGCATCGTTGCGGCACCACGGCCACAGCCCCCGGATTCTCGACTGCCAGACAGACGCCAAAAGGCACGTTCCCGTTCCTGAGGAGCTTGGCTATCTCCAGGAGCACTACGTACCGGGCGACCAGAGCCCGTTTCGACTCTACGGACGGTTCTACAGGTTCGGCATGTCCCCTGACGACATACGTGAGGGCATTATCACGAAGCGGCCTGATGCGGTTGGCCTGCAGTGCCAGTTCACGCCCTATGTCAACGACGCTCTCGAGGTGGCGGCGCTCGTTAAATCCGTGGACAGGCACATTCCGGTCATTGCCGGGGGAGCGCACGCATCATGTCAGCCCGAACGCCTGTTGGCGGATAAAAACGTGGACTTCGTCATTATCGGCGAGGGGGAACAAAGCCTGCCCCGGCTGATTGACTGTCTCGGCAAAGGAGGCGGCCTTGAAAATATTCAGGGGCTGGCCTCCAGACATGGCGGCTCTGTACATATCAGGCCGCGCACATCCTTTATCGACAAGCTTGATCTTCTGCCCCTGCCTGCGCGCGACCTGCTTGATCTTGACGTCTATACCATCGGGGGCCGGCGCTCAACCATGCTGATCACCAGCCGCGGCTGCCCGCAGGGCTGCACCTACTGTTCGGTTGCCGCGCTCATGGGCGCGAGACTGCGCACGCGCAGCATCGAAAGCGTGCTTGACGAGATCAGGACCTGCGTGACGCAGCACGACATACGCGTTTTTGACATCGAAGACGACAACTTCACCTGGGACCGGCAGCGGGCCCTGCAGATACTGGAAGCGCTGCGCGATGAATACGGCGGGGCCGGCATCGGCCTGACCGCCATGAACGGCCTGTCACTGCTCTCGCTCGACCATGGGCTGCTTGAAGCACTGCGCCGGGCGGGCTTCCTGCACCTGGACCTTGCCCTGGGCAGCGCGGCGCCCCGAAAAAATGCTCAGCTCGGCCGAAAGGAGCACTCCCCTGCCACGGACTCGGTGCTCGAAAAGGCCGCCGGCCGGGGATTCGCGGTGACGACCTATATCCTGCTGGGCGTTCCGGGCCACAGCCTTGAGGATATGCTTGCCTCCATACAGTATCTTGCATCCCGTCCGACCATGATCGGTCCGAGCATCTTCTACCCCAGCCCCGGCACCCGGCTCTACGATGAACTGGCCACGAAAGAACTGCGCCTGCCCGGCAGGGAAATCCTGCTGAGATCGAGCGCATTCTCGGTGGAAACAACGGATTTTTGCCGGCTCGACATCATCACGCTGCTCAGGTATGTTCGCTGGATCAACTTCATCAAACGCCTGTTGCATGACGAGGATCGCTCGAGCTGCACCCTGGCCGACATCCGCAACGAGGCTGCGGCCTGGTGGCCCGAACAGGTGCCGTACGCAACAGAATGCCCGCCTGCAGGCCTGCTTTTCAGTACTGAAACGCCGCTCGTCCCTGCCGGGGCAGGCCGGATCGCCAGCGCTTTTCAGTTCGCGCACGACCGGTTCCACGCGATACGACGCGTGCGAACTCCCGACCGGGGCGTGTACACCTACCGGGTGCTCCCGTGTGCGACCTCCGCGCGTGTCATGCACGCAATTAACGGCCTGACAGACAACGGCGCCGGGATCACGGCAGCACGCGTAAAACCGGTCGGGCAGGGATCAAGGACGATCACCCATGTATATCATTGAACCGATCGCGAACCGGGTCCTGCGCCGCGCCATGCGCTCGGCGCTGCGCTTCGATGATGCTGCCGGCCGTAACGTGCCCCCGGCACCCGCTGATCAGGAACGCTGCCTGCTCTACGTGCATATCCCCTTCTGCGAGTCGCTGTGCCCCTACTGCTCGTTTCACCGTTTCGTGTTTGACGAGCCGCTGGCGCGCACATACTTCGCGGCGCTCAAACGCGAGATCACGATGTACCGCGACCGTGGCTATTGCTTTACAGGCATGTATGTCGGCGGCGGCACGCCCACGATCATGCTCGCGCCCCTGCTGGACATCGTACACATGGCGCGCGAAGAACTGGGCGTGCGTGAAATCTCGGTCGAGACCAATCCCAACCATGTATGCCCCGCCTATCTTGAACCGCTGCGTGCTGCCGGCATCAACCGCCTAAGCGTCGGCGTACAGAGCTTCGACGATGTGATCCTCAAAGCCATCGGTCGTTATGAAAAATACGGCGGTGGGGAGGAAACGTTCGAACGGCTGCGACAGGCCGCGGGCATGTTCGACACACTCAACATCGATCTCATTTTCAACATGCCCCTGCAAAGTACACAAAGCCTGAAGCGCGACCTCGAGCTGATCGACAGCCTGCAGGCCGACCAGGTAACCTTCTATCCGCTCATGACCGCCCCGAGCGTTGCCGCGCGCCTGGCCGAAACACTCGGCCCGATCGATTACAGAAAAGAAAAACGCATGTACATGATGATCCTCAAGCACATGCGCAAAGAGTATCAAAGTTCAACAGCATGGTGTTTTTCACGCCGCGAAGCCATGATCGATGAATACATCATCGACTACGACTCCTACGTGGGTGCCGGCAGCGGTGCCTTCGGCTACTTTGACGACTGCATCTACATCAACACCTTCAACCTGCAGGAATACATTGAGCGCGCGAACACGGGCATCCTGCCCACCGGCCTTGTCAAGCAGTTCACCCGCAGAGAAACCCTGCACTACATGCTGCTGATGAAACTGTTCGCGACCGAACTGTCAAAATCGTTTTTTGCAACAGCCGCGGGAAGGGACTTCAGAAAATCACTGCGCCCGGAACTGGCCCTGCTGCGCCTGATCGGCGCGCTGCGCGACGAACCTGACCGGCTGGCGCTCACCGACCG